>Ga0307507_10006059_pt1 | contig 18998 bp, 24 predicted proteins | sample 7_EM_MG_FD_207223 | JGI IMG/M metagenome (GOLD analysis project Ga0307507, IMG submission 207223) | Populus trichocarpa ectomycorrhiza microbial communities from riparian zone in the Pacific Northwest, United States - 7_EM | ecosystem: Host-associated > Plants > Roots > Unclassified | place... | reverse complement strand
CGCGAAACACGGATGCATATCGTCATGGTCGCCTCAATCATTTTCCCTATCGCCTTTTTTTTTGTTTATGTGACCCACATATACACGCACAAAGGGCACGATAAATTTTTTAAAACTCAAGGTTTTTCCTTTCTTTCTTTCTTTTTTTTTTTTTTTCATCATGGTTCTTGCATGGTTCAAGTTGTTCTAATTATTGGGGGCTTTTTTATATAATACACGGAACTGGATCTCCCTTTTGGTAATTGGAGCCCTGATCTATTTTAACATGTACTTCTGCGAGCGGATTAATTACTTGTTGATATATATAAAGGGTAGTGATCACGTCCAAAGTTTATCTGCCAGTGTGACTGTTACGCGGTCACGTAACAACAACTGTTTTCCGATTGACACGTTCAACTTAGCTCGCAGTGTGTTCAGTTGGTAAAACTACGATATCGTGAGCTCTTTTTTACACTGTATCAACTTTAGCGTAACGACCATCTGTGTTATTCATATCTTATCTAGATCTCTTTGATCAGATGTTCTCCGCACTGAAATTCTGGTACGGCCGCATATATAGTACGTAGATGGACGGAATGTGCTCGAAAGCTGAAGATCGGATAAAACGGCGTATTGTCATCTTCCCCCCCCTCTTTCGATTGAGACAGAAGGGGCGTCATGATAAGGTGATCGATCCCATCCGAGTGGACACCTAGTTGATAAAAAGTGAGTTTATCGATCTTGTTACGGGATTGGATTCTAACATGTTAAATTAAGTGGCAGGCACTATAAAAGACACAGGAAGGTTTAAGTGAGTCTATTATTGTTCATTTTGAAATCTGGTCTATATTTTTTCTTCGGTCACTACACTTTTTTTTTAGTAAGGTAACGTGTGCCCTACTCAGAAACTTGGGGGAGGGGGGGTTTAGTACTGCGCCTTTTCCAGTCGGATAGCTTTTTGCCACATCTCGCGCAGTAGTACACTCGTTGGAGTGAATGACATAATGCGTTTTGCACTCCTTCGTGGACTTGTTCTGTATGTTAGGCAAATGCTACCGATGGATTGGATTGGATTGGATTTTGTTTTCGTGGGTTCATTGAGATAACTTACCACTAAGCTGTTGTGGAGACCGCAGCTTTGGATGGACTCGTGTTTGAGAGGGGGGTCATTCAGCTAAATCGTCCGACAGGAGCGAGTCCTATACTGGACTGTTGAACCCTGTCCGATTGACGAAGAAAAGATAATTCTGTGTTGGTGGGGAAAGAATTTTTCTGACGATTGACGGTTTTTTCACCGTCCAGAATTTTTATTTATTTATTCTCGGAGATGTGGTACCGATTTCGACGTTGCAAATATGAGGACTGTTGTGTCGCCAAGGCTGGATAGACTCCCACTGATGGATTTTATGGGCAGTAATAAAAGGCGCCAGTGCTGTTTTTGGCTGTATTGAACACGGCCTTTTAAAAAAAAATTTCCTTCAGGGCACCCCTGTGTATTGATTCAACCAAGGAGTTACAATTAAGACATCCATCTATGGGTACCTAAAAAGGCAGCCTCGAAGGACCGGTTAGAATTTAAAGGTAAAAGGGTGCTCGGTCAGGTGCATTAAAAAAACCCAACGTGGGGAAAAAGCTACTGCCGGCGGGTTGAAACGTAGGTACGCTAAGAATTAGATTAAGGAGGATGCTGTTGATTATCGCCAAATTGTTAGATTCCGATAACAAGGGGGAGAGAATATAAGGTACGTACTGTGGCAGAAAACCAAATCTGTCCTGTATTCCAAGCGACGGTGAATACCTTTAAAGGTCTCGGTGAGTGTCACGGTATATCCAGGGCAGGAAAATACTCCTCAAGAGAGGAGGCACCGCATAATTTCACCAATGGCATGAGGGGATTCAACTCGGATGGACAACGAATGACGGTACCTGGGAAGGGAGAGGCCATCTTTTGTGAAAAACCCAAAGGGCTCCAGTTGGTTTGGACAAATTGGTGATATACGTCTCATTTATTTTCTTTCTTTGTCTCGAGACGACGGTGGAAAGGCTCCTATGTGATAACATGGATTTAGACCCTTGAACAAGAAAAGAGGAACAGGGTTAATCACATTATAGATTGACTCATCTGGAAATAAGATCCTGCTGTGCGCCCCGGGTCATTGGAAAACCGTCGGATCCTGCCCCGCATTTATTCTTTCACGCATTCCTAATGCATTCAACGCGGCCTTTCTCTTGTTGACACGAGAGGGACTTAAATCCAACGCCATATATACCGATTTTCCTGAAGTTTGTCAATATCTCGCGCGAGAAAGTATCGGAGGTTGCTTATGGTTGGTCCATCCACAATTCGATGAATCATGGTCAGTTCTGAGCGCTTGCCGGTCTTTGGGACCAAGGACGGCGTCGATGAACGCCATAGGCCCATGACTGCGAGCCAATTTAAACCCCCAGTCGAGTTGTCAGCTTCATGAATTCACGGGATGAGAGGCGAATAGGTAGAGATTGAACGTTAACTAGTCGTACCCGTTGCCCTCTACCGTGTGAGTTCGTAAGGAGTTCCAGGAGAATCTGCGGTTTCCGTCAGAAAATGATAATACTTCTTCCAAGGAACCCATACCTGCTAGGAGTTCTGGTGGTGGACGATAAAGGATCCTTGTTTGACGCACTCATTATATGGGAAACTTGGGCGCTTCCGAATTGCAGAATACAGAACGCTGAGGAAATTCGAAGAGAGGTGATTGAGACATAGTGGTGGATTTAAAAATGTCGACCGTGGAGCATTGGGCGCCTGTCAGGAGCAGAATCTCCTGTTTCATAATTGGAATAGTAATGAGATTGCGGATTAATACTTATTTATAATAACTTGGGGTGAAATATAAAGAACTGATTAAAGGGCGCTACATGGGCGTCAATCGTCCTGCCAATCGTCCTTGTGAGTGTTTGGCCTATGTAGATTTTTGTCAGAACCCTTGCCTCTGTGATTAAATGAACAGAAAATACATTGGATTCCATCACAGGGATTGTCACTTAGACGCTCTTCTAATCCTGTAGTACCGCCGACCCAAGGATACTGATACGAAAATATCGGGCCAGAAGTTACGTTTGGTCCATGTATATATCTTCCAGATCGTCTTCGCCGATACCACCTTTTTCCATAAGCACACTCGTTTCCGGGGGTGACAGCACCTCCTTTTCTTTCCCTTTTGCTTTGGATGACTTTGTTGCCTTCTTTTTACCAGATTTCTTCGTCGAGCTACCCGCTGATGGATCTTCTTTCTTCTTCCTTGGCGCGCGTGTTGGTGGACCCGTCACACCTGTTAACTTGTCGATTTCGGCGGCATGGGACTTCGGGGAGGGAGGCAAGAAATCGGATGTGGTGATTCCAGCAGCAGCAGCTTCGGCAGTCTCAGATATGTCTGCGGTAAGCGAAGCCTTTTGTTTTCCTTTGCTGTTTGACTCCAGGTTTTTCGGTATCAAGGTGACCTCTTGAAACGCGACTCGTCGTTCAGTATTGGCAACATGAACAAGGGAGCGTTTGTTCCAGTCGTGATTTTCTGAAAAGGCGTAGCGGAAGCAATACATAAAAATACATAAGGTAATTATTAACGGGTCCTTACCTCTGTCTTCCGTGAAAATCAACTCAGTGCCCAAGAGGAAGTTGTGTCTTCCTTTCATAATAGTTCCATGTAGCTGTAGAAACGGTGTAGGTGTGTCTAATCCCTGTTTTGTTCCTGTAATGCTACTCTGTCATAGATGATAAAAGTCCATGAAAAACGTACAATCAACCGATACGCGGATGCGTTAGGAACGAGTTGTGGCTCGACATCTCCTAGATCGAGAGTAACGTACGAGACTTCTTCTTCTTCACTCTCGTAGTAGTCGTCGTCATTCGAAAAAGCTTCGACGTATGTATATCCAGGGCAAACAGATGCAGGAGCTTGCATGCAGAGTTTCGAGATGAGAGTCGCTGAACGGTCCGCAAAATTTTACGTAATATGCACTTGATGTCTTCTCAACCGCAACCTGGATTGCCAGCTTTTCAGTAAATTTATCAAAGGACCAACCACCTTCTCTATGGCTTTTCGACAGACGCTCCCTCTCCTGACCCAAGGTTCCAGGTCCAAATCTTCAAAGCAATGGATTTCTCGTCAATTCCGCGACCCCTACATCAAGAAACGGCTGACCGATCCTGCTTCGTACCGCTCACGTTCTGCGTTCAAACTGTTGGAAATAAACCACCAGATGGGAGGGTTCCTTGATCATAAAGATGTGCGGACTGTTGTAGACTTGGGTGCTGCGCCTGGGGGATGGAGCCAAGTCGTGGCGGGGAAAATTGGGTGGCAGGCGAGTGGGACTGCTAGGCTGCTTTTGCCTGCAGATGGCAAGAAGAGGGGTGAGGAGTTTGGCGACGTGCGCAACAACCTAGAGGTTTCATACGCTCCGTCTTGCGAATTTGAGGAACAGGTTCCATTTCGTTCTTCTATGACCTCTGGACAAGTCAGGAAACCTGTCCGACAGGAAAACGAAAATTCAAATCCTCCAAAAATTGAAGACGACTTTCTTGCTTCTCCTAGTTCTGCGCACCGTGGCCGTGGTACCATAGTTGCCGTCGACCTGCTTCCCATCGATCCTATAACGGGTGTTCATATCTTTCGTGGAGACTTTTTGCTTGGCTCTACAACCGAACATATTCGGAGATTACTAGCATCGAAAGACAATGCTAATGGCAAGGCAGATGTTATTCTGTCAGACATTGCGGGAAATATCTCTGGAAATACTGCACATGATACCGAATCCAGTTTGGAGATCTGTGAAGCTGTTTTCGAGTTTGCGAGGTCAAATCTTCGTTCTGCTCGTGCTATCGGGAGGAGGAAGGGTGGTGTTCTCCTGTATGACTTTGATTCTTTTTTTCGTCCGTTCGAATGTCACAGCTGATGCCCATGTTTTTTGTAGGGTAAAATTCTTTGCCCATCCTCTGTTGGATCAATTTCGTAAAGAGAAACTGGAACCAAACTTCCACTATGTACGCTATATCAAGCCTGATTCGAGTAGGAAGGCCTCGCGAGAAGGTTATTTTTTTTGCGAAGGTTGGGTCCCAAGATGACCATCGTATGGGTGACGACTTCGGAGCTGCCGAAGGAGACCGGAGTCCTTCACGTTTGTGGATCCAAGACAAAGAACACCCTTATACCAACTCTAGAAATGGGGCTGCCTGTTCAAAAGGATGGCCTTTCTATAGGGTACGCTTTCCGTCGAAAGTGTGATTGATTTCTCTGGGTTTCTGACTCTTTTTGATCGTCCCATCTTATTTTCGCGGACCCGTGGTGGTTTCGGGACCGCAGAAATTCACAGGCGAGTCATTGTTTTGTATGACTGGAATTTCTGGTAGTCAGTCATTGATTCGTCGACTTCAAAATATGCCCATTCTTGCCTTCCCTCATTTTGCCACATTTTCTTCCTGGGACACCAAAGTACTATCATTCTCCGAGCTGGTCAAGATAGAATGATGTTAAGCAGTTGACACCATCAAGGAATAGATCGCTCCAATTTTCAGATATCATATAATTCATATATTTTATTCTATACGGCATAGATAATCTCAGAGATTACATTGACAACAGGGGGACAGATTTCATAAAACATGTGAGTACAAAACAGCGTTGACTAGGAAAGAATGTGAACAAAGGGGAACAGCAAGAGGTAGATGACAAGAACATACACCGAGCGTTCACCATCTTAAGCACCAAAACCGTACAGGGTGCGGCCAGAGCGCTTGAGGGCGTAGACAACGTCGAGAGCGGTGACGGTTTTACTATGAAAGTAGTTCAGCATTGGGAACAAACGGAGACGGAGCTTGCGCAAGCTACTTACCGCTTAGCGTGCTCAGTGTAAGTAACGGAGTCACGGATGACGTTCTCGAGGAAGATCTTGAGGACACCGCGGGTTTCTTCGTAGATGAGACCGGAGATACGCTTGACACCACCACGGCGAGCGAGACGACGGATAGCGGGTTTGGTGATACCTTAATGAGAGAATGAGTCTGCAGTTGATCAATGATGATAAAAAATACCTTGGATATTGTCGCGGAGAATCTTGCGGTGACGCTTAGCACCACCTTTGCCGAGGCCCTAGACAGCGAACAATAAATTAATAAGAGTCTTCAATAAAAAGCCGGTGAAGTAAACGGACCTTGCCACCTTTTCCACGTCCAGACATGTTTATTGAGTTGAAGCGTTAAGGCTGGAGGTCTTTAGAAAACTGGTAAAGTCGCAGAATCGAGTTGGGCGACGGTCCTTGAAGATGGTGGTTAGTTGCAAAGGGGCGTTTGTTGATCACGCACTTACTTGTTGGGGATTTATTTGGCTTTATTGACGTGGAATGCACGCATATTTATACTATTGGTCAGTAAATTACTGGCACAGCCTATATGTCGATACCTTCCTGACGTCGAGCTTAACAGTTTCCTGGACAAACAAGCCAAATTATGACTGGCATAGAAGATGCACCACGTACTCCGAGTCGAGAGATTGGGTGAGAGATAAGTATTATGCGCGATCTAGTGGAGATCTGAATCGCTCACGGTGATGGGTTTTGACACACTGTCGAGTGCTTATGCTTAAGCTTAAGCTTTACGAATTAAGCGCTGAAGCGATTCCCGTAGTGACTCGGGGTTTGTGCATTAGGAACGCTGAAAATGCTGGTCATTAAGTTTAGACTCGGATGCATTTCTCCACATGACTTTACTGCGCTACTTTGTCATTTCGAGCCGTTGGCTATACGCGCAAACGTAGCAATTGGACCATCAAATAGAGGTATATCATTCCTCTGAAACAGGTCTGCATAATATTTCGGTCCAGAACCTGGTCTAGACACATGACTCATGAGAACTTGAATCTGGGATGTACGGTTGAGAAGTTGGTCACCTTTGAATGCCTATTGTGAAATGGGCTGCCCGACCTTATTGACTTTGACTAGGATACTATTATAGATGCGATTCCAGAAGGTAATGCACAGCACTACCGAATCACTTTTCCAATCATAGTACTTATAAGTTATGCTTCTGTCCAGACTCTAGTATTTGTCGAATTACGTAATAGTAATACTAGATTTTGCGTTGATGGTCACGCTCGAGTTTCTTCATCCACGGTGATCCTCCGTTATTTCTCAAGATGAATGTTGACCCGGACATACCCCTCTTATCATTTCTTCCATTTCCTGTATTTCTGCAATTTGTAGGCGCCAATCGGAAGTTTCCCTTTTCATCGTATATAAAATGAGCGCGTCAGAAGAGGATCCTCTGTCGTCCACCACCAGAACTTAGCAGCTATGGGTTCATTGGAGGAAGATTATGCTCAGAGTGCCAGTCCCGTATCGATTTTAAATGCAATTCTCGAAGGGTACCCGCTCTCTGTGGGGATTCTCAGGGAAATTTTGGCAAATTCAGACGATGCTGGGGCGTCAAAGCAGGTACGACTCGCCAATGTTCTCTACGCATTCGCCTCTCATCTAGTGAAAAGATATTTTTTTTAGATCAACGAAACTACTCGCCTGAGGGCTTAATCAGTGAAGGCAGTCAAGGACCTGCATTCATGGCGTACAACGACGCCGTCCTTAATCCTCGAGACTGGGAAGCGCTCAAGTCTATCCATGATTCATCGAAAGTAGTGGATGAGTCGTAAGCCATCTCAGATTCTTCCTTATGCGAGATATTGACGAATCTCAGGAAAATTGGCAAATATGGCGTTGGATTTCGGTCCGTCTTCAACGTGATTGGGACTGTTCCTTTTATTTCTTTTTCAAGAGGCTTATCCATGTTATTTATTAGCTGACGGATTCACCTCAAATTCTTTCGGATTGTTACCTTGCTATTTTCGACCCTTTGCGCCGTCATCTCGAGAACGGGGGAAAGAAAATGGATCTGGGACATGTATTATCCACCTATCCGAACCAATTGGAGCCATTTGGCTTTTTCACGGAAGATGGTGTCACCTCTCCCTTCCAAGGTACCGTCATTCGTTGTCCCCTCAGGAGTGCGCCGTCCGGGATTAGTGATCAAGTGGTCCAACCGAAAGTAATCTCCGAACTTTTCAAAGAGTTCATGGACCAGGAGCTGGGGATATCTTGCCTGTTCCTCAAAAACATCAAGTGCATTGAGATCTACGAAATCGCACTGACCGGGCCCCCTAGTCTCTTGGCCAAAATGACCATCTCTCGATCTAATCCTGTAGATTCGACAATGAAGGTTGAAATCGACAGGAATCAAGTGTCCGAGATAAAGGAATGGCTGATAATCGAGAAAAATTACTCTCGTGATGAGGCGGTCTCCATCCTTTCGCTTCAGCCTGAGTATCATACCACCGCAACTCGCGCATTGCAAGGCGCTAAATTCTCCCCAGAAGTTAAGATTGCTGTCGACATCACCAGCCGAGGCAACACCAAATCATCTGGAGCTGGGGTTTCATCGACCAGCAGCGTTCGCGGCAGATTGTTTACCTGCCTTCCATTGCCGATATTCACGGGATTTCCGGTTCATATCCATTCTTTGTTTGGCATAGATACCTCGCGAGCGCGTCTTCGGTGCGCTAGTGTTGGCCTTATGTCTGGCTCACAGGATCAGTCAGTCTCCTGATATATCATTGAAAATTCGTGCTGACTTTTCACTCTTTTAAAGTATGAAAGTCCAGTGGAATAAAATGCTCTTCGAGACATTCATACCGCGGACTTGGGGTTGCCTGGTTGAAAAAATGGTCTCTCGGGGACTTGTCTCCGATGTTTTTGATATCTGGCCCCCAGAAAGGTGCTCTGGAGAACTTGAATCGTACTACGCACCGTTATCTCGACAACTTGTCACTACCCTTTTGGCGGCAAACGCGGCTGTTTGGCCCATGTACGAGTTGGAGAACCAGTCGACTCGATATAAAAGCCTCGAAGGGCTCGTTGTTGCCTCACCAGCTGAAAAAGAGTGTGTACTTCAAGCGCTTGCTAGAGTCGGGTTATCCCTTACTCGGCTGCCGGGGTACATTTTTGAACGTCTCCCTAAATCGTCAGAAAATATATCAATTCTGGACCCGGATGTGGCTCACAAATTGCTCCTGGTGCGTCCCTCCTGTTGATATTCTTTTTTTCTTCTAACAAGTCGGTATCAGGAGCAATTGGACGCGATTAGTCTGGCTTCCGAGAGTGACAAAGGATTGTTGCTGGAATATTTGCTTTCCACCAAGAATATCTTGAATATTTGCAACCTTCCGTTGGTTCCCGTTGCAAAAAAAGACGAGTGGGTGGCGATATCAAATGTGCCAGGCATTCCCCTATACACCATTCTCACGCGCTCAGAATTTGACATTTTTGGTGACTGCGACGAATACTCTATTCCCCTACACCGACTCCCACGGCACGTAGCAGACACTTTGGTCGAATTGGGACCTCGTTCCGTCAGTGTCCAAAGGTTGACCGTTCCGCGCGTTACTGAATATCTTTATCGATATTCCAATCGTCTGAATTTGGATCCTCTGGAAGGTAGGATCGACCCCAGTGCCGTTAATTGGTTATCCAAGTTCTGGGGGTGGATGAATTCATGCGAGTACAAGGAGGAGCTCTTCCCTCAAATACGCAACCTCCCTCTTCTCCCATCCACAAAAGGTCTGAGGAGGGCAGACTCACCTCTTTTTAAACTGCGGGACGAGCACCATGCATACACAATGGGTTATCTCGCTCTCGGTGTCCCGTTTTTTCCCAGAGAATTCTCTGAATCCGCACATGAAGTGATGAAGCATTATGGCCTTGCAAACTCGATATCGGACGTCCCTGCTTTGCTTCGTGCAATCCCGTCAAAGATTTCCACTCGATTAACGCAACCCGAATGTGAGAGCATTCTGAAGCACCTTGCGTCCGAGAAGATTAGCCCGGAAAATATGCAATGTCTGCGAAATCTCCCTGTCTTTCCTCTTCTGTCGGCTACTATGAACGGGAATTCGACGAGTGTCGTTACGAACTGGACTGTTATCCCACCAAGGCATTCAATTAGATCAGTTGGTAGGGCAAGGTTTATTCCGGTGGTTGACGGAGTGTCGTTCGTCGGTCTTGACAATATTGCGCCCGCTTTGGTCAAATTTCTCGAGCCATCGTATCCGAATCCCATGTCTGAGACTGACCTCGTCGAGATGGCTGTTGAAAACTTTACGACACAACCCGAGCATCTCCAGCTTGCCCTTATGCGGCATATAACCACCAACCGGACGAGAATCATTCAAGACATTATGAATAAATTCAGCAGTCAGCCTTTCGTTCTTGCGGAAGACGGTGTACGTCGTGTTCCGGGGGAGATTGTGGATCCCGATTCAGAGTTTGGTAGGCTGTACGCCGGGTGTCCAGCTCATCTCCCGTCAAGGATCAGTCCAGGTGTGGAGGTTGTTCGATGTCTCAAGTCCCTGGGATTATTGCGAGCTCATCTCAATCCTGAGATCATAGCGGAGCGGGTGGAATATATCGCTTCAAGACAAACATCAGACGAGGGGCTCTCTGTCGCCCGTAATCTGCTGCCGCTGGTGGCATCGAGCAACGTCGATTTCTCCAAAGTGCAAGGCATGTCAGAGAAAAAATGGTTGCCGACAAATGTAGGTCTTCGCAGTGCGGGAGAATGTCGGCATGCAGCACTTACTCCGTTGGCTCTCTTCGACAAAGTTCTCGGAATTCTCGAATCTTTCACCATTTCACCTTCTCTTCAAGCCGCACTCCGTTGGGACGAGCCTCTTCGCACTGATATATTGATCAGGCAGTTGGACCAGTGCTTAATCGATTCTGAGCACTGCTATGACTCTGTTGTTGAGGTTATCAAAGAATTTGGCCGACGAGAGTGGAGCGACGAGGATTTCCATTCACTCGAAGAGGTAGTCCGAGGTCGTCAGTGGATTCCTACGACAGGCAATGTGCTTGCTGATGGAATGAGTTCAGTTTTCGACTTCTCCCCGACGATGATAAATTCAGGCTTCTATCAAATTCGGAGTGATTTGAAAGCCGAAAATCTTTTACGCCGAATGGGTTGTACTGATCAGTACGTTTTTTTAATACACCTAAACATAAAAAATTGTTGATGCTTTTTTAGGCCATCGACAAAGGCGATTCTTGACAAGTTGTATTTGTTGAATCAGGACCCAAATTGCGTCGATCTCGTCGGGACATCTATCAGCTTACTTAGGTCCCTTCCAGATGACATCGCAGCTAAGGAGGAGCATACTAAGCTCCTCATACCCGACAAAGACTCAAAATTACGCCCCTTCTCCGAAATTTCATATAATGACATCGGGGAGAAATATCTCTTGGTAAATAGTGATGGACACTTCATTGTTCACCCTTCGCTCGACGAATCACTCGCTAGGAAACTCTCTTTGAACCGCCTGGGCTTGCGATACGCTGAGCTCCGAAATGTCGGTCCTAACATGGGACAAGCTCCTATCACGACAGTCAAGCGTACTCTTCAGCAATACACAACTAATCAGTTCTTGCTGGAATTCTTAGCTAATGCGGAAGATGCGAAGGCGACTGCGTTTACGGTGGCCGTAAATCTCACTACCGTCCGTGAAGAACAAGAGTTACAAGTTCTATCGCCAGCCATGGAGTATCTGTGCAGATTGCCGTCTCTCGTGGTGTACAATAATGAACAATTCACCTCTCAAGACTTTGGAGGGATTTGTCATACAAGCGTAGGGGGGAAAGAAGGGCGGTCGGACACGATTGGGGAATTTGGGCTGGGTGTGCTTACCATGTACCATTTCACCGATGTACGTGTGATTCCTTCCTCCTTAACGTGATTTTAACGTGATTTTAATCCTATTACAGTTGGCTATGGTCATATCTGGTTCTCGTGTTCTCTTTCTGGATCCGTCAAAGAAACACCTCCCTCTTAAAGATTGTGCATCTCTTAGTCTCCCATTACAACACGTAATACAGTCAGTTGTTTGGCCATTCACATATATCTTTTCTTCTCACCCCTCGCATTCAGATTTTACAAACATCATCTGATCGCCGTTGATGGTCTTTTTGGTTTCAACATGTCCCTACATACATATAATGCTGTGAGCCGTTCTTCTCCTTTCCGCTTTTTTCAACACGTTGATTATTGTTGCCACAGACGCTCTTTGTTCTCCCTCTTCGTGCCTCCGACGGTATCAGCCACGAGGTTTGGTCTCCAGAGCGTATTAATTCTGATATCTTGGATCCGTTCAGAACGTATGCTGGTGATTGCTTGTTGTTTACCGGCATCCAGACGATTAGTTGCATCACCCGGAGTCTCGAAGGTGTTACACCACAGTGGTCATTCCAGGCTCAAAAATTACCAGTCGCGGTATTGGAGACTGATTTTGTTGTTACGGACATCAAAATCTTGTCTACGGATTCTGTAGCCCATTGGAAGACGGTTACGACCTCTCGTACGAAGGATCAACTGCCATCGGAATTGCAAGTGGAGGGCTCACTTCTGCGCAAGCCGTCCATCGTGGGCCTTGCAGCAAGATTGGATAGAGCACCAGACGGCTCTTTCAATTTCTTTTCCATCCTACCTCTATCTACACCAACAACCCTTCCCATGCATGTCATGGCTTCGTTCAAATTATCCTCTGATCGGAGGCAGATACGACTTGACAAATATGAGGAAATGCAAACAAAGTATAACTCATGGCTTCTGGAAGACCTCATCCCCCCATTGTATCTATTTTTCCTTGAACATCTCCTCTGCTCGGAAGATCCACATTACCGTCTGCGTTGGCCAAGCGACAAAGGCGATAACCTATCAAATCACATCGTCGATAGTCTCTACTCGTCGAAACATCTAATGGCTTCTTCGCGGTACTTATTCCCCAGCCTCTATTCTCCGCCCCTGCTGCTACCTCCTCAGGATGCTGTTCTGCATTACGAAACCACTATTATCCGCACAATCATGGATCAACTAAAACCGAGTCGGGTAATCGATTTACCAAAAGGACCACGGGAACTTGCAGGACGTGCAGGTCTTCGTTCAGTTGATCCCGATTTCGTCAAGAATGAAATCATGCGTAATTCCGATGCTATTACTTCCCGCAACGATTTCCAGATGATCCTTGATATCATTCTCTACCTTTCTTCCCAGAATGATTCATCTGAAATTCTCCACGGATTGCCAATTCTACCTCTTGAAAACGGGACCTTTGGGACTTTGGACACTCGGGAAACAGGCATGCCTTACTATTTGTGGAACGAGCAAATCAAGAAACATAACTTTGATGAAGCACGTTTCGTCCATCCAAAGATGAAAACCAAGGAACTGGAGAAAATCAAGCTCAACATCTCCCCCCTCAATCGGACAATCATCAAAAGTTTCGTAGAGGCTAAGCTAATGACCTTCGCCAGGGATGGCACCTCACCGGTCCAATGGGTTGAATCCTTCTGGAGCTCTTGGGATGAATATACCGGGCGCAAAATTGGTCTCAGACACGAGGACATAGCGGCCTTTCGATTGGTACCGACAATCATGCCATCAATCTTGGTCTCACTCGAGCAGTGCAAGAAAGGAGACGCCCCTCTTCTAGTTGAGGAAGATAATTCTCTAGAAGGTCGCGGTCTTCGAAAATGTTTCCGGGACCTTGGCTTGCCTGTTGTTTACGTTCACTCTGGGGAGATTCCTGAGACCCTTCGCCAGATTTTCTCAACTCCTAACACTTTCCCCCCATTAAAACTTCACAATATAATATCGGCTATATCGAAGTTTGACATCCCGATCCCAGTTTTATTTGGCCGTCTTGACAACGACCTGAAAAGTATATTCGCAAGATGGGCGAGGAATAATATTGCTGATATTGCCGACCATCAAATCTCCTTTGCTCGAACGCTTCCAATTTGGTGGTCAGCTAACAGAGGGTCCAAGCAGACTCTTCTTCCAGCGTCTGAAGTTCGACTATTACCCAAAAATTTTACTCTCCAGGACGCTGCAGACTTTATGGCCGACTACGTTGCTGACGACGCGGCTTTGACGCACTTGAAAATCGAACACATGACCCTGGACGAACTCCTTCAGGAATTACGACTTCCGAACGTCTTGGACTCAGATACGATGCTTCAATATAAGCACTTTTATGAAAAGTGTGCAAACAACAGCCGTCGACTCTTGCCAGTCCCCACAAGCGCATGTACGCGTCAGTCTGCGAAACACCTGTTCAAGCGAGAGCCTCTGTTTACAGCACTATTTTCTGAAGATTCGACATCCTTTGTCCACTCTACATTCGAAGATTTCGAAAATGAGTTGATCGAATTTGGATTGCAGACCGAGGAACGTTTGGATATGAGTGTGTTCAAAAAATGTGTGGACGCATTGGATGTGAATGATCTGACAGCAGCCAGAGAAGTTTTCCGTGCTTTCAGTGATGTTCTACCTGCCAATGGATCCCATACTTGGCACGAGCTGGACAACATCCCTTTCATACCTCGTCGCACGGACACTGTACGAAAACTACCCGATCTGGACGAGAGTGAACCAGGACTGGATATTCCTGCAGAAGTGACATGTTTGAATGCCGTCGTACAGCCCGTTAAACTGGTGAAGCAAGAGTTCGAGGCTGTTGCATGGAGTCAGCGGGCTTGTTTTGAGGTGCAACCAAGTCCAAGTGTTTGCGCGCAATATCCGGATTTGGGAAACCCCAGTTTCTCAGAAGTGGTACGTCTTTTCGTATTCATTTTGGTTTCTTATGCTCAGACCCTCGACAGACGGCTCACCTTCACTATCTCTCAAATCTTACAAATTTGAGTGTATCTCACCATCGAATTTTGCTCCACGATGTGAAAAGGGTATACAAACATTTCTGCGACCATCTCAAGGATCTTAAAGCAAATGAGGGATCAATTTTGTCCAAACTACGGGACGAACCTCTTTTCCTTAACATCGACGACGACGAAGAAAGTCTGAATTGGGTGAAAGGTAGCTCTCTGGCTATTGGCTGCAATATCCGCGAAGGGTCCATTCAGGGTGTTCGGGCTTCCCTCTGTAATTTCGAGGAGATCCTTGAAGCAGCAGGAGCCCTTTTGGTTCGTCACCCCAGTTATGTTCGGGAACACGACAGGAGGCATTTTGAATCTGGAATCTCGTCAACCTTCGATCAGCTCAGGAAAGAAAACACTTTGACCGATGTAGTATTCAGAGTTGAGCCAACGGTGGATGTTCCATATCCGGAACCGCTGTTTGCGCATCGAACCTTCTTGGCTGTTTCCAGCGAAGTTTTCAGGAAATACCTTTGTTCGGACCCTCAGGAATCACAGAATGTATCCACGGGTTCTCCACTTAGCATCGAGCTAAATTATTCATGGAAATGTGTTCACTCGTTTTTGGGTGAGTAATGTCTCTTTTTATTGACCATCCATATCTTATCTTCATTTCAGGTCTCATCTACAGTAGGAGCTTTGGAGGAAGGGATATGTCCCTTGAGCTTTTACTCGAGATTCTTGACTTTTCGAACGCGTACAAGGCCAATGTATTTGATGACGTCCAGGTTGAGATCATCGGATTCCTGACGCCTGAAACCGTGGACCGTAGTAAGTTCCTGCAGTTGAAATGCTTTTTTTTTGTTGATTGACTGGTCATTTAGTCAAAGCTGAGGCTGAAAAGCAGCAGGCGGGGACATTATTGGATGCCTGCAAGAAATTTGAATCCGCCAATAAAGATCTTAAAATATAATCGAGAGTCGTTGCGTAGGTGTAATTCTAGTTCGTTGGTAGTTGGAGTGTTCTATTTTGTATCCTAGTGTTCGTTATAATTGAAAATCGATAAAATATCTTCTACTCTTATGTAAGCAACAAACGCGCGTTCAATTGATTGCAAGTCTATCTCATAAACCAGAACACCATGGACCTTTTCCATCGACCCAAGACCGACTCTGTTTCCAATGGGACGCAACGGACACTGTTGGTACTGATTGATCAGATGATTCTTGTTCTGAATTATATCACAGACAACCTATAACGACAGGAACAAGCGTTTTGGCGTTGAAATACAAGGACGGGATTATGGTGGCAGCTGATACTCTTGGTGAGCATTCTAATCGCCGTCTTGCAGTAAAATTCAACATTACTGTGTCTTAGCTTCATATGGATCGCTTGCTAAAAATAAAAGTGTGCAGCGTCTTCATGCCGTCGGTCAGAACACCGTCATCGGGGTTGGTGGGGACATCTCCGACTTTCAGTATATCCAGTCGACCCTTGATCAACTTATCATTGATGAGTTCGCTGCTCAAGACAATCATTCACTCAGTGCTCGTGAAATCCATGCATATCTGGTGCAGCTGATGTACGGGAGGAGGACGAAAATGGATCCGCTCTGGAACAGCATTATCGTCGGTGGAGTCAAGGATGGCGACAGGTATTTGACTTCATTTGTTGGGTTTATTGCTATTTATGTATGAGCTTAGATTCCTGGCTTGCGTTGATCTTTTGGGCACTACATATTCTGCGTCGGCTCTTGGTACGGGATATGGGGCATATTTGGCAGTTCCTATTCTTCGAAATGAAGTTGAAGGACGGGAGAACACACTTACGGAGGAAGAAGCTCTTGGAATTTTGGACAAGTGTATGAGGGTATTGTTCTACCGCGACGCGAGAAGTTTAAACAAGGTATTGATTGTGCCGTTGTTAGTATTTGTCGAGTTGCTTATTTGTTTTCTTTTTTTTTTCAGTATCAAGTGGGGATCGTTACTGAGGCTGGAGTGAAAATATCTGAACCGAAAGAGATAGAGACTTCTTGGACATTCGCAGAGGGTATTCGAGGTTATTGAACGCAGTAACTTGTGTATGAATGTCTGACTTTCACTGTATTTGATATTATAAAAACAACAAAGTGATTCTCCCACTATTTGACGATCCCAGAGGCCTGCAGCCTGTTGTACTCTTTTGTTCTGAATGGCATGCTGTGGAATTCTCAGCCGATGTGCCGGTGTTGATGCCGCCCCGAAAAGGCAAGGTGGTTGTTTTCTTCCACGCCGCAGACTTGTATTTTTTGCCGCTCTCCCTGTAACCACCACCACCACCACCACCATAATATGGACAACACGACGTGTGCTGGCAAGTACAGACTGGAAGAGGAGATTGCCATTGGAGGATGCGGTGAGCCCTATTTATGTTCGTCGCTTCTTGATGGTCTGACCACCTTATAGGCACTGTCTATTACGGCGTTCATACCGTTGCGGGCAAGGAGGTTGCCATTAAGGTTGAGCCTGCCGTTGCGAAACATAGTCCTTTGATGCATGAATCGAAAATCTACAAAACTCTCATGGGTGGCACTGGTGTCCCTTGGATTATGTGGTCAGGAAAACAAGGCGATTACAACGTGATGGTTATCGACTTATTGGGCCCGTCGTTGGAAGATTTGTTCAAGCGGTGTAATAGATACTTTTCCCTCAAGACTGTATTGCTACTCGCAGATCAATTGGTTAGTCGCCAGCGCCAATATTTTCCTTCACCTCCTATCTTCATCTGTATCTCGTACTGATAATATTCCTCTCATCAGATATCCCGAATTGAGTATATCCACTCAAATTCCTTCGTCCATCGCGACATTAAGCCCGCCAATTTCGTCATGGGCACTGAAAAATCTGCCCATCTTGTCAACGTCATCGACTTCGGTCTAGCCAAAAAGTTTCGCGATTCACGAACTTCAAACCACATTCCATATAAACAAGACGATTTCCATGGCGTGGGGACCTCCCTATTTGCTGCTATCAATACCCATCTCGGTGTTGGTGCGTGTTTTTGCTGTTTGGTGATCCTCGTGGCATTCTTTGGACTTATGTGTGACGTCTCTAGAGTCATCGCGTCGGGATGATCTTGAATCCTTGGCTTATATGCTAATTTACTTCCTACGGGGCACCCTTCCTTGGCGCAAGATAAGGGCTCCCGAGGCTCCCCCACAGCTCACTTCTTCTGTCTCACCTTCGGAACAGGAACACTTCCGCAATCACTACAACCCCATCTCTGCGACCTGGGATCTCATCCGTGATGCCAAAATCGCGAACGAAGAACTTCTGACCCTTGGATTACCTCCTGAATTCGACGTACTTTATCGTTATGCGAGGTCATTAGAGTTCGACGACTTGCCTGATTATGAGGGACTGCGGAAGCTTTTTAGCGGTCTGGCGGAAAGGGTAGGCATTGAATATGATGGGGTGTATGATTGGACTTCGCCGCCAAGTAAGGCCGATAAGACACCACCAGCAAGGGGATTTGGTAGGAGAGCCGCGAGTGACGGAAACGGAGGTCGATATTGTGCGGCTTGTAATGCCAGGAGGAACACGGAGTGATTAGGTGAACGTGGAAACGAAGGGACTTGGTCTGAGAGCCTGAGCGCCGTAAGTGGATCTGTACTTGTCTTTTTCTGAGTCGTATCTGATCTTCCTCAACCCTCAGAGACCAAAGCGGGGAGGACGTTCAATTTGTCCGAAATCATCGAACCCCGTGCTATGCCATACACTATGCATGGCTTCTTTTACTCATTTTCAAGAACTGAGCGACTTATAACGTGATTTCTGTCGCCTGAACAACATACTACCACACCATCTGCACCCATGAAGGTCTATGCAGCCTATGACTTATTAACCGCGATCTTCCCGACGTATTCTGGACCACTTCATTGGTCCCAGTCTTTTCTTTTTCTCATAAACAAATCGGCGCAGTTGTCCATTCCTTTCGGACGCAGTCGCCGATGACTTCTTGTAGAAGTGGTCCAATGACTTTGGTATGGGCCACATCTGACCCCACCATACCATACCATACCATCCAAGACTGCAGGCGGAACTGGATTTTTCTTATTGATTTCAATCCCCTTGCTGTTCAAAGAAGGGTTTCTTGGTAAGCTTTCGTATGCCCTTTTCGTCAGAAATTCATTTCTCATTTAAAACGTGCCCTTGTAGACGCAAGCGAATATGCCTTCAACTGTTCATCTGCGATGACATATGCAAACTAGTTTTCAACGTTGGTCGAATCAACAAGGGATCTTTTTTTGTTTCTCTCCGTTA
>Ga0307507_10006057_pt1 | contig 19007 bp, 7 predicted proteins | sample 7_EM_MG_FD_207223 | JGI IMG/M metagenome (GOLD analysis project Ga0307507, IMG submission 207223) | Populus trichocarpa ectomycorrhiza microbial communities from riparian zone in the Pacific Northwest, United States - 7_EM | ecosystem: Host-associated > Plants > Roots > Unclassified | place... | reverse complement strand
GAAAACACTTTCCAGTCAAAGGAAAATTTGGCTTGGTTTTCAGGAAAGTGTTTTCCTGGAAAATTTGGGCGGAAAACACTTTCCGGAAGTTGTGAAAAATTTAGAAATGTCATTATTTGCTGATTATTTCAAATTTGATCCTCAAACTTTTGATTGCTATATATAATTTGTTTTGTATATTTATTTTTCAATTCCATCTCTTAAAATTTAATTTTTATATTAATTTTGGTCCTTATTTTTATAATTGCTATTTGCTTTTTCCTTATCATTTTTTTATTGAAATTTTTTATCTATTAAATTTGGTCCTTATTCTTTTGATTGTTACTTATTTTATTTGAAATAATTTATGAAATGTTAATTATTATTATTTTAATTTATTCACCTTTCATTTTTTTTGAATTTTTTAGATTTGATCTCTATTATTTTGATTATTATTTATTTTATTTGAGATAATTTATGAAATTATATTTTTTTTTTAATTTCATTCTCATTCAACTTTTTAATTTGTAAAATTTGTTCCTCATTATTTTAATAAACTTGAAAAAAATAAAACATTAATAAGTTATTTTTTCAGCTCATTTTTCATAACATAACTAAACACTGAAAAATGTTTTCCAACTTATTTTGCATTACACTACCAAACATTGAAAAATAATTCACTTTTCTGGAATTTATTTTTCTATAATTTATTTTTTTAAAAAAATCTATTTCCCAACAAACAAACAAACAAACAGGCGAAGTCAATATTTAAAGAGTGTGCAAATTAAGATCCAAAAAGTGATTTAAATGATAACACTGCGAGTATATAAATCACACTACCAAGGTCAAAAATCCTGTTTGAACCCTCATTTTTTAAGAAGTAAGCGAGATTTTGCTAAATCTCTATAAAATACATTTGTCAGCGAATTCTGAAATTCAAAATCCAAGTACTTTTGTCTCAGAACACTGCAAGTGGAAGTAAAATGAAAAGAAATTAAAGTTCATGAATTCAAGCATCAATATTCAAATGTCAAAGTGCTGTTTCCACGTGTGATCATTTTAGCATCAAATATTACAAGTGCTATTCCCCGAGTTGAAGGAAACAGAAATCACAAATTAGAAAATTAAAAACATAATCAGAATTTGTTTATTTTTTTTATATCTGATTTTAGAGAGTGACATTGTTAGTCATAGAAGAATGATCAGCTGAATCTCCTCAATTAGAACAGAGACATAGGATGCAATGGTCCAGGCCCTAGATTTTTTAGCGAACCATGTCGCCTCAATTAGAAGTGGAAGGTGGGGTGTTGTTGTTCATGAATTTTGTACAATCAAATGGCCCAATCCCTTGAGCGTTCTTCCGGCGTACCTGTAAACCATGCAAGTTATAATTATCAAACCAAATACTGGTAAATAATCAGCTTCTCTTCCATAAATTCTCAGGGTAGACTTTCCCTGCACCAGTCTCCTACACACTTCTCAAAACAGTCATGCATTCAACCAGAAGCTAATGACCAGATTCATAAAAATTAAGTATGATTTCATCGGATCATGTCCTACTGTAGATCAATAGTGAATTAAACTCTTAACTAGAATATTATAGCAAGCGGATGAGCTCTGCTATATCTTAACTGAAATTTATAGATTTTATCACCAAGAAAATGATTTTTTAGTTCAGCTCCCAAACGAATCCTACTCGTTCACCAGTACCATTTACAAGACATTAATTATATAAGAAACGTCCCCTCCTCCCTTGACCCACCGAAAAAGTCCCATTGCATCAAGAACCTACTGACATTATTTGAAAAGAGGGTAGAGCAAACAGGATCATACCGGGGACCACGGACCACGTTCATGTTGAACCTTGTCAGGGGGTGAATTTCGTACAGCACCACCTTTCATGGTTAGAATTTCCTGCAGAAGTTTTTTAATTAGAGGCCACTACTTATGTTTCATAAAATCATTTACTGTAGTCTCAGTCAATTACCTCTCCAGCAGCTTCAAATGCCGCCAACCACTCATCGGAAAAAGGAACCACATTTGGTGGTGGTTTTATAACACAAGCATCTTGTTTCTTGTTTTTAACAGGTTTCTGGCTGTCAATACAAATTTTCAGTTGGATTCTGAAGAATTGGAGTATGTCTATAAAAATAACAAATCAGAGTGATTCAGATTAAAACACTTACAGTGACAATGTTGCAGCCTTATCTTCCGTGGGGTACATTACATCCAACTCATGCTGCACTTCAATGCTGGGACTGCTACTGGTCTGAGGAACTTTAATCTGAGCTTCCTCTGGCAAAATATTCCTATCTGATAAATCAACTTCAGCATCCTGCTGGACTCTCTGACTTGATTTCTCTTTTGTTTTCATTAATAACTTAGACTTCTCATTCAAACAGCAAAACAAACTAGAGTCACAATCATCCACTGATGATGCAATTTGATGCCTGCTCTTGTCTGAAGATGAATTAAATTCCAAGGAAGCAGCTTGATCAATCAGCTCATCATCGCTCCTATTCTTACTATCCATACTGCATTTGTAGTTTTCAATTGATGGCAGAATCTCCATGAAACCTGGCTCTGTATTAACCATAAATGTGTGCTCAGCTTTTTTATCCATATCTGAACCAGCATTTTTAATAGGACGTACTTGAGTGTCGACATCAAAACATCTTGATTCACACGAGCCATCACCCTGTTCTAAACCAACACCCAGAACATTTTGAAGAGCATCTCCTTTTTGCAGTTCTACAGAAGTATTATTCATGAGCAACAGGCTATCATCCGAACAAAATTCATGATTGTCCAGGGGAGCTTGCTCAATCATCACGTAAGGATTTTGAACTGCTAGATGTTCTTCAAGTTCTCGAATGTCATCAACCATTACTGTAGAAGTTTTATTTGATACCAAAGGACTAATGTTACAATTGTGGCTATCAGATAACAGACTTTCTTCTGAGGACTGCACGTATGCATTTTGCATTACTGTTTCCTTTGTAATTCTATTAACTTGAGCAAGTTCATTTGTTTGTTCCATTATTTCACATTGGTGAATACCATTTAGACTTTCCACTTCACTTGCAATAGTTCCTCTGACATTTGCAATGTTTCTATTACTGCATTCCCTTTGTTCTTCAAGAGATCGGCTCTTAGAATACAACATATCAGATGCTCTTTGACTCTGATTGTCCTGATCAGATTCACAGAAAGAAGTTATCACCTTAGTTTTCTCCATGTCTTCGTTCACATCATGCATACAAGTGGAGCAATTATTCTCCGGAATGGAAGAACCCCTTCCATTGGCATCATTTCCTCGCTGTAAATAAGAGGAAACAATGAATTTTTTAACCGAAGAATCACATTTACTTACTAAACTTTTGTCCCCACTCATATCAGTTATCTCAGAAGCAACCTTAACTAGCCCTTTCTCTACAGAAGATACCAAAGGGTTTTCCACATGCAAGCACTCTGACTTTCCAGCTGCATTAGAACTAGAATCTTGCTTGGCAGGTGATTTTGAACTAAGAACTCCGGAACTTTCCAATATACCTCCAGAAGCATTAACATTTGATACCATATCTTCAGCACTTTGAAGGAGATTCTTCTCCTTGGATTCTTCAGAGAAGAATCTTTTTCCATGCAATAAGTAACCATCATGTTGCAATCCACAATCATCTGCCATAGCTTGTTCTGTAACAAGGCATGGAAATGGAAGCTCTGTCTGTTTTGCAGTTTTTTCACTTGGATCACTAATACTCATCGACGGCAGATTATACTCCGGCAAAGTGTTTGGCATACTTTTCTCGTCCCTTTTGACTGTTAGATTACCATCTACAGACTGCAGCTGCACATTTTCCACGTACAATTCCGTATACAAGTTTCCACTTTCACTAGATTCATTGTTTGTGTACAGTATATCATTACAGCAAGATGGCCTATAAGGAATTTCCAGTTCAGCTGTACTACAGTCTTGGGATTTAAGAACTGCATTTGCACGATTTGAACCACGACAGTTGTTAAGCTCTTCAGCTGATCTCTCCTCAATTGAAGTACCATTGTTCAAGCATAGGCTCAAACTCTCTGCATTAGAAACAAGATAAACATGACAGGTGTCAAGCTTCATTGGCTCAGATTGTTTCACAGTCTGGTCATTGACTCCCTGCATCCTGCCTAACTGATCGTGCACTTTTTGGGTACCCTCATCACTATTAGTACTCATACCTAGAGATGGAAAATCTGAATAGTCACTGTTATCCTTGATGATAGGAATGTATTGTCTGTCTTCAATGTGATGATTGGCAGTCACACAATTTTTCTCTGAAAGACTATCAACTTCTGCTACAAGGCTAACATTGAATCTAGAATGGGGGTAGTCTAATCCAGCCGCAGTCGTATCTCTACCTGTGAGGCAAAGCTCAGTGACTTTCTTGCTATGTTGACCTTTCTTCAGTTGTTCACAAGGGCCACCTTGCAAGAGCAACTGATTGTCATGAATGTCGTGCAACTGCTGCTGATTACCTAGCCCATCACAAGTCCTAGAGTTAAGCGGTGCCTGAAACATCTTCTCTTTATTTTTTAATTCTGAATTGCCTTTGATCTTTCCCTGTGAAGTAGGATTGACAGAAGCAGCAGCATTGCTCCTCATATTCAAGGATGCAGATGTTTTATTGGATGGTTGCCAGGGACACTGATGATTTGAGAGGGCAGCTTTGTGCAAACTAGGAATGTTAGACTCGCGAAGTTTGCTAGTTTGAGTTCTTTCTAGGAGGCTAAGCGAACCAGCAGGTTTCGACTGCACCATAAATGAACAGAAGGGAAAAAAACAAGCATCTAATCAAACATTATTTCTGTTAAAATGCAACTTATTATACTTATGTGGTCATGTTTAAGTGAGCATACCTGACTAAAAAATCCCAGTGATGGCGATGGCATCCGCAAGCCTGATGCTTTTGCTGTTTGAGACTCCGTACATTGCATGTTTTCACTGTTGCAGGAAGCATTTTGCGAGAAAGAAACTGCAATTTTGCTGGTACTATTATCAGAGCCATTTAGTGGATGTGCAGCAACTGGACGTACAAGATCTGGGATCACTTCTGAGCAATTATTTGCTAGGTTAACCTGGGGGTGCTGTGTATTTGTTGATGAATGTTTTTTTGGCACCAGGCTGACCTGTACATATTAAAAGATCCCAATGAAGCAAGCATATTAGAAAATAAGGACATACTGATATGATACAGAATCTGCTAGTCTCCTGTAATCTGAAAAAAAAAAAAAAAAAAACTAATATCTTGATATACAACCAGTGATACCAGGAACATGATATTCCAGGTCACTTTAGTATTACAAAACTTCGAAAAGTTCAGGTTCTCACTACCTTACTTCTAGCATGATGAGCTGTGGATTTTGGCAACAGTTTGTCAGAAGGACCAAGCTCCATGTCTTTTCGAACACTTCTGATATTAGTTGAAGTGCCCTTTGATCTAATATTCTTCTGACCATCACCTACTATAAATCAACAGAAAATAGAAATATCAATTTGCTTTTCTATGTGAAATTGACTATTCAAATTCAGATATAACAGAAAAGAAACTATAAATTGAACAAGAACATCCTCTGTAAGCAAAATTTGTCACCCATGAACTAATTATGAAATCTTAGTATTCTTTTGAAAGTCATGCAGATGAAAAAATAGGTTTGAAACTTACAGTAAAGACATAAAAATCTAAACCGCTTTACAGATTAAATACACAAATATACACAAAGACCACCTGGATGAGGAATCTGATTACGTTTCAAGTGGCTGGATCTAGGAGCAGCATAAACATTCGAGGGATCTGGCTTTGGAGCTAGTAGTTTTGAAACTTTTGAGTCTTTTGTTGTCGCTTTAGTTTTGTTTGTAGTGGGAGGCCTTCTAAGAGTTCAAAGAAGTTAAGAATAACATTTCCATAGGAACAAATAGATTAAGAACAACATTGATAAGCCTATGGGGACAATCCATTGTTTCATTATCTATTACAAAACAGAACCTAAAGGATATGAAGATGATGCCACCGGTCGCGGGCAACCACTGCGTTTGGATGCACTTTGACTAATATTAGAGGCTGAAAGAATTTTTCGCTTGGCCTGAAAAGCATGTATAACAAAAAGAATAGTAAAATTTCCTTCAATTTTTAAACAATGCGATGAATGAAACAAGAGAAATAGAACAGCTTAAGCAATAAAAAAGTAAGGTAGTGAACTTCGAAAAACTAACCACAGAAGCTGGGCCAGCTTCATCTCTTGCTAATGAAACAGGCTTTGGAGAGAAGACACGAGCAGCCATGCCTCCATCGGCAAGAGTGTTTGGAGGCAATTCCTTGAACAAATTATCTTCAAGTGCTTGCATATCTGGTAACTCATTGATGCAGTCCAAACCACCGGATAGTAACTCTCTCCCTCCACGGGACACAGGCCTGTCAACTCTCGTACTGAGTGTTGATAATTCTAATGGATCTAAAACACCTGGCCAAAAAGAAAGGAACCCCAAGGTTCGATGGTAAAGTTGAGGTGCAAAACATTAGTAACCAAAGAGGACAATTGATTCCGAGGTTCATTGTTCACCTTCTTCAGTGAAAAAAGCTTTGTCCCATGCTAAGCTTTTCCGCAGATTGTATTTCTTTCGCTTCATCTGCTGTGGCTCAAGATTAAGTTTGGGCACATGTAGTTTGTCCATGGTAACACTTTCCTCGTCAATCATAACATCCATACATGATGAGGAGCTTGATTTACAAGCATCTTGCCCATTGCACTTCATACTCTATTTCTTTCTGCACCATAAAAAAGTCAACAAGCAGAAGCTGGTGAGAACAACACGTGTGAGACATGAAGGTGAGATGTACATGTTTCTCTTACAATCCCAAAATTAAATTTTAATGTGTATCTAGCAGTAATCAACTATTCATAAGATCTCTTCAAAAAATCCAAGTTGAAGTGATAATTAGTTTTTTCAAGTAATGCCACATAAACAAGGTTACAGCAACTTCTCCAGAACCCCACTTTGGAAAACAATTTTTTCTTTCCTTAATGGCCACACAAACATCTGAGATTCAACAGGAGAGAGCACAAATGCAATCCACATGTAGCTTTTCTATCAACTCCCAACATTAGTTCGCAGCATAGAACATAGTTCCATATTCTTCCTATGAAAATTATCATGAAAAACTGCCTGCTGCTGCAAATCTATTTCAAGTGAGCCACATTTCCCAGAAAAATCACAATTGCAACAGAATAGTAGGGCTAAGGCGAACATTAACCTGTTATGTTCCACGAAATGATGAAGATAAGGTGTCAGTTTCACAAGTTTTCGTATATAACTTTCCAGATTTCGAACCTAACCAAGTCTCTTCTAAGTGCAAAACCTTTGGCTGCAAATAAGATTAATCGATACAGGTTTCTTCAGAAGTAAACCTAAATAATAAAATTAATCTTCATCCAAAATGTCTTCGCCTCAGCAGTCATTTGCATAAAAATTAAAAAAGAAAATCATACTACTAATAGGAATGAACAAAAAGGAGAAATATTAACCATTGGATTTGAAGTTGAAAAAGGAAAAGAATTAGAAACCCTAATTTGGAGATGGATGCAGCAGATACCGAGATTAGATCTGGAGACATAAAATAGGCAGGGCGTTGAAGAAGCAGCAAAGCGAACGATCTTTTCTCCTCCGCGAATCACATTTCAGTTTTTTTCTCTTCAATTACATTACAAAGACAAATGTAAAAGCAAAATTTTACTCTTTTCAGTTTATTATACTTCAGTTCTTGGTGCTGGTGCTGTCAGCAATAGTAGCGGTTAGGGATTTCAGATTTGGAAATTGGGAAATGGGAAGCGGGAATTGAAAATCAAACTTCCAAATTACAAAACTATCCATTCGTTAAAAAGTTTTTTTTTTGTTTCGTTTTTATACAAAAAAATAAAAATAAATAAATTATATCCGTTGGTTTTGGATTAAGAACGGCCCGGCCTGTCCATGATCCAGGAGCCCAAATTCAAGACCCATGCAACTCATCAAAAGCATTGGATTTGAATAAGGGAATCTCTAGTAATTATCTCGTCGGGATAATAAAAAAAAAAAAAACGGAAATAGATGGAACGTATGGGATAAGACAAAGATACGGAGTTGTGCTGGCAAGGTTATACAAGATGACGAATATTTTTGTATTTTGTTTGAATGATGAGAAACAAAATAGAAAAAAATGTAGAAAAAAGTTCCTTGATATACAATTTTGAAACAATAAATAAATATCAGTATTTTTATTTTAGTCTATAATGAGGATTTTTTTTTAATTAACTTGAAATAATAATTTTTTCACCCATCAAAATCATGCTAAAAATATTATAATCATTGTAAAAAGGAGAATACATTATTAAAAATAATATAATTAAATTATAATTTACTCAATCATTAAATCATTTTTTAAATATATTTAATAATAAAATAAATAATTAAAACAATAAATTTATCATGCAAGATAATAATTTCATCACAAATACAAATTTTTTTTATTATCATTCAATCCCCATCTCTTCATCATTAAATACAATTTCTTTGACAACATGATCAATTTTCATTTCTTTATTATATTAATTTTTCAATAATGATATTAATTTGATTTTTAATTGTTATAAATTATTAAATTGTATAAAATACTTTATTTTTTTTTAGCAATTTATTTTCCCTTGCTTTGATGAAATAAAAAAACCAAACTTTTAGTACAATTACATTCTTAAAAAATATTCATAAAAATTAATGTGTTATATGTGTGAAAAGACATATTTGAGTTTTAAAAAAATATATGTCTAAGCTTATAACGAAGCCCAATCACTACTGGGTTTGTAATCAAACCAAGACACTTGGGCTAAAAAAAATTAACAACTTCTCATTTATCATTGTCTTTTCCGAACTCTATTTGGTTTTTGGATTTTATTATTGAATTTTAATTAATTAACCAGTCATCTGGGAAAATATTAATTTATGGCTTCATTTTCATATAAAAAAATGAGATAAAAACTCTCCACTTAAGATTATAAACACAAAATTAACATTAAAAATCATTTTTTAACAACTAATCTACATAGAAATTCAATTTTAATTGTTTTAGATCTAGAACTCCAAATCTATGTATCTCTCGAATCGGATAATAAAATTGCCAAATTAGGTGTCTATGAGCTTCTTACTATAAGAGCTCTCATTTGGTGGGATCTTTTTTAGTAATTTGATTGGATTTCATCGAGTCAACTTTTTCTCTTTGTTCTCTATTTCTTTCTCTCTCTTGTTTATGTTTCTCATATTTTTTATGAGTTTTGCTTTTATATTTTCTAGTTTTCATAGATCTAATAGTGAAAATTAAGTTAATTGAAATCAATGATTAATATCTTAATGTAATGATAGAGATTGAAGTTATAGAAGGTTTAAAGAGACATTTATGGAAAAAAATAATAATTATTATGTCTCTATTTTTGTCCTTTATGTCCCTTCTTTTTAGATGGACAATAAAACAACTAAAAATTATCCCAAGACAAAGATAGAAACCCGTTTCTACCTTTATCTTTGTCTCTTATCTAATTTAAGAGAGTGGTTATGGATTTAAACTTGAGAACATCGTAATCTCCACTTTAACAACTGTCAGGCATTGAACTTGCAAGGACGGTGAGTTAAGGATGGGTGTTGAACCTTTATGGATTATGTAGGATCATGTCAATCTAACCTAATTTGCTCATAATATCAAGGAAGATGCTCCATGTATCAATATGATTATAGATATGCATTCACCAATTCAAATACCCAGTGGTCAACATATAAGGATATGAACTGAGAATAGGTCCTCTAATTCTTGATCGAGTTCTCAAAATAAATGAAAGCTCATTCATCAAATATAGAAATAAACATGATACAAGACCTAAATATGTGTTTGCCAATCTGAATACTCGATGGTCAACATCTAAAGATAGAAGCCAATAACAAGTCCTTTATTCTTGGGTCGAGTTCTCAAAATAAGCCACAACACATACACCATATACAAAATAAAACACATGATGCATGAAAAAAAATGTATATTCACTAATTCATCAATATAAAAAAAATCAATATCATGTTAACAATTATGCATAATAAATAATCCAATATGTTATGGTTTCAAAATGACCTTTAGGAGTTACCAATGCTAACTAGATGCATCAGGACTGGATAATTTTGACGCGTAGATAAAGCAGGTGGACTGTGACACGTGAGCTTCACGCACCATCACTGACTTGTAAAAAAAGGTTAAAACCATTGGATGTTGGGTCTAAATGTAGGAAAAAAAATTTAGGTTATTTTGGCTAGGATTTGATACAGATCTCAGGCTAATTTTTTGGTTGATTTTGGTGAGAAAAAGGTTATAATTTCAAGCTGAGGGATTGAGATATGAAGGGAAGAAAGGTTTTTAGGTCATTAGTTATTTAGGCATGAGGAATAGGGGTCATTATTACTATACCACTTGGTTTAGAGTGGAAGGAGAGGAGAAGGGTTGTTGTCTATGACGTTGTTGTTAATGGGTTAGTTGTTTATGAAGGGTTTGTCATGAGTTGATTTGGGCGTGGCTATGATATGATGTATGGTTATATTAGAGTTTTGTAATGGATTTGATTGGTTGTTTGGTCAAAATAGAAGGGGATGATGACTAATTGTTTTGGGTTTGATGGTGATCCCTTAAAAGAAGGTGATTGATTCGAGTGAAATGAGAGGAGATGAAGATGGTTGTGTTGTAGTAGTGTGACCTAGGCTATAATTAAGGAGGAGGTTTTCAATCAAGAGAAAGAGTTTTTGGGTAGTGGTTGTCAGTAGGTGAGAAGAAGGTCACTAACGGTCACCGTAGTGGGCCATATGAGCGGCCAAAAGACAAGTGAGCCCAGACACGTTTGAACGGCTTGTGTGGCTCACTTCGTTCACAGTTTATGACCTTATTTGGTATTGTTGGATTTATCTTGTCAATATCGTTTTTTTGGTACTCGTGGTATCATCATCAGAGCTTCAATGTCTTTGTGTTTTTTTTACTTTCTCTCTCTCTTATCTCTTCATAAATTACAATGAGGAGAGAGGGAAAACAAAAATTAAAGTGATATGATATTGGCTACGACATCAAAGAATCCATTAAGAGTGTCCATTGGGTCTATTATAAGGCCTAAAACAAAGTGGATCCGAAAGGAGTTTAATGAGCTAAGTCAAATCTACTACTCTAGAATTTTGTTTACTTTTTGAATTATATTTGAAGCTACATAAGGATTTTGATGCGATTCCAATTGAATTAGAAACTAGACATTTGTACATTTTCAATGATATATGGTAGGCCCTCTAATTCATTTAGACGAGAAAAAACAATGTGTTTCAAGTTAAGCATAATATCTGTCAACAAAATACAAAAACAAAAAAGATATTATTTCCTTAAAAGTTATGGATTCCATTCACTACAAGGAGTCCTTAATGATATTAGGAATTTATGTGACAACCTTTAAGTTACTTATTTTACAAAGATTCCATATCAAACAAGAAGAATTAATTGGTCATAAATTAATTCTTATTTTACAAGGCATTAGGATTATATTCAACAAGGATCCTTCAACAATTATTTATCTTGGGTATTTTTCACTATTATATGCGGTAAAATTTTAGACTATTGTTTTATTTATTTTTATTATTTTTAAACCTTATTTTAATTAGTTTAGACTTTATTTAAATTGAATGCATGTTTGACAAACAATAAGGGTTTTTATTTTTATTTTTCAAGAGTATAAATATTTTTTATAAGGAAAAAATATTAAGACTTGATAATAATATTGCTGCTGAGTTTATTCAGCTTGTGTGAGAGGGATTCAAGCATTTTTTGGTTCTCTAACAAATTAAAGTGACTTATCGAATATTAACTGGCTTCGTGACATCTTCGTTATACTTCTCGTTCATGAATTAGTATTCATAGGGTGAAGGTTCTTATTCCAATAGTGATAGTGCCTTGAGACAGGTTTCCATTGTGTCATACTCTTATCAGACCTATTTTGGCTTTCTAGGATTCATTGTCAATCTTGTTGTAGGTTACGGGACTACATGATCATGAGGCGTATCACAAAGAAAGAAAGAAAAAAGAAAATAACCTTAGAGGCTTACTAAAGCTCTAATGACAATATCGACCAATACCATAAAAAATACCTTGATAAGACGAATCCAACGACACCAAATAAGATCACTAATGAAGAACTAAGTGGGCCACATGATCTATCTAAAAGTGTCAAAGCTCACTTGCCTTTAGGCCACTCATATGGCCCACTCTAGTCACCCTTGGTGACCTTCATAGGTGTTGTCGGATTCGTCTTATCAAGATCTTTTCAATAATATCGGTGGTGTCTTCATCGGAGTTTTGGTGTGTCTCTAAGGTTTTTTTTTCTTTCATTTTCTCTCTCCCTCCTCTCTCTTATCTTTGTATTGAATCTTGTACCCAACAATTTTGCAAATTGAGAGAGTAATGGATGACACTTGTGATCGTGAATTGCAAATGTCATTTGCAACTCTTTAAACAATGCTATTTCCTAAAATATTTTTCACAATATGTAATTTTATCATTTTTTTACTATGCTAAAACAAAAAAAAAATCTAAGATTGTGTTAATGAGATATTTGAATGGCTATTCTAGCATTGGGTTAGTTAATAGGAGAGACATAAAGAGATATAAAATCAAATTCCCCCATACCATCACAGCAATGACCATGACCCACCTTCATCTTCCAACACCTCAAGTGCTTCGCTAACATGTGTCCTTGTTTATATTTTAGCCCTTTCCCACCACCACATTACCCTTTTCCAAGGACTTGACTTTTTGACTAAAAACTAATATGATTGAGTATCTCTAAGCTTAGACAACTAGGTTAAATGCTCAGCCATCCTTGTCCATGTTATGGTTTATGGGACATATCTTTGGCATATGTTTTAAACCAAAACTAGATATTTGATTTGTGTTTTGCAATGGGTTAAATAATTGTTTTTAGCAAAAAAATAATAATAATACATAAGCTTATCCTATGCATTTTTTTGATAGCAGATGCCAAAAAAATTGATTGAAGAAATTAAAAATAAAAATATTGAATTCAAAAGGGATGAAAAAGACCTAAGATAATCGGGGTTAACCTGTCAAATCCTCGAACTGAGTCATAGATTCCATTAGATTTAACAATTTTTTATTTCTAAAATTATTTTTCATTTACTCATACGTTAACCAGGTGCATGAAACTTTTTTTATATCAACCACCGATTTTTTTTCTTAAAAGGCGAGCCAACCCGGGTTAACTAGTGGTTCAGGTCATAGGATTGAAATAACCCAATTGAAAAGAAATTGATAAAAAACCATAAAGCCAATCTTGTTTTAGAAAAACCATTGTCGAATGATGAAAAAAAGAAGAAAATACGGAAAAAAAAGGTTGTCGACCACCCGTTAATTTTTCAAACCTGTGACTCGAGTCATTAGTTTGAAAGCACCATACATGAAGAAAACGCGAAGCCCAATCCCTTGCAAATTAAACGTTGAAGGATGAAATCAAGAAAAATAATCAATTACATAAAAGGATCTAAGATTAAAAAAAAACAATCAATTAAAAGAATGATGGTGAAAATAGAAATAAAAAAAATTTGAAGGCAACCCTAAATTCTTGATTGGAGTGTTAAATTGAAAAGAAAATTAATTTTAACAAAAAAAAAAGTCAAAAGAATAAGGACCAAATTGAAAAAAAACATTACACCATAAACTTGAAAGATGAAATTAAAAACCAACAAAACTTTTACAAAATATTCTAGGAAAAAAATTAGAAATCAAAAGAATAATGACTGAATTGAAAAAACAAAACATGATAAATTGAAATTGAATGACTAAATCAAAAACAAATAAAACATGTATTAAAATTTCAAAAAATAAAATTTAGAAATCAAAAGAATTAGGAATTTAATCGAAATACTTAAATAAAAAAGAATAAGCTGTATTTTTTAGGAAGGAGAGAAAAAAAAAAAAAAGGCTTGTTGGCAACAAACTATCGCACCACCTCTAGAAGAATAAAGGTGTACGCATCTCCCACGTTCTAGCGTATGTATATCACTCATCAACTTTTTTAATTTTAATATTAACTAATTGACCTAAAAGAACCCCCGATGGTTGTGCAAATAACAAAAAAACCAATGTGAAAAGACCAAAGGCCATTGGGCGCATGTTTTATTTTTTTATTGCAAATCTAAAGATATCTTTTCACTATGTTTAAAAAAGTGAAAGACTTAAATACCCTCAGGTGATAATTTAATTTTTTTATCTGAAAGGTATTAAATTCATTTTTCTATTTTTAAAAACATGAAAAAGTCACATATACCCCTGGCCAATTCACTAATGACCAATAAGTCATGCAAAAAGACCGAACTACCCCCTACTTATAGTCTTCTTATTCTTTCTTGGAAGGGCACAATAATCATTACACTTTAGCAATGAATAATAAATTTAGGCCCTGTTTGTTTGCTGTAAAATAGTTTACATGGAAAATAGATTCTTAAAAGTGAATTATTTTTCGATGTTTGGTAGTGTCATGAAAAATGAGCTGGAAAATATTTTCCAGTATTTGGCTATATCATGAAAAATGAGTTGGAGAATAATTTATTAATGTTTTCATTCTTTTTTCAAGTTTATTAAAAGAATGAGAACCAAAATTTACAGATAAAAAAGTTAAAGAAGGATAAAAATTGAAAAAAAATCTAATTTCATAAATGATTTCAAATAAAATAAATAACAATAAAAAGAATGGAGACCAAACTTGATAGATAAAAAATTTCAATTAACAAAAGGATAAGAGAAAAGCAAATAATTATAAAAAGAATAAGGTTTAGAATTATAAAAAGAATAAGGATCAAAGTTGATATTAAAATTAAATAAAATCAAATTCTAATGGATGAAATTAAAAAAAAAATTATTCAAAATAAAATATATAGCAATCAAAAGATTAAGGACCAAGTATGATATAATCAAAAAATAACAAGTCATTTATGATTTTTTTCACAACTTTTAAAAAGTATTTTCCGCCCAAAATAAAAATGAAAATATTTTCCTAGACATCAAGCTAAATTTTTCTTTTACTAAAAAGTGTTTTTTGTTGACCAATTTTTTTAATTGTAAACAAAAATAAAAAACTTTGGAAAGTGATTTAAAGAAAAACCACATTCCATAAAACAAACGGGGTCTTAAAGTGTGTGAATTGTTTTCTTAACGGGTTTTAGTGTTTTTTGTTAATTGGTGAGGTAGAGCCTCTGTTTCCTTTTTAAAAAAGTAGCTATTAAAGTGATTTTTTTTTGTTTTTAGCACTTTTTTTAAATGGATAAAATAACAAAGTACATAAAATATTTAGAAAAATAGCACAGTTAAGAGAATTGCAGATGACATCTGCGACTTGCGAGTCATAAGTGTCATATGCGGCTCTCTTAAATTCTAAAAATAAGCTAGCATAATTTAAAATAAATAGAGAGGAGAGACAAAGAAAAATAAAGAAAGAAAGAAAGAGACCCCGAGGACACACCGAAACTCAGATGATGACACCACCAGTACTGTTGGAAAGATATCGATAAGACAAATCCAATGACGTTAAGTGGTTCATATGAGCCATCCAATTGTGTTGGGCCTCATTTGTCGTCAGACAACTCGTGTAGCATACTCTAGTCACCATTGAAGACCTTCCTTATTATCGTTGGATTCTTTCCGTCGAGATCTTTTTAACAGTATCGATGGTGTCATTATGAGAGCTTTAGTGTACCTCCATGGTCTTTTTTTGTTTATTTGTCTTTTCCATCTCATCTATCCTTGTAATTTGTGAAGAGAGAGGAGAGAGAGAAAACTAAAAACTAAAAAAAATATCATGGAGGCACACCGAAGCTCCAATAATGACACCACTGGTATTGTTGGAAAGATTTTGACAAGACAAATCCAACGACATCAAAGAAGATCATCATAATGACACCATCGGTGACCTTCCTTAGTGTTGTTAAATTCATCTCGTCGATATCTTTCTAACGGTACCGGTAGTGTCGTTATCCGAGTTTCAGTGTGTCCTTGAGGTCGTTTTTTTTTCTTTTTATCCTTGTTTTTCTTTCTCTTCTCTCTTTTTTATTGTAAATCATATCAATCTATTTTTTATTTTAGAGAGAGTCGCGCATATCATGAGTTACTCTTTAAACTATCGATTTTCTAAATAAAATAAAATTGTACTGTGTTATTTTTTTTAAAGTGTTACAGTACAAAAATATTCTATGTTTTTGTTGGAAATTTAAGTGGATTCCTCGGTGTGGTAATTAATTTGTTTTATTGTTTATGGTGGTCTTCCTTTGATATGTGTAGTCAAATTTGTAACAATGCCTCTACTAACTCTCTTGTTCGACGTAGGGACCCAAAAAAAACTGTTCTTTGTTTTATTATGAAATAAGTGTTCCACACCGATAGTCTCACTTTGTAAACGATTGAGATAACATTTTGAATTCTCAAACCCTAAAATAAATGGATAGGCTCGGGGAAAAACACACTCTAACTTCTTGACAATGACTAGAAAAACAAGGAAAGAGAACTGCGAATTGCCCAAAGCCGCCTCAATCATCGAGATGTTTTGTCAGTGCTGTCCATCCTATTCAAAAAATGAAAAGATTTTCTTTTTTCAGGTGAAATAAAAAAGATGATGGCATCCTTTATTTATCCATCCCATGTGATTAATGACGACATCATCAATGTATGGATCGATCGAATACAAGTGTTTTCCTTTTCTTTTTTCTTTTTTCTTTTTTGGTGAGAATAATGAGTTGCATTTTATCACAGAAAATAAAAGGTACAAGACGTAAGGTAGCCAACAAGAGAATTGCTGCAACATTTTCACTTTACAGAAGCAAATAACGCAACAAGCAAAAACACTGCAGAGATCCTAGCTTTCCCATGACATGCAAGTGTTAGAAGATAAATACTACGACGCTCCTGATAAGAATTTCTTGCCTTCTGCGTTTCACCACCTTCTCCGGCCCTCCTGACACTAGTGGATTTAGCAAGAACATGACAGGATTTAAAGCTTCAAATTCCAACCCAACGAACTGCATGTTGGATATATTATGTTAGAGAATAATATAAATTATATTTTGGGATCTCATCTATCAGTTTAAGCTATTGGGTTGAGATACAGGATATAATTTATATTATTCTCTAACATACTCTCTCAAGTGAAAGTTTTTTGGGCTTGAAACTTGTACAGATCCATATTACCTTGTGCTTAATTTTTATCAAATAAATGAGGATAGTGAGATTCGAACCTGTGACTGCTTGGTTATCAAGACTCTGATACTATATCAAAAAACTATCTCAATTTAAAAACTTAAACTATTAAATAAAATTTTAAGATATGCTTTATATTATTCTTCGTATTATAGAACGAAAGAAATATTCTTCTTTGTTGCTGCCACATGCACAGACAATGCTCTATCTATATATCCCATTCAATCTTTGACTGCAACATATAGCTCAGAGTGACTTTGATTACCAACCACCAATCAGATTCATTTGAATTCATCGCACCCCATGATAGATTGAAATGAAAAGGGTGATGATACATTGAAAGGATAATGTGTGTCCAAAGAAGGAAACAGTGTGTTTGGTAATGAGAACAGTGAAGCGTAAAATCCGGTAAGAGATTGGTGTTGTAGGAGTATAGTCAGAGAGGAGAGGAGGGTAGCTATTTGCTAGTAGCTAGGCATGGCTAGCTAGATAGTGGTACGGAGGAGGAAGGGAATCTGATGCCGACGTGACGCGTCCGAAATCAGAGGGAAGACCCAATTATTGTATCCCACGCTGCCCGACACCATGATTCTGTCGGCTCTGTCCCACCACCACCTCCCTTCCTTCTACTTCTATCTTATCAAAAGTTCCTCTCAATCTCTCAAAATCCCTGTCCTCTGTTCTCACGCTTAGACTTGGCTTCTTGATTTTTATTTTTATTTTGGCTCTCTCTAGTCTGTCCATTAGCCATATTATATTTTTTTATCCAACATTTTTACCAATTATAGAGTTTAGAGTGGGATTATGTTTAGGATCATGTGCAGCCTACCGCAAATTCTATGCATTTGGGTGGCAACTAGGGATAGTAAAATGTGTAGCATGAACTTGTAGTTTTATATTATATTGATGGATTTGGGTATCTTTGCTTAAAAATTGTCTTGTAACATTCTTGTTATGACTATGGAAGAAAGAAGTTGGCATATATTTTAATATATATATATTTTATCTCACTGAGATATTATTGTTGAAATCTATTTTAAATGGTTGCATTTGCTATACAACATTTGTGTAAGGATTTTCTTTCACGGTGAATAAAAATGTTATGCCTTGATTTATTATATATAAGAGAATAATATAAAATTACATCTTAAAACTTCACCTAACAAATTAAATTTTTAGATTGATATAGTTTTTCGACATGATATCAGAGTCGTGTTGACCAAACAGTTATGATTTGAAATCTACTATCCTCATTCTCTCTTCTAATTAAAAATAATTAATAACACAAGTTAATATGACATTATACAAGTTTCAAGTCAAAAAACTTTCATTTGATAAAATACATTAAAAAATAATATAAATAATATCTTGTGAGACCTTCTATAATAACTTAAGTTTTTTGATCGAGACAGTTATATATTCCACGTTAAATCTTTAACTGAAAAAGAAATTAACTTTTAGTTGAAATAATTTGTGATTGAGGTACCTATGTGTTACCTATAATTGCATTAATTAAGGTATAAGAACAATCTAAAAGAGAAAAAAGAAAAGTTGTGTTCTCTTAAAATGCCTGTATTATTTGAGTTTGGAAGGTAGCTACTTGTTTGGATCTAGCTAGCTAATTCTTTTATCAGTACTATCCTTGTCAAGATGTAGTATTCTATCGGTTTGTTGACAAGGTGTATTTTCTTT
>Ga0307507_10006055_pt1 | contig 19008 bp, 9 predicted proteins | sample 7_EM_MG_FD_207223 | JGI IMG/M metagenome (GOLD analysis project Ga0307507, IMG submission 207223) | Populus trichocarpa ectomycorrhiza microbial communities from riparian zone in the Pacific Northwest, United States - 7_EM | ecosystem: Host-associated > Plants > Roots > Unclassified | place... | reverse complement strand
TTGGAAGCTTAGCGAGGTTCCCGCTCAATACCTACGAGCTATCCTTTAACCTGTTGTCAAGCACTGGTTTTCTTCCACCTCCTAACTCCAAAAGGTATTAACGGTGGTTTATCCTCGGCTACGGGAAGGTCAAGTTCTTTGATTGGCTAGGTCGGCCTTCCGTGAGTGAGCCTATTCCTTTAATGAGTGATATTCGAACTAATCAGAATAGGGATCTTGTCTATCACTGCGCTAAAAGTGAGTGAAATTCGGTATAGACGAAGGGATGGGCTCAACCGTGTCAACCCTTCTCGCGTCAAGCGTGATTTTCCTTGCGTTACCACCGGGAGCACTGGCAACAAATGGCGTCGACTTCTCAAATAACCTGTTTTCCGACCTAGGCCCTGTGCTGGCTCTCTTCGGAGAGCAAGTCACTAGGCAGTTCATGTCCCAGTCCATGAGCTGGCTCGAGGATGTGATATTCGCCATGGCACCATTGGGCATTATAACAGCAATTATAAGCGCAGTGCGGGTCGGCGGGCCAAATTGGCTTAAGGCAGTTGTCGGAAGGGCTAGAGAAAGTGAGGCAGTTGTAGAGTTTGAGCTTATGTCCTCCACTTCGCATGAGGTGTGCGAACTTTGGAATGGGAAAGCTATTGTTCGGGTTATGGGCTCTCCGGACATTGCCGAGATTCTCTATTTTGAGGATATGGCGAATGACAAGGACAAATGTGGATTATTCACATTAGAGGCAGCTATAAGGGCGGGGCTTCTAAGAGACGCCAAAGAAACGAGGAAGGGCGGATCAACTCGAGCCGAGGAGAATCCACCCGTCACAGCAATCAACAGAGGCGCGCCAGATACAAAAAAGAAAGTTTTCTCGAGGATTTTTTCGTGGATTTCCTCGAAGAGCTCCACAACCAGCTGGGACTCAGCGAGCGCAGATGTCGAAAATGCCACCTCAGGACCCACTGCCCGTGGCAGCGCCCCAAACATATCATTAAACGTCGGCAAAACCAAGGGACGGGGGGAGCTATGGTTATTCGCTATTCTGGGCCTTTTGCTTCAGTTTGGCTCTCTGATCTTCATTGGGATCACCCACTATCACCCCAAGATCAATTTGAAGGAGGGCGAAAATTCGGGATATGCCTACCCCCTTATGGCATCAGGGACTCTGTTCTTGGTAATGGGGATGATGGCATGTTCGCATGTGGTGCAGGCCTCGTCTGTAGAAATCACCTGGGTAGCGAAAAAACCCTTTAGGATTCTGTGGCTGCAAAAGAGTGCTACTGTCAATGATCAGCTATTCGGGTCATATGCACTATCTTTGGACGGGGAGAGCAACACACTTACCACTTCTCGCCGAAAATACCCACATTCCTCAAAGCATCCAAGTTCTACAAAGTCTACCTTCGCTGCGGCTCTCTCTTTCCAGAATCTGACCATTGTGGGGTCATTCATCAGTCTTGCTGGTTTTGTAACCCAGTTTGTCGGAATTCGTGCTCTGCATTGGTCAGCATCCATTGCACAGTTAGTTGTAACATTAGTCATGACTGTTGCGAGAACCTGGATTCGTCGAAATATGTCTGCGCGGCCGCGGGCTAAAATCCTGCCGACCAATTATGACATTAATTGGCTTGCAGTAAAATTTGCGATATCGGTGGAATGGCTGTGGAATCACGGACACGGTAGCCCAGAGGGCGATCCCCTTCGCGACCTTGGCTGGGAAGTGTCAATTCTGCAGGGCTATCGCGGATATGAACACACCCAAGAAGCACATACTGGACCTATGACCTACGCAGAAAGAGTATTAAAAATGCGAGAGCAACTTGGACTTCTTACGGATTGGAAGGGGCTCTCTTACCCTTTTGCACTAGAGCTCGTCGAGTGCCTTCAGTCCTTGCTGTCATGTTTCGTCACCTCGCAGGCTATCACTCTCAAGGATGATTTCGCAAATTCGACGGTTTTCCGGTGGGCGCTACCAGTCAAGATTGGGCAGAAGAGAGAGCAGATAACCATAACTGCTACAAGGTCTGAGGGAGGGGGCAAATGGGATATTTCTGTATCCGAGATTTGCGCTATAATCTCTTTGTGGAGCCATAGAATGAAGAAATACGAGCAGGCCTCGGACACTCCTGATGAGCATGGGGCCCCGATGGTATTACGAGTGCTTGGGCCTGCGACAAATCTCCTCATTCGTGATTGCCAGTGGTGGATGGATGGAGGAGGAAAATTTGTGGTTGTGAGTACCTCGGAGCTACAAAAGAATGCAGAATCATCAAGCAAGGTGACAACTCTCGAGACGAAAGAACTCCCCAAGACAATTGCACAGGTGGGCCACAGTGCTACCAAGAACTCGACGGCATCTGTTGCCCCCCATCGCATTGTGGGCACTAAGCCTATAGACTGCGAATCGCTCGTTTTCGTATCTAAGACCCCTCTTCGGCGAATGTGTGCTCAAGAGATATTATCTTCATTCATGTGGGCAATCACGGGCACTGTTCAGTCTTTTGCCGGCAAAACCGAGCCCCGAAGTGCAACTCTTCCCAGAGATCACGAAGGTAAGCTTGATGAGTGGTTCGATTTCAAGCTCGAAAGTGATTTCTTCCAAAAACTCGCCGAAACCATAACTGAGTCTGGGGTAACTGGGAATAATCAGGATGCCTATGCACTCATAATCCCACCTTTTTCTGCTGCCGATAAACTGCCTAGGGTGTCGTGCGTTATCGCTGAAACACATCGAAAGCTCAAAAATCTACAGATAGCGGAGAAGCGGGAAAATATTACCAAGATAAGAAAAACCTACCTAGAGCTCTTCAAGATTTGTAACAGCCCAAGGCGAACGCAAATCACGACTATCACGGTAACTGCCCTGCTCATGGAAGAGCTTTGCAGTCTCAATAATGCTGTGGCTGTCTACACGGATAGAGCGAATTTCGAAAACGAAGGAGAGGAAATCAGTAAAAGCTTAGACCACATAAAGAACCAATTAATCAAGTACGGTGACAAAGATACGCTCGAGGCGTTGATCTGTCTTTATGAGAAGCAGGGTCGAGATGCTGGCGGAATGGGCCAACTTCCCCGTGATTGGGCGACCGAGGTTCGCGCCACCTATGGATTTAAGAATCTGAAGAAGCTGGAAGGAATAGCTGGGTGGGATCTGGCTCACGAATTGGTAACGGATGATAAGGACCGCACTCAGGAGATCATTGATATGGGATCGGACCGAATTCTAAAGGTCAGCTTCGATCTTAATGCCGTCGATATTCTTGGCTGGACACCCCTTCACTACGTGGCAAACAAACCAGGCGATCGCTTAAGCCTGGCACAGAGTATACTAGATGCCGGAGGACAAGTCGACCCCAGAACTAAGTCAGACTACACACCTCTACATTACGCCGCGGCCAGCGGTCATGCAAAAGTCGCCAGTCGTTTATATGGGAAGGGGGCAGCGAAGGATGCTAGAAATATAGACCTGAGGACACCACTCCATTTGGCAGCAGAGCAAGGACATACTGTACTTACCAAGTTCCTGTTATCGAAGGGCGCCGATGTTAAAGCACGCGACAAATATGGCTGGTCACCCTTACATTATGCTGCGGCCAAGGGCAAAAAAAGTGTCGCTGAACAACTTCTCGCCAAGGGAGCCATGGAAGATGCTCGCGAAAACCTGGAAATGACACCTCTACACATGGCAGCTTCCGCAGGTCAGTTGGAAATAGTGAGGATCCTACTCGACCGGGACCCTAAAGCCGTCCCACGTGACTATATTGCCCGGACGCCTCTGCATCTCGCGGCATTGAATGGCAATGGCGAAGTGGTAGAAATTCTGATCACAGGCACAGGCCCAAACGCTATCGACCATGAAAAAAACACACCTCTTCATTACGCTGCTCGACGAGGTAATTGGGATACTGCTAATCGTCTTCTTCACGAGGGGGCTAATCCGAGCCCTCTCAATAACATCGATTCCACGCCGCTACATCTTGCCTGCCAGAATGGCCATGTAGAGGTTGTGAATGAGCTCTTATCAACCGGGGTTAACCCAAGCCCTCTCGACCATACCAGTTCCACGCCGCTACATTTTGCCTGCCAGCATGGCTATATAAAGGTTGTGAATGAGCTCTTGTCAGCAGGGGCTGACCCAAACCCTCTCGACCAGACCGGTTCCACGCCGCTACATTTGGCCTGCCAGCATGGTCATATAGAGATTGTGAATAGGCTCTTGTTAGCAAGAGCTAATCCAACTCTTAAGAGCCCAGCACGCTGCGATCAAACACCCCTTGAACAACTTAGGGCTAACACGGGGTTACCAGAAGATCAGCGCAAGGAATTGATTGCGCTATTGGGGAGGTATACTAAGTCCTGGTTGAAGGACTTAGAATCCAAGCAGGGTGGCTTAGGATCCGGCTTGGATGACTCAGGATCCGACTGGGCGGAGGACGACTAAGAATCCTGAGATTCCTAGGTATTCCTACGAACACGGCGCTAGGAGAGATAGGTGGGCTTCAGATGTAGCGGAATCTTCCTCGGTGGTATATAATGGTAGATACGAAAGATTCATAGACTTTGTTCATTTCCTTTTAGTTCTTGTTTCGCAGCCGGTGCACCGCCCTGGACCTGGAGTTTTCTTTGCTTTGCTTTGCTTTGCCTTTCCTGCATGACTCCTACATTTTTGCAGTTTGTCTTGTTTTTGCTATTCATCTCATTTCATATTAACTTTACATAGTTATTATCCACCATCCAGTGCGCGATGGATCACCAAGGCAGAGAGTAGCTGTGGGGGGGAGGCAGGTGCTATCCGCATACTTTCAAAAAAAAAAAAAGAGTAAAATCCGAATGATATTATAAATGTTTACTGTCATCCATCCATCCATCCAGATCCCGGCCGTGATATAATAGCAAGTTTCGCAATAGCAACGCACGGGTACAGTACCCGGTCACCTTCTCATTCCTCCTCCCTCCTCTCCTACATACAAAAGTCGTACTTTTTCCTCAATCCATGGCCTAACCTCCGCCTCCACCCCTCCACCCCTCCACCCCTCCACCCCTCCATCCCCAAGCTCATAAACACACCCGCGGTGGACCTCATCCTGTAATTTATCTCGGTGGGGGAGATCGGTCGGTTGGTGCTCTACAGTATACCTCCGTTATCCGATAGCAAGACTTGTGCACGACCGCTCTCTCTATCGAGCTTTCTCGGGAAGATATAGAAACTCGGATCGCGTGTGCTGGGGAACCTTTGGCCTTTGGAATAGCGTGATGCTTTGTTGAAGGATACCGATTTTTAAAATAAAAGAATTGCAGGGTTGGGTAGTGCCTCGAAGGGAGGGGAAGGGGTTAGTTAGCGGCATGAGGGGTCACTCGGAGGAGTAGAGGTGTGATAGGCAGAACTTCCCGTGGAGGGGAAAAGTCTGGGGAGTGGGATGGCGGGGGGGAAGAAGAATGTGTGGCGAGTTAGACTTAAAGCCATTTCTAAATGAATTGTCAGGACTTTTGGATAGATTGCCAAGGTTGGCCTGATGATCTCAAGCGTGTTTTTGATGCCTATTCGTATTACCGTGATGCGTATCTTCACTTCCACTCTCAGATTCAAATGGATAAAACTTACTAGGTTGAAATTGGGCGGGTTCTTTATATATCGCCGACTGAAATGTGCTTGTCAGAGAAAAAAGGTTGAAGGCATAGCGGGAAGGGTATCCGACAAGTTACGATAATGTAGCGATAGGCAAAACTATCCCTTCGTTTGTTCCCAAATTTCATAGATCTTAAGCATACCGTAATGCACTCCGCTGACTGTTACCAAAGAAGGATGGCGGGTTGCTGTTCAGCGCTTGTGTGGGGAGAAAAGAGGATACCGGTAGCATAAGTCACAGGCTACAAAAGGAGATTGGATTCTTTGTGACCTCGGAGGAGTCTGGTAAAGCGCTTGAAGACATATCCGATCTCTCTGCCCTGGCTATTTTCACGCGGGAGGATTCATGGTTATTCAACAGAGGTGGACATGAGGATACAGATGAACAATGAGGGGGGACTCGAAGGGAGCTAGGTGGAAAGTTTTCCTCTTTCATTACAAAGCATATGGTGCATTTTCCGGTTGGCATGGAGGTCTTTCCATTCACGAGGGGTGAAATTTGCCTTCATAGATTTAGCCTACCAATTGTGGTAATGAATAAGAGCCTGTTTAGCAAAAACGGAGGGGGGGCAACCGTCCCGTTTTGTGACCATTTTACTGTGCCTGTGGAAAAAGTTGTTTCAGAATTTTGGATAGGTTTGACAGCACTGCTGTTTATCGTATTTGTTTTGACCTTTTATGTCTCATATTAAATTTTAGGGATGTCCTTTGTAGTCTTAGGGTAAAAATATTTTGTTACTATTCTTAAACTGTTTTAGTCTTCTGCGGGCAGTGCTCATGCTCGCGGAACCTGGAAGTTTGGAGATCACACTTTCTCTTGGCAAAGATGCGAAGAGATAATGCACACGAGTGAGCAGAACCTTGCGAATGCAAGGAGGTATGATATCATACGTGACACTGCGTGTTTTCTGGGCCCGGGATACACTCACACCCCGCTATCCCGGATCTCGATAATCCGAATACCTCGCTAATGCGTATGAATTTCTATGAATTCCAAATTCCCCTGCACTAAAACCTCACCTGTTGTCCCGGATACCCCGTTGTCCCGTACGAAATTCGTGAAATCTAGCCATCCGGGATAGCGGGGTGCGAGTGTACTGTACTTGCTAAGAGTTTCCCCGTAGTTTCAAATGCCGGGAGAGGTATTCAGCCCTGAGGTTGAAAAAGCGTTTTTCAAGTGCTAAGTTTGCAGACAGGCGTTACACACACCAAAGTTTGGCGACTGGAAAAAGCTGCAAACGCCCGCCGGTTTTCAGCCCCGGGGTTGAATGCCTTCTACCAGTAATAATTACCGGTACGGCAACTCTAAAGGGTTTGGCAAAGAAATGTTTTCCCCCCCCTAAATTTACTCGAGCACCTGAGCTCCGAGATAACAGCCCGTCGCGACAGCCTCACTAATGGTAGCCGCACCTAAATTTGGCACCTGGTGAGGAGGACTTCAATCACTACCGCATGAGGCTAATCACGATTCGCGATTCAGTCGGTCCCACAACTGGCTCCTTTGCCAATACCCCTACTGCGCATTCAATGGAACAACGCCTCTCAGGTTCTGTGCGCATGGGCATGGCTGCGATTTTACAAAAAGGCATAGCTCTGATACTGGGCTGGAACTGCGCGTTCTCAGTGTCGCACGGTGGCCCTTAGCCTCCAAGCACCCACATATTTATCCTAGTAACCTCAGCAGCTGCTAGCTTCCCACTGATATCCGGGCCTTTCAACCTTCCTGTCTAATTTTTTTCTTGGGGAGATAAAGAATCGAGAATCTGAGTTGGTAATTTCCCCTACTCTTATAAATAGAGTTATAGGCTAATACTAAGACAGAACTACGTGCTACTTGGGAAGCTTAGCGAGGATCCCGTTTAATACTGATATCTACGAGCTATGGGTTCGACCGTGTCAATCCTTCTGGTGTCAACCGCAATTTTTCTTGCGCTACCACCCAGAGCACTAGCAGACGATGGCGCCGACTTCTCAAATAACCTATTTTCCGACCTAGGCCCTCTACTTGCTCTCTTTGGGGAGCAAGTTGCTAAGCAGTTCATGTCACAGTCCATGAGCTGGCTCGAGGATGTGATATTCGCCATGGCGCCATTGGGCATCATAACAGCGATCATAAGCGCAATCCGGGTCGGCGGGCCAAATTGGCTTAAGGCAGTTGTCGGAAGGGCTAGAGAAAGTAAGGCGACCGTAGAGATAGAGCTCATGTCCTCTACTTCGCACGAGGTGTGCGAACTTTGGAATGGGCAAGCTATCGTTCGGGTCATGGGTTCTCCAGACATTGTTGAGATTCTCTATTTTGAGGATATGGCGGATGGCAAGGACAAGTGTGGATTATTTACATTAGAGATGGCTATAAAGGAGGGAATTCTAAAAAACGCCAAAGAAACGAGGAAGGATAAATCAACTCAGGCCGAGGAGAGTCCACTCATGACAGCAATCAACGAAGGCGCGCTGGGTACAAAAAAGAACTTTTTCTCGAGGATTTTTCAGCGGACTTACCCAAAGAGCTCCTCAACCAGCCGCGATTCAGCGAGCACGGATGTCGAAAATGCCATGAGATCCCGGCGGAGAAAACCCCCCCAGAACACCGCAAAACCCGCCACCCCCGATAGTGCCCCAAACATATCATTAAACATCATTGGAATCAAGAGACAAAGAGAGTTATGGTTTTTCGCTATTCTGGGCTTTTTGCTTCAGTGTTGCATTCTGGGATTCATTGGGCTCGGGCAATATACCCATCCGGGATACCTCCTTATGGCATCAGGGACTCTGTTCTTGGTAATAGGGATGATGATATGTTCGCATGTGGTGCAGGCCTCGTCTGTTGAAACAACCTGGGTGGCGGAAAAAAACTTTAGGATTATATGGCTACAAAAGAGCGCTACTGTCAATGATCAGCGATTCGGGTCATATGCGCTATTTACGGAAAAGAAGCGCAAGACACTTACCACTTCTCGTCGCCGAACATACACACCTTCCTCAAAGCATTCATGTTCTACAAAGTATACCTTCGCTGCGGCTCTCTCTTTCCAGAATCTGACCATTGTAGGGTCATTCATCAGTCTTGCTGGTTTTGTAACCCAGTTTGTCGGAATTCGTGCTCTGGACTGGTTTGCGGCCATTTTCCAGTTGATTGCAACATTAACCATGACTGCTGTGAGGACCTGGATTCGTCGAAATATGTCTACGCGGCCGGGGACTAAAATTCTGCCCCCTGATTACGACATCAATTGGCTTGCAGTAACATTTGCGACGTCCATGGAGCGGCTGTGGGAACATCATGGGCACAGCAGCCCCGGGGACGACGACGGCGGCGGTGGCGATGACGATCCTGGCTGGGAGGTGTTAACTCTGCAGCGCTATCGTGGATATGGAGCTATTCAAGGGGAACATACTGGGCTCACGACGGACGCAGAAAGAATTTTAAAAATGCGGGAGGAACTCGGACGTCTGACGGATTGCAAGGAGTTCTCTTATCCTTTTGCACTAGAGCTCGTCAAGTGCCTTCAGTCCTTGCTGTCATGTTTCGTGACCTCACGGTCTATCACTCTCGAGGACGATTTCGCAAGTTCAACGGTTTTCCGGTGGACGCTACCGGTCAAAGTTGGGCAGAAGATAGAGCAGATAACTATAACTGCCAGGAGGTCCAAGGATCAGAGCGGGAATTGGCCTCCATGGAATGTTTCTATATCCGAGATTTGCGCTATAATCTCTCTGTGGAGTTGCAGCATGAAGAAATGCGAGCAGGCCTTGGGGGACACTCTTTATGAGGATTGGTCATTTTTGGATTATAGGGGTAGGACCCCGACAGTATTACGAGTGCTTGGGCCTGCGACAAACCCCCTCATTCGTGATTGCGAGTGGTGGATGGATAGAGGAGGAAGATTTGTGGTTGTGGGAACCTCGGAGCTAAAGAATGCGAAATCATCAAGCAAGGTGACAACTCTCGAGACGAAGGAACTCTCCAAGACGATTGCACAAGCGAACCGCAGCACTGCCAAGAACTCGACGGCATCTGTTGCCCCCCATCGCATCATGGGCACTGAGTCTATATACCACGAATCGCTTATCTTCGTATCTGAGACCCCGCTTCGGCGGATGTGTGCCCAAGAAATATTATCTTCGTTCATGTGGGCAATCGCGGGCACTGTCCAGTCCATTGCCGGCAAAACTGAGCCCCGAAGTGCAAATCCTCCCGGGGATCACAAAAGTAAGCTTGACGAATGGTTCGATTTCAAGCTCGAAAATGATTTCCTCGAAGAACTCGCTAAAGTCATAGCCGAGTCTGGGGTAACCAGCAATAGTCAGGATGCTTATGCACTCATAATCCCACCCTTTTCTGCTGCCGATAAGCTGCCCGGGGTGCCGTACGTTGTCGCCGAAACACATCGAAAGCTCAAAAATCTCCAGATCGTGGAGAAACAGGAAAATATTACCAAGATAAGAAAAGCCTACCTAGAGCTCTTCAAGATTTGTAACAGCTCAAGGCGAACCCATAGCACGATCATTACGGTAACTGCCTTGCTCATGGAAGAGCTTTGCAGCCTCAACAATGCTATAGCTCTCTGCGCGGATAGAGCGAATCTTGAACACGAAGGAGAGAAAATTAGAAAAAGCTTAGACCACATAAAAAACCAATTGATCAAGGACGGTGACAAGGATACGCTCGGGGCATTGATCTATCTTTATGAGAAGCAGGGTCGAGATGCTGGCGGAATGGGCGAATTTCTTAGTGATTGCGTGACGGAGATTCGCGCCGCCTGTGGATTTGAAAATTTGAAGAAGCTCGGGGAAAGAGCTAGGTGGAATCTGGTCCACGAATTGGTGACGGATGATAAGGACCGCATTCAGGAGATCGTTGATATGGGATGGGACCGGATTCCAAAGGGCGGCTTCGATCTTAATGCCGTTGATATCCTTGGCTGGACACCCCTTCACTACGCGGCAAACAAACCAGGCGATCACTTAAGCCTAGTACGGAGTATACTGGATGCCGGAGGACAAGTCGACCCTAGAGCTATGTCAAACTATACACCTCTACATTACGCCGCGGCCAGCGGTCATACACAAGTCGCTAGTAGGTTATATGAGAAGGGGGCAGCGAAGGATGCTAGAAATATAGACATGAGGACACCACTCCATTTAGCAGCAGAGCAAGGGCATCCAGTACTTACCAAGTTCCTGTTATCGAAGGGCGCCGATGTTGAAGCACGCGACAAATATGGCTGGTCACCCTTACACTATGCTGCGGCCAAGGGCAGAAGAGGTGTCGCTGAGGAACTTCTCGCTAAGGGAGCCATGGATGCTGCTCGCGAAAACCTGGAAATGACACCTCTACATATGGCAGCTTCCACAGGCCAATTGGAAATAGTGAAGATCCTACTCGACCGGGACCCTGAAGCCGCCCCACGTGATTACACTGCCCGGACGCCTTTGCATCTCGCGGCGTTAAATGGTAATGGCGAAGTGGTAGAAATTCTGATCACAGGTACAAGCCCAAACGTGACAGACCATGAAAAAAACACCCCTCTTCATTATGCCGCTCAGCGAGGCAATTGGGACGCTGTTGGTCGCCTTCTTCAAGAGGGGGCCAATCCAAGCCCTCTCAATAACATCGATTCCACGCCGCTACATTTTGCCTGCCAGAATGGCCATATAATGGTTGTGAATGAGCTCTTGTCAGCAGGGGCTGATCCAACTCTCAAGGCTCCGGCAAGCCGCGACCAAACGCCCCTTGAAGAACTTAGGGCTAACAAGGAGTTGCCGGAAGATCAGCGCAAGGAATTGATTGCGCTATTGGAGGGGTATACGAAGTCTTGGTTAGCGAAGGCGGAAACCCGCGCTTCCCAAATGATCGTATAAACAATGTCATAGTGTTAAGAGAGGTAGGGGGCAGGCTCTAGATGTAGTGGCGTGTACTAGTACTGTAATGGTGGATGCGGAGGATCCATAGACTTGCTTATTTCCTTTCAGCCCTTGTTTCGCAACCTGTGCACCATGCTGGTCCTGAAGTTTTCTTTTCTTTGCTTTATTCTGTCTTTTTCTGCGTAGCTCCTGCAATTTTGCGGTTTGTCTTTTCGCTATTCATCTCATCTCATATTACAGATTGTTATCTACCATTTAGCAGAATGGATCACGGGGGCGGGGAGTAGCCAAGCGGAGGGGGAGATGTTATCTGTATACTTTCAAAAAAAAAAAAAAAATCCGAACAATATTATAAATATCTATCGTCGTCATCTATCCATTCATCCATCTTGATCCTAGCAGTGCTACTAAGTCTCGCAATAGCAACGTACCGGTAGAGTACCCACCCATCTTCTCATTCGTTCCTTCCTCTCCCCGTAAAAAAGTGTTGTACCTTTTCCTCTACCTATTGTTTAACCCCCTCCCCTTCCTCCATCGCCAAGCTCACAAACATATCCGCGATGGAACACGTCCCGCAATTTATCCCGGAGGAGTAGATTGCAGTCAGTCAGTACTGTACCATACCGTGCTCTAAGTTACACTGCGCCTCCCTCATGCGAGTGCGAGACCTGCACCCGACCACCTTCCATCGCACTTTCCCGCAAAGATATAAAAACGTGAATCGTATGTGCTAGCGAACCTCAAGCTTCGAAAATGGTATAATACTTTGTTGAAGGATGCCAATTTTTTAAAAAAATAAAATAATAATAATAATAATAAAATCGGAGGGCAGGGGGTAGTGTCCCGGGGGCGAGGAAGGAGTTAGTCAGCGGCATGAGGGGTGACTCGGAGGGGTAGAGGTATGATATTATAGGCAGAACTCCCCGCCCAGGGGAATAGTCTGGGGAGTAGGATGGTGGGGAAGGGGAAGAAAGATGTAGCAAGTTAAATTTGAAGTCATTGCTGAATGAATGAATTGCGAGTGTCGGTATTATTGAGTGGATTGTTAAGGTTGTCGTAATGATCTCATGGGTGTTTTGCATGCTTGATTGTAGTACCGTGATGCATATCTTCACTTCCACTCTTAGGTTTCAAATGGATAAAACTTACTATAGTAGGTTGAAATTGGGCGGGTTCTTTATATGTTACTGACTGAAATGTGTTTGTCAGTAAAGGTCTGAAGGCATAATGAATAGCATTATACCTTGTTTGAAGGATACCAATTTTTTAGAGAAAATGAGAAATAGAGATAAAGAATTGCAAGGTTGGGTGGTATCCTGGGGGGCGGGGAAGGGGTTAGTCAGTGGCACGAGGGGTCACTCGTAGGAGTAGAGGTATGATACCGTAGGCAGAACTTCCCGCGGAGGGGAAAAGTCTGGGGAGTGGGATGGCGGAGAAGGGGAAGAAGGGGAAGAAGAATATGGTGAGTTAGACTTGAAGTCATTGCTAAATGAATTGTCAGGACTTTTGGGAGCGATTGCCAAGGTTGGCCTGATGATCTCAAGCGTGTTTTGCATGCTTATTCGTATAATCGTGATGCATATTTTCACTTCCACTCTCAGGCTTAAATGGATAAAACTTACTAGGTTGAAATTGAGTGGGCTCTTTATATATCACCGACTAAAGTGTGCTTGTCGGTAAAAAAAAAAAAGGGTTTAAGGAATAGCGGGAAGGGTATCCGGCAAGTTACAATAACGTAGCAATAGATAGAGCTATCCCCTTTGTTTGTTCCCGAATTTCACAGATCTTGAACGTAATGCGCTACACGGACTATTACCAGAGAAGGATCACGGGTTACGGTTCAGCGCGTGTGTGGGGAGAAAAGACGATAATGTAAGTCACAGGTTCCAAGGGGGACTGGATTTTTTATGATACCCGAGGAGTCTAGTAAACTAAAGCACTTGAATACCTATCCAATCGCCCTGCCCTAGTTATTTTAGCACGAGAGGATCCATGGCTATTCAACACAGAGGACTGGAGTATACAGATGAACAACAAGGGGGGGTCTGGAGGGAGCTGGTTAGAAAGTTTCCCTCTTTTATCACAAAACATATTATTGTATAGTGCATTTTCTGGTTGAGATGGCGGTCTTTCTGTTCATGACGGGGTGAAATTTGCCATCATAGATTTATCAATTGTGGTGATAACTAATGGGTTTAATACCGGTAATGTTGTTGTGGTTTATTTGTTTTGACCTTTTGAATGAGGAGATGCGTGTTTTCTGGGCTATACTTTACGAGAACTGTAGGGTAAAGTACCGTACACGTACCGTACATGCCTGTTTCGAATGTCACCAAGGGTTTAACAGGGAAATCTTTTCCCCTCCCCTGCCTGAACTCTGAGGTGGCAGTGGTCGCGACAGCCTGACCAATGAATGACGGCCGCACCCAAGTTTGACATCCAGCGAGGAGGACTTCAATCATCATCCACCTCCCCACGGGCGACAAGCATTGCCCCGAGGTAGACTATGGGGCCTAGGGCGACGCGTGCTTAGCCCCGCCAAGGCACCAGCAGTCTAACTTAATACCGTAAGTCTTCGGATGATAAACCTTACTCGAGAACTTGCGCCCAGTCTACCCCCACATTCCTCTCACCTAGCTGTCATCCCTTGGCGGGGATCTTCCTTTATTTCAGGACTGGAACACAGCCAATCGCGTTCTCCTCAAATTCTCACGGAAGCCCGATTTTCCCCCACCGTCTCTCCTGCCTCATCCTCCTCGCTTAAAATTTTAGCCAATCGACGGCACCATGGGTTGGGAGTGCAATTTACAATGTCTTGATATATGAGACTAATCACTGTTCGCGATCCAGTCAGTCCCACAACTGGCTCCTCGGCCAGTACTCGAGTATTGGTGCAATGCATTCAATGGAACGGTACCTCTCAGGTTTTGTGTGCGTGGGCGTTGCTGCGGCTTTGCATGAGATCTTCTGAAAAACGGGGCTTAATTCGAAAAAGTGTGGCTCATGTACGGGGCAGGAACTGCGCGTTCTCAGTGTCGCACAGTGGCCTCCAAACACCCACATATTAATCCTAGTAACCTCAGGTCAGGAGCTGCTAGCTTCCTGCTGACCTCCGGGTCTTTCAACCTTCATCAGTACTTCCTAAGGAGATAAAGAATCGAAAATCCGAGTTGGTGATCCCCCCTCCTCCTTTAAATGGAGCTACGGGCTAATACTAGGACAGCACTGCGCGCGACTTGGGAAGCTTAGCGAGGATCCCGTTCAATACTGGTATCTGCGAGCTATGGGTTCAACCGTATCAACCCTTCTCGCGTCAACCGTAATTTTTCTGGCGTTACCACCCGGAGCACTAGCAGCAAATGGCGTCGACTTCTCAAACAATTTGTTTTCTGACCTGGGCCCTGTGCTGGCTCTCTTTGGAGAGCAAGTTGCTAGGCAGTTCATGTCCCAGTCCATGAGCTGGCTCGAAGATGTGATATTCGCCATGGCGCCATTGGGCATAATAACAGCGATAATAGGCGCAGTCCGGGTCGGCGGTCCAAATTGGCTTAAGGCAGTTGTCGGAAGGGCTAGAGAAAGTGGGGCAGTCGCAGAGATGGAGCTCATGTCCTCTACTTCGCACGAGGTGTGCGAACTTTGGAATGGGCAAGCCATCGTTCGGGTTATGGGCTCTCCAGACATTGCCGAGATTCTCTATTTTGAGGATATGGCGAATGGCAAGGACAAATGTGGATTATATACATTCAAGACGGCTGTGAAGGAGGGAATTCTAAAAAACGCCAAAGAAATGAGGAGGGACGGACCAACTCAAGCCGAGGAGAACCCACCCATGACAGCAATCAACGAAGGCGCGCCAGGTACAAAAAGAAAAATTTTCTTGAGGATTTTTCCGCGGACTTCCTCGAAGAGCTCTTCAATCAACTCGGATTCAGCGAGCACAGACGTCGAAGGTGCCATGAGACGCCGGCGGAGAAAAACCCCTCAGAACACCTCAAAACTCGCCACCTCCGATAGCGCCCCAAACATATCATTGAACTTCTGTGAAATCCAGAGACAGAGGGAGTTATGGTTATTCGCTATTCTGGGCTTTGTGCTTCAATTTGGCTCTTTGGTCTTCATTGGGGTTACCCATTATCACCACAAGATCGGTTTGGGGTTGGGCAAAGATTCGGGATATGCCTACCCCCTTATGGCATCAGGGACTCTGTTCTTGGTAATGGGGATGATGGCGTGTTCACATGTAGTGCAAGCCTCATCTGTAGAAACAACCTGGGTAGCGGAACAAAAGTTTAGGATTATATGGCTACAAAAGAGCGCTACTGTCAACGATCAGCTATTCGGGTCATATGCACTATTCGCGGACAAGGAGCGCAACACACTTACCACTTCTCGTCGCCGAACATACACACCTTCCTCAAAGCATTCGAGTCCTACAAAGTCTACCTTCGCTGCGGCTCTCTCTTTCCAGAATCTGACCATTGTGGGGTCATTCATCAGTCTTGCTGGTTTTGTAACCCAGTTTGTTGGAATTCGTGCTCTGCACTGGTCGGCGTCCATTGCACAGTTAGTTGTAACGTTAGCCATGACTGCTGTGAGAACCTGGATTCGCCGAAATATGTCTGCGCGGCCGGGAGCCAAAATCCTACCAACCGATTATGAGATTGACTGGATTGCAGTAAAACTTGGGACGTCCGTGGAAGGGCTGTGGGAGCTCGGAGCACATCATCACGAACATGGTAGCCCGGACGACGATGACGATGAGGATGACGATCTTGGTTTGGAGGTGTTAACTTTGCAGCCCTATCGCGGATATGAGGCTACTCAAGAAGCACATACTGAGCCTATGACGAACGCAAAAAGAATGTTAAAAGTGCGGGAGGAACTCGGATGTCTTACGGATTGGATGGGGCTATCTTACCCTTTTGCGCTAGAGCTTGTCAAGTGCCTTCAATCCTTGCTATCATGTTTCGTCACCTCACGGTCCATCACTCTCAAGGACGATTTCGCAAGCTCAACGGTTTTCCGGTGGGCGCTACCGGTCAAAGTTGGAGAGAAGATAGAGCAGATAACCATAACTGCCAGAAGGTCTAAGGACCAGAGGGGCAATTGGCTCCCATGGAATGTTCCCATATCCGAGATTTGCGCTATAATCTCTCTGTGGAGCTATAGAATGAAGAAATACGAGCAGGCCTTGGGGGACACTGTTGATGGGGACGGGTCATTTTGGGATTACGGGCATGGTGCCCCGGCGGTATTACGAGTGCTTGGGCCTGCGAAAAACGTCTTCATTCGTGATTGTGAGTGGTGGATGGATAGAGGAGGAAGATTTGTGGTTGTGGGAACCTGGGAGCTAAAGAATGCAAAATCATCGGGCAAGGTGACAACTCTCGAGACGAAGGAACTCTCCAAGACGATTGCACAGGCGAACCGCAGTACTGCCAAGAACTCGACGGCGTCTGTCGCCCCCCATCGCATTGTGGGCACTGAGCCTATATACGACGAATCACTCGTCTTCGTGTCTGAGACTCGTCTTCGGCGAATGTGTGCCCAAGAGATATTATCTTCGTTCATGTGGGCAATCGCGGGGACTGTTCAGTTTATTGCTGGAAAAACTGAGCCCCGAAGTGCAGCTCCTCCCGGGGATCACAACAGTAAGCTTGATGAATGGTTCGATTTCAAGCTCGAAAATGATTTCTTCCAAAAACTCGCCGAAACCATCACTGAGTCTGGGGTAACCAGCAATAGTCAGGATGCTTATGCACTCATAATCCCACCCTTTGCTGCTGCCGATAAACTACCTGGGGTGTCGTACGTTGTCGCTGAAACACATCGAAAGCTCAAAAATCTCCAGATCGTGGAGAAACAGGAAAATATTACCAAGATAAGAAAAGCCTACCTAGAGCTCTTCAAGATTTGTAACAGCTCAAGGCGAACCCATAGCACGACCATTACAGTAACCGCCCTGCTGATGGAAGAGCTTTGCAGCCTCAACAATGCTATGGCTCTCTATGCGGATAGAGCAAGTCTTGAAAACGAAGGAGAGAAAATCAGTAAAAGCTTGGACCACATAAAGAACCAATTGATCAAGGACGGTGACAAGGATACACTAGGGGCGTTGATCTGTCTTTATGAGAAGCAGGGTCGAGATGCTGGCGGAATGGGCCAACTTCCCAGTGATTGCGCGACCGAGGTTCGCGCTACCTGTGAATTTGAGGATCGGGGGAAGCTGGAAGAAAGGGCTGGGTGGAATCTGGCCCACGAATTGGTAATGGATGATAAGGACCGTGTTCAGGATATCGTTGATATGGGATGGGACCGAATTCCAAAAGGCGGCTTCGATCTTAATGCCGTTGATATCCTTGGCTGGACACCCCTTCACTACGCGGCAAACAAACCAGGCGATCACTTAAGCCTAGTACGGAGCATACTGGATGCTGGAGGACAAGTCGACCCCAGAACTATGTCAGACTACACACCTCTACATTACGCCGCGGCCAGTGGTCATACAAAAGTCGCCAGTCGTTTATATGGGAAAGGGGCAGCGAAGGATGCTAGAAATATAGACCTGAGGACACCGCTCCATTTGGCAGCAGAACAAGGGCATCCCGTACTTACCAAGTTCCTGTTATCGAAGGGCGCCGATGTTGAAGCACGTGACAAATATGGCTGGTCACCCTTACATTATGCTGCGGCCAAGGGCAAAAAAAGTGTCACTGAACAACTTCTCGCCAAGGGAGCCATGGAAGATGCTCGCGAAAACCTGGAAATGACACCTCTACATATGGCAGCTTCCGCAGGTCAGTTGGAAATAGTGAAGATCCTACTCGACCGGGACCCTAAAGCTGTCCCACGCGACTATATTGCCCGGACGCCTCTGCATCTCGCGGCATTGAATGGCAATGGCGAAGTGGTAGAAATTCTAATCACAGGTACAAGCCCAAACGTGACAGACCATGAAAAAAATACGCCTCTTCATTATGCCGCCCAGCGAGGCAATTGGGATGCTGCTAGTCGTCTTCTTCATGAGGGGGCCAATCCAAGCCCTCTCAATAACATCGATTCCACGCCGTTACATTTTGCCTGCCAGCATGGCCACATAAAGGTTGTGAATGAGCTCTTGTCAGCAGGGGCTGATCCAACTCTAAAGGCTCCGGCAAGCCGCGACCAAACGCCCCTCGAGGAACTTAGGGCTAACAAGGAGCTGCCGGAAGATCAGCGCAAGGAATTGATTGCGTTATTGGAGGGGTGGACTAATTCCTGGTTAGCGAAGGCAGAAACCCGCGCTTCCCAAATGTTCCTATAAACACCCTGTTAGGAGAGACCGGCGGCGGGCTCTAGATGTAGCGGAATCTCGCTCGGTGGCGTGTATAATTGTAGATGCGAAAGATTCATAAACTTTGTTCGTTTCCTTTCGGCCCTTGTTTTGCAGCGGGTGCACCACACTGGTTCTGGAGTTTTATTTTCTTTGCTTTACTTTGCCTTTCTTGCATAGCCCCTACAATTTTGCAGTTTCTCTCTTGTTTTAGAGT
>Ga0307507_10006054_pt1 | contig 19016 bp, 20 predicted proteins | sample 7_EM_MG_FD_207223 | JGI IMG/M metagenome (GOLD analysis project Ga0307507, IMG submission 207223) | Populus trichocarpa ectomycorrhiza microbial communities from riparian zone in the Pacific Northwest, United States - 7_EM | ecosystem: Host-associated > Plants > Roots > Unclassified | place... | reverse complement strand
TAGTGTTTGTCATTTACAGGCTTCGAGCATATTAAAGTGGCCCGTTCACGTGCCGACCGTAATTTCTACTACCTTAGACTGCACATTTCTTGGCTGATACTTTAATCAACTGGACAGGGCTTGTCCAATGATCCTTGTAATCAATGCAATTTGTATTTAATGGCTTATAGAGGTTTTTATTTGATTAAAATGCTAAAATTCGCATTTATAGGAGTGTATTGTTACACTCCGTATCAGCGTATCCACTAATCTGTTTAATACTTCAACTACCTGTGTTTGCGGGTTTTCGACGTTGGGTCTTCGTTGGCCTCCAACAACTTCATCTTCTAAAAGCGAGCCCTCATCGTTACTCGAGTCACTGATGGATTGTAACTCTGGCATGCTATCAGTCGAATAACTTGTACAAGAGCTTTCTGTGCTACTCTGATCGGAATCAGAAATACTCGAGTCCTAGTACTCATTGTCAATGCATTCTTTGTTGATGAAATAGCTCTTACCCTGTCTGTAGACAAAGTTGTCATTTTTGCCTGAGGAAACTGAGTCGTTACATTTTTTTACGTCATTTTTAACGACTTCCGTCTCTTCTTTTCTCCCCTCTCTTTCAATACAAATATTTTTGAACAAAAAAAAAAAAAACAAGGCCCCATGCATGCGCTATTTCCAACATCTTCCACTTTTTTCTTCCCCTTTTTTTTTCAATTCTAATTTTTTTCAATTCATTTTTTTTTAGGGCCGATCCAAGGGTCATTGCTTATATATGGCTGGCTCATGGTACGGTGAGCCGTATGTATGAGTACCACCCCTTAAAATACATTCAATGTTTTCTACTGTACCTGGGTCAGGCCGCCTTCATTCAATAACCTACATTTTTTGTCAGAGATCGTCTTGATCTTGATTCATGACTGGACCACTTACTGCATCAGTCGTTCCGTGATATACCCAATCTGTGTGATGTGGACGCTCACGATGGCATTCCGTCTGCCGTGACAAACAACCAAAACATTTCCATACCACTTACGGCCCCCTATTCCCGAAATCAATTCATTAGCAACACGAATATATGTGGGTGGGGTTTGCTGGACACCAATTACTAGCCAAAACTTGTTAACGAAGCATGGTACTCACCCGTTTGCAGTAATATACTGAAAAAGTGGGTTCGGTTGAAGCACCTGAGCGCGATTCAACCAAAACACGATTGTCCTCTAGGTCTAAACACTGAAAATAGGATTCACCAACAGGAATCCAGCGGTCGGTATTGAGATCATCCAAACTTCTTGCAACACATGTTCCTTCGTTGAGTGGGACGCGCACCATCATCGGTTTATCACACTTCATTGCATAGAGCAAGCCCCAGTAAGTGAGAGAACCCATCTAGGATATCATTAGGTCGATTTTGCTATAATCAAGATACGTACTGTACAATATGTTTGCCTTGAATCCTTGTTGGTATGACCAATAACGATTTCTTCCATGACCGTCGTTCTGTAGCAAGTTTTGTACAGTGTAAAGCCTCTTTCCCCCTTTTTATATTTGCCGTCACGTGAAATTTCAACGATTTACCATGTTTCTTCCAGGTCCGCAAGGTCGGGTAATTCGTCATGCAAACTGGTATATGCCAGCGGAAATCACCCACCGCATAGTTGCAGAGATCGCGGAGAATGCAACTTTTGCGACCATAGTGCCTTTGAGTCAGGTCAACTCCCTTTTCACTGCTAGTTGTCAAACAATCGTTCGTGGCCGTATCAGATTCGCCCTATCGAGGTTCATGGAGGTCCAGGACTTTGAAGTCTTCTTTGATGTCCTTGAATCGACACAGGCATTGGTTGCAGGATCTGTGGCATTATCCGTAATCAACCCCTCAGGCTTTTCTGAACACCCACCAATAAATCTCGATATCATGACCCCTTGCAACACACTACCTGCATGGGCCAAATGGGCAAAAGCACGACGAGCTATCCAAAAAAGCATAGATAAGCCACGTTTCAACAAGCGGGATTCAACAAAATGTGTCTTAATTTTTTCTATCCTCAACGTGAGCGTTATCCCGCTGTCTAATAGGTTCTCTCACCTTTTAGAAGGGATATCATATCAGATTTTACGAGAGCCAATCCTCTTCGGCATTGTACCCGCTGGTCTCTTCAGACCTCACTTCCCAGATGAATGCCATTTCACCTTCTCGCGTATACTGCTTCTATCCTGGACTAACTGCCCATGGCATGTCAATCCCCGGCACCTTTCTTCCTGCAGAAGAGGAAATACAACAGCTCGAAAGTCGTTCCATCGAGTACAATGATTTGACTGCTATGTGGGATAGAGCGTGTGGCCAGTGTTGCCCAATGGTTTGGCGTCTAACATACGGGTTAGAAGGTGTTGGTGTTTATAGTTGGGGAGGCTTGGAAGGCAGGAACACACTCACCACCGACCGATTCAAGGAGGCGCATTTTCGATGGAGAGCAGGCAATGATTGTCTTAATGTCCACTGTCTGTATCAACGCAAGGTCTAGATACATTCAAAATCGGTACTTTTACAGTTTTGATATTGTCGAATTGGCGTACAGTCACCCACTCTGGATGTGACCTACGTGCCAATGCTGCTCGAACTGGAGGATCGACGTTAGCCATGAAGACTTCGAGAATTCGCAATACCGTTGTTGCCTCCGTTCCTGTCTTCGGTTCTGGATGTGAGCCAAATAATAATAAAAGCGTGTAACATGAAGTTCGAACCTGACATCCGATCTCGGGGACATCATAGTCCCAGTGCTCATGGACAGCTCATTCCTCAGGTTTGAGCCCGCTGAATGAAATGCCAATTCCCTTCTATGTCTTCATGTTGTCCAGCGAATTCGCTGATGCTTCACTGTCCTCGATAGAATCAATATCGTCAATCAAATCCTCTGTACGTATGTATGGCCCTTCATGGTTTCATTCTCCACCACCGCCTCAATGTCAACAACGACGGATGCGTGTATTGGGGTCAGTTTGTGCTATTCATCAAGGGTATATAGGTAAAACTCACCTCCACCTTCCTCTTTTTATGTTTTGTACCACATTCATTTTGAAGAGCCTATCAAGTTTGTTCAGCAATGTTATGAATAAATACTCTCGCTTACTTTATTCATATCCGATCATACCTACCGCTTCAAACCTATTGTTTACACGATGTATTTATAACTACAATACAAGGGCAGACCATAAAGTGGAATGGAATTGGATTTTAGCCGTTATACTATCGAAATATATAGAAAAAGGGAAGAGGTATTGATGTTGTGGAGATTCAACACATATACCGGAACCTCTTTAGGGCACGTCGAAGATTTTTGTTGACGGGCCCTAAACATGATCTGTCCAAAACCCATCAGTTAACATTGTTCTGACTTTCTCCTCTTCAACCAGTCTGTTTGGATGCCAACCCCTGCCAGGCCCTCTTTGAAATGCGTAACAAAGATTCTCGTCTTTGTCTCTATCGTCTTACAAAGGTTCTCATCTTTGTCTTTGTATGACTCCCTATGGGTCTAACCGACATTACTTATGTGCACACAGTAAATGACGATGTCTGTTGAATGCCCCACGGAAGTATTTACGGGAAGAAATGTTGACGATCGAATGAATGCTCAGTGCGTACGGACTCAAATATTTGTCTCCGTTAATGTCTCATGTTCCCAGCATCAGCACCACTCTTCTGCGGCTTTCTTTCTTGTGGGCTCATCTTCCCAACTAGATCACTCGGCCTTGGCTCTATATGTCATGGTGATAGACGCGGCCACAGATCTCCTTTCCCGGCTTTCGCAATCCAAGCGCTCACCACAAGATGGCTCGATTACGCCGACTAGGTGGTCCCAGCCACCATAACCTCCTCCGCTTTCAACTCAGCTGGAGACCCCTTGCCACACCCGAACCACGCCGCCCTGCGCTCCTCTACTCTGCGGTACACACTCTATCTCGTGCGTGGTTGGGGTTGGAAGAGGAACCTGCACGATCCGTGTCTTTCATTTCTTCTCGCGCCACGGTTTTCGATTCCGATGTTAGAGACTCAGGGAGACGCAACGACGACGACCGTATTAACAGCGCCGCATCGACCGCTCACCACAACATGGCTTGATTACGCCGACTAGGTGATCCAAGCCACCATAACCTCCTCCGCTTTCAACTCAGCTGGAGACCCCTTCTTACACCTGAACCACGCCGCCCTGCGCTCCTCTCCTCTGCGGTACACACTCTATCTCGCGCGCGGTTGGGGTTGGAAGAGGAACCTGCACAATCGGTGCCTTTCCTTTCTTCTCACGCCACGGTTTTCGATTCCAATGTTAGAGACTTAGGGAGATGCAACGACGACGACCGTATTAACAGCGCCACGTCGACGGCCCCTTCTCCCACCTTCTGTGGTTCTCCACAGACATCAAGCTCGTCGACTGGCCTGGGGCCATGCCAACCACCCATGCGCCCTACGTCGACCTCATCATGTGTAGACAGAGCATCTACTACGAACACGAGCATTGAATCCCAGAACAGTCCAGAAGCAGAGGCTGAAAAAGCAGCTGATCAACCAATTATCACAGGTCCGAACAAATCACGAAACGAATTGTTCGGAAATGGTAGCTGATTACGCACCCAACTGGTTCAATTGGAACTGACCATACTTCCACAGGTTCAACGTGACTGGGAATCACGATAATATCTTTCTCACCACCAAGGTTACTACGCAGATCTGCCATCATCAACCATCCATTTTTGGAAGATAGAAATATGGTCACTATGATGTTCGATCATGCCAGGTCCTTCAATGGAGCCTTAGCCTACGTAATGCGTATTTGCGTCTTTGTTCAACCTTTTTGTCTCCCACAACCCCTTTATTTTTTCTCTCTCCCACATTGCTTCACTCTACTAAAAGGTGTTTGTCGATTGTCTACTGAGACTCGGCCTGTTAACATATCCGCTAGCAGCGACCTGTCAACGTCTCTCAGACGACATGGATGAACAAAGAAAAGAAAGTCGGTGAGTCAATATATGTCGCTCACCGCCGGCACTTATCCATCATTTTAGTACGTAACCTCATCCACGGCTTGCCCGGGATGCCAAGTCTGTGGTTGTGTTTTATTCCAGCGACAGAGGCTATTGCTGTGGCATCTGTGGAGGACGTGTCCTACTCCACCGCCATCAGTCAGATAAATAACTCCAAAGTAGCGGCTTCAAGCCATTAAAGATTTAGAGGATGCGACGTTGAATAGACTTTGAACCAAAAACTATAACTGGATAAAAATTTTCACATCGAACTACAATATTCAGACTTTCACTTTGTTTCCATCATACCTTTCAAAATCTACACCCTCACATTCATGGAGAGCAACAACTCACTTTGGACCGAACAGACGGCTGCGGAAGACTTGGGATTATACACCATGTCTCAGTTGCTTGCAGCCTGCAGTAACCTTCCCTTGCAAAGGACGCAAAAAAGGAGCAAGCCACTTCTGATTTCTGCTATCGCCGGCTGTTCCGAAGACGAACAGAACCATGTTCGTGTTGCATTACAACTGGTACAACCTACCAGAAGACGGCCCTTCCCTACCGAACCTCCTCCCAGCCGGCGCCGTAGAATTCAAATAGGCCCTCCAGAACAACTAGATCCCAACAACACCGACTCATCACATCATCCCCCTACACAAAACGATACCTTTCTCTCCGGAACCCACCATTCCGCTCGTACCAGCTCCGTAGAGCGCGATTCTTCACCCACCGGTGAAAATGATTCACACACCGTAGACAATTCACCATTTAACGATGGAGAAAATGACTTTTTACGCGCGCCCACGGGTGAAGTTGTCCAGCAATGCATTTCCCGATTCATAAACCGGACTGGAAATGAAGCGTTAACGTCCATCATTTGCGCCGCCTGTGCAAGAGAAGTACCGTTGACAAACTCCAACATCATGCCGTTAACGGACATACCAAGCTGCGACCGTCTACGACCTTCTCGTCCCCATCCTGCGCAAGTGCTCAGTAGCGGAATGCTTTTAGAGACATCGGCCGTTCAGAATGACGGAAAAGTGACAATATGCCTTGATTGCGAAAGAGCGTTGTCTCAAAATAAGCGTCCTCTTTTATCCCTTGCCAATAATATGTGGATTGGAGAGATACCATGGGTGCTCAAGATTTTGACTCTTCCGGAACGGCTCCTCATCGCAAAGTATTATCCTGTGGCATACATCGTCAAGCTCTATCCGAAAGATCAAAGGTCTCGCCATTGGGGAACAGATATGCAGAGTGGATTAAAAGGAAACGTTTCCACCTATCGACTATATGCGAACGAAATCAAAGATATGATAGACGGCATCATTCTTCCACCTCCTGCAGCCATCCTGTCTTCTGTAATAGGCGTGACATTTGTTGGCCCCAACAACTTACCGAGAAGCCAAATGCCGCACATGTTTCATGTCCGCAGAAGCCGGGTGAAAGCGGCGTTGGAATGGTTGAAAGAAAACAATCCCTTATATCGCGACATTGTTATCTCTGCTGAAAACCTATCACAACTTCCGGAAGATGGCGTACCAAGAGAACTGGTAATTAGTACTAAACATTCAACCGATACGGGCTCATTAGCGCGTGAACATGAAGGCTATGTACCTGTCGATGATGAGGATCATCGTGGTAAGTTTTATGCTTTTCCCTTCAATCCAGATAGCCTTGAACAATGTATGAAGAAACACAGGATCCTATAAACATCAGCGAATCATACACAGAAGAGATGTCAATAGACGGTCAGTTGTCAACCACTTCACCCATAATAGACTCACTTACCCATCCCAAAAGACTATCTTCCGGGAGTCCCTTCAGGTACATTTGATGTGTCATCCAACCAAATTCTTAACTAAAGTTTTGTGCAGGTGTTGTTACCTTTGACGACGACATCGAGATGCAAGAAGCCATACATCGTGAAGAAGGTAAGTGTTAAGTCGCTGTCATCCAAATTTCACTGACACATTGACTCTATCTAGAACGACAACCGGCGGTAATCCCTCTTCAAGCTACAGGAATGATAGACATTTCAGGTTCAGGCGTTACAGAAAACGATGTGCTAGCACATGCATTAGCAAACACCTCCGATCTAACAACTAATATTCCTAGTTATCTAGTGCGACGTTCCAGCGCTTTTATCAACGAATATGCTCGAAAAGACAAGAATACAGGTATGAGGACCGATGGTGGTCCCAGCAATCCAAACCACCTCCTGGGCTCCTTCCCTGTCCTTTTTCCTTATGGTGCAGGTGGATTCGAAGTTGGTAGAGACCAGGATGTACCTTACGAGGTTCACGCACGCTGGGCTTTACAGTACCACGACAAACGTTTCAGATACGATCTCCAGTTTGTCTTTCAAGTCTTCGGCGTCATACAAAAACGGATGGTATGCAGGTCTGCTACCCTGCAAATCAAGCGCTCGACCTTCCGTGCAAATGAAGCTGCAATCCGCATGCTGAAACCCTCGGATCTTGTCGCAGCAAGCGCCGAAGAATCTCGCTGCGCCCCATTTTCGAACCCTTCCGTTCAAGCTCTTCGGACCCAACTGACAGCAGTCCGTTCTCATGTACAAGGCACCGACGAGTCGAGAAAAAACATCAGATCAAAAATATGGGGAACCACCGTAATGCAGAGCCCACCTAGTTTATGGATCACAATAAACCCAAGTGATACACAAGATCCAATCGCACAAGTCATGGCTGGGGTGGATATTGATATGGACCAATTTGATGCTACACTTGGACCAAGTTCGAAAGAGCGCGGTGCAAACATTGCTAAAGATCCATATGCAGCTGCAAGATTTTTTCACTTTGTCGTGGCAGCCGTTTTAGAGGAACTGTTTGGCATCACTGGTACCAAGCGCGGTCAGAAGGTGTCCAGAAAAGATGGCATAGTAGGAAGAGTGAACAGCTATATTGGCACGGTGGAAGCTCAAGGAAGGGGTACGCTTCACCTCCATATCATCATGTGGTTGGTTGGTGCTCCAACATCTGAAGAAATGAAATCGCTTCTGACCAGCGAAACCTTCCGTGAGAGAGTCTGCGACTTCATACGGGCAACCATAAGCGCGGATATTGACGAGATGGATGCAAGTTCGGTCAATGGATTGCCGCGTGAATCAAACATTGCATACTCTCGTCCTCTGGATCCTGAGGAACCAGACTATCCGAACAAATGCAGAGACCGTGAAAGACGACTTGCACGTGCAGTCCAATTACATAAATGCACCCCCGATTCATGCCAAAGAATGGTAGGCAATCGGCTTGTCTGTAAAAGACGGGCTCCATTCGCTCTATCAAGTCGGGAATGGATTGAATCCAATGGTGCTTGGGGACCAAAACGATATTGTGGATATCTCAACAATTGGAATCCCGCTGTCCTTCAGGCCTTAAGATCTAATCACGATATTAAACTTATCACGAATGCTCCGGAGAGCAAAGATATTACGTGGTATATCACGACATACACCACGAAAAAGCAATCAAAATCAAAGAACACGTCCGCAATACTTGCTAAACGGCTGGCATTCCACAATATCCAAGAACGTTCTGACCAGGATGCTATTAATTGAGGCAAAAGACTACTAACACGTTGTGTTAATTCAATTAGCCGTGATCAAGAGTTCAGCGCACCTGAGGTCATCAGCTATCTTATGGGCTGGGGGGACCGATATATATCACACACTTTCGTGACCATCTTCTGGGATAGCGCTGTAGCAGCGTTGAAAAGGATATTTCCCACCCTACGCGCAAGAAGGTGAGAAACCGAACATTCATGCCATGACATGCACTAACCATCACTCAGGCATCGGTCAAGTACATTTCCAAACACAACGGCTGAATTAAACAATGTTGATGAAACAACACAACCCATGCCTTCTCAGCCAAATTCCGCAACAACCGCTGAAACTGACAACGCTGGAAGTGAACCTCCCATGGCAAGTATGTTTCAATATCTCTGTCAAGTCACGCAATCCAACAAACTCTATTGCAGGATGATACTGTGCAAGTCGAAATCCAAGACGGCGTTCTGGCACTCCGTGATCAATTGAAAGATTACGCATTCAGGGGCGACGGCTTGGAACTGTACAACTTTCTTGATTACAACCTGGACACCTATGAAGGTGAACCCGTCCGTGAAAGAAATGATGGTGAAAGCCACACTAGAAGAGGTCCGGCAACTCATGACCGGTTTCCCTACAAACATGGTGCTGGCAAAGGTGGTCGATGCCGTATCATGCGCGGAAAAGGACATGAGACAATGCCGGATTTTGTGGGAAGATGGTTCCCAAGAAACAACCGTGACGACGAGCGCGACCTATATTGTGCAAGTATGTTGTTGCTACTTAAGCCCTGGAGATGCTTGGAAACCAATCTCTTGCTCGAGGGCCACACATGGTCACAAAGTTTTGATACATTTATGTCGACCGCGTCACAAAAAGCGAAAAATATTGTGGCCAACATCCAGTACTTCCATGAATGCTCAGATGGCGCCAAAAACCGACCTAACCAAACCTATGATGGTGGCTTGCTCACCGTTCGACAACAGGCAGTGGAAGTAATGGAACAACAATTGGAAAACCCCACACCACGTCCCTTATCTGAATGGGATGTTGAACATGCAAGGGAGAGTAGAATTAGCAGAGAACTCCAAGCTTTCGGCTCAGACGCAATGGCTATCGCGCATGCGACTGGAATCTTCAACGCTGAGCATCAATCCACAGTGTATTGTGAAAACCCTAGGAAGGCGGCAATGGATGATATGGAGCTATTCATGGATTGGTCAAGACAGTTAACGTCCATCGTTGAAGATGAATCAGTCCCAATTGGAAACGGCATTGCGGGTGAAACCATTCTCCCTTCTCTCCCTCAAACCGCTCCACCTGTAGCAGAAGCAAAGGTGACACAGATACCAGGAACAAGGGGTGTGCCGGCATTTGCCGGAGCACACAAGGTGGGGAGGGGGGGGGGGGCAGGAAGCCTCTTATACAAATAACTTTTTTTTGATGATTTGCGACTTCAGACAGACCTTAGGATGCAAGTGTGGGCTATTGATTGGCTATTGAAGTGTTTAGAACACAAATGCCATTGTTTAAGACCTTTTCAGGGCATATGACATCATCATTATGAGAGTAAATGAACCGATCAGAGGATAAACAGCCATCATTAAGCAAAAAAAAATTGTACAGAGTATTTTTCTCACTTAACGTTATTGTGGATTGACAGATAGCAAGAAAGAAGGTGCATCCTAGTCCCCATTCAGCCACTTATGCCCATGACATCAAACTTGTTTAACGACCAACAGCGTCGAGTACTCGATCGTGCAACATATGTGAGCTCGAAGTGAAGATTGGACTTGGTGGGGAGTCCAACTGGACTACACATACAGAGAGTGTGGCCCATCAAAAAAACGAGGCCTCCAAAAATTCTAATGCTAAGTCTGAGTGTGAGACCCTCATAAATGACAGAGACCTTCTTAGATGCGACTGTCCTGGATGTTATTTGGCAGTAAGTCAATTGAATTTTGCCATAGACTAGAGAGACTTATTTGCTGTAATTATACAGTATCACTTGACATGCTGAGGGCTTGTTGAGAAGCTGGCAGGAGGTTGGTTCTGTGATGATGAGTGTCGAAGAAATGCAGGTTTTACAGTGTGCAAGTGTTGTCAACGAGCAGATTAGATTTTCGGGACAATGGCCCGGGCTTAAAAATTATGTAATTATTGCCTTATTTGGAAGGTGGGGGAGGGGGGGGGGGGTACTGGGCCTCTTACACAAATAAACCAAGGTCATATACGTGAAAAATAACTTACATACCCCTTGACCAGGAATGCATATTGAACCTTCGAAGAGAGCCAACCTTGCTCTTCTCAACAAAGACCAAAGACGTGCTCATGACATCGTTGAACAAGACATACTAGCCCATTTGAACGGCGAGAATCCTGAACAACTCCTGATGCTGGTGCTCGGTCAAGGAGGTACTGGGAAGTCTGTCGTAATCAATGCTATCTCGGATACTTTTGCTGAACATAACGCCTCCCACATGTTAGCTAAGACAGCATCTTCTGGAGTTGCCGCCAGCCTCATAGGCGGACAAACCACATTTTCCTTCGCAGGATTGGGCATTAAGACACCTCCTTTAGGTGATTGGCTTTCATCAGCTCCAAAAGCAATGGCCGCAAAAAGATACAGGAATATTGTCAACAGGAGAACTTTGATAGTGGATGAGTGCTCCATGCCGACCAAAGTTCATTTGGCTTGCTTATCCGAAGTCGTAAGCCATGTTCGTTACACTCACGGTCAAGGAGACCCTGCGTTGCCATTTGGTGGTATGAACGTGATCCTGTTTGGGGACTTCCACCAATTTCCACCCATCCAGAAATCAGGAGCGTTATATGACCCGACCATATCGGAGAAACAAAATGTCCGTTCAGCAGTCGGACTAGAAATCTTCAACCAATTCAAAACAGTCATCATTTTAACAGAGCAGAAACGGGTGACTGATTTGGTGTGGAAAGGCATATTAGACAGGTTAAGAGAAGGCGAATGCACCGAGGAGGACTTGAAGGAAGTGAAAAATTTGATCGTGAAAGAGGAAGATGGTGCACAGTCTGAACCATGGCCAAACTCTGTGCTGGTAACATCTCGCCATTCCGTCCGCGAGGCGTGGAACGATGCAGCTATCGCGAGGCATTGTGCTAACTCTGGCCACAGGCTCTTCATCTCACCTGCAGAAGACACAATCGGCCGATCTCACACTCCCTTGACCTTGCATCACCGTGTTGTCGTTGCGGGAATGAAATCGAAACACACGGGAAACCTATCTGATCAAGTAAAAATAGCGATCGGCATGCGTGTGATGGTGACGTTGAACTTGTCAACCGAAAGAGATTTGGCGAACGGAACCCGTGGCACCATTGAGGATATCGTTCTCGATCCAAGAGAGATGTTGAAGGATCCTGACGAGGATGGTGCTATACATTTGGATTATCCTCCCGCAGTGATCCTGTTTCGCCCAGACATCCAAGTCAAGGGGGTCTTAGGATTCGAAAGTCCGACCGGGGGTTGGGTAGGTAGGTCGGCCGCAGGCCGGAAAAAAAAAAATGGAACCCTCTACAAAATGATCTCAAAACAGTCCCAGAAGGCCAACCCCTGAAGTTTTGCAGCACTAATACACTCCAGGACACGTACATCAGTCCAAATTCAATGATATTAAAGCATTATGTAATATTTCTTTAATCTTATCTAATCTTAAAATTTCTCCACCAAGTGTCAGTGTTGCAAAAACTGAAAATGGGCTCTATGGATCGCCTATGCTGTGCATCTGAACTTAACTGAACATGCACTCACACGATGTTTAGCACCCTGTTCTGGGGCTGCCATTGGAGACAACTTCAAGTGCCTGCGATGTCAGCAACGCCGTAATAGCCACAAACAGTACCAACTCAGAAGAAACTGACCATTCTAAACAGAAGTGCATTTCAAGGCAAATGCCAGATGCCTTGAACAGATGCCTGTGTGGAATAGTGGTACGAGGTTCTCGAATGTAAGAGGCTTGGCTGTGAAACGGAATGGGTAAGAATATGTTCCATACAAGAAAAATTACATTACTCATCTATATTACAGTATCACCTACATTGCATTTCGTTGGGAATAGTTCCACGAAACTGGGTTTGCGAGGCCTGTGAGGCATCTGGGACAAGTAGAGGGATGAATTGGGGATGAAGTGATTATGATGATGATGTCATCTTACCATATATGGACACGTGCCTGATTACGTAGGTAGGTAGGTCAAGCTAGTAAGGGCTTTAAAAAAAAATCGACCCTGGGTATATTTTTTTAATCCTAGGACCCCCTTGATCCAAGTCACTCACCACTTCAAAGGTCTAAAATCAGGACTGCTTCCCATTTCCCCATCCGAACAAGCTTTCAAGTTCTTCGACCAAGCTGGGCAGAAAATCTCTGTGACCAGAAGACAGCTTTCCATTACTCCTGCCTACGCATTCACAGACTACAAGTCCCAAGGGCAAACAATTCCCGTTCTTTATCTTGATATAGCTGACCCACCAAGAGGGAGACTGCATCCGTTCAACGCGTATGTGGCTTTATCGAGAGGAAAAGGCAGATCCAGTATAAGACTTCTCCGTGGTTTTGACGATGCACTCTTCACTAATCATCCGTCTGATAAACTGAGAGTCGCAGACGTGAGATTTGCGATGCTAGCCGCCGAAACTGCTGCTCGCTTCCCATAGGCAGTCCTTCCATTTCTCCTTGTAACCGGTCTTACAAATTCCACGTTCTGCTTGACCATCGTGATAAGTAAGTAAATTCGAAATCTACAAAAGGCATCTTGAATGAAAATTAAAATACAGCCCCTATACCCAACCATCCTGTTCATCAACAATAACTATTATCACATGTAATCACGCCCAGGACCGAAGCGTATACCATACAAACCTTGGAGTGATTGGGGGGGGGGAAGGTAACAACAATAACGGCCCTCGCTACCGTCAAAAATGGCAAGTAAAAATGTTCAACGAATGGAGAATTTATCACCCTCGTTTTTTTCTTCTTCTCCCAAGTAGAGGGAAACAAATATATAAGCGATGTTGCTCTCACTGACCTCGATCTTCGCATTTTTGACTTTTGCATTTTTTGTGTTGACCACATCAACTGGTGAGTAAATATGTCGTTACAATCTATAAACCCTGTCTGATACGTCAAAGCAATTATGGTATACAGTGGGCCAGCAACCCATAACAGGCTGCTCCGAACGCGTCAGTACACCGCCAGCCTGGGTTGGACAACGACGGTAGGTTGGGGAAGCCATGGCAATGGACACAAGCTCGTTGACTCTCAACCTGCCGTCGGAAACGACGTTAAAGAGACAGTATGTGTTGTTGTCGGCGAAGTCTCTGAAAGTCGCTTGGCTGTCGAACCCTGGGGAAACCATGGAGGCTATAACACACTTGCAACCTCCAAGTTTGGGTTAACTCTCATAAAACCCAGCGATGTCGACTTCAGAAGCGACTGGGACAGGTCCATCACGGCCATCACAACCTTACAAAGCCTCATCGCGACTTCTCAAGATCACAAGTTCTTTGTACTTACCGAAGGCGTCAACTCTTCACTTCATTTCACTGCGCCAATCTTTGTCCTCAAGGTAAGAGGTTCTCTCCCAAGTGACGACTTAGTCCTCTAACACTCTCCAACACTGCACAGGATCCTGCTTTTGATCGTATGTCAACTTTCAGTTACTGACTAATACTTACTAACTTATAAATTTATAGCACCAGGTTCAGAAGCGGAAACAACTTCTTGGCCAGTTCGCGCAAATGAGCGGGAAGCCCTCGCGGACTTGGTTCAGACTCATAGAGTGTTTCCGTTGATGGTCTACGACCAAAACGAAGCGGTCGTACTACCTATGAATGTCACGGACACCATCAAGGGGGCCTTAGTCGCACTCACTTTCCGTTTGAAACACTACTACATCCAAGACAAAAAATACGACACTTTCTCCGCTACCATAGAGCAAATCATCGTATTGAAGCGTGCACCACCCCAACAACCCAGCCCCTATCGACATGGTGCTGGCCCTGTACGTTTGCCAACTACTGGTCCGACCAGGAGTGAACAAGTTGCTGCCGTTTCCGCATTTTATCCTCCTGTCCCGGCAGCCTCCACCCCAGCTCAAATGATCCAAACACACGCTGTAGCCATCGCCCCCATGCAAGCAGTCACATCACAGGCCATACCTGAGCCGCGTCCAAAGACAGATACACCAACCGCCAACAAAGATCCAGGAATGGACACTGTTGGATCGCTTTTGGAAAGAAACCTCATTCCAGAACAAGTTCCAGGGTCTCCTCTCCAAAGCACTCTTCCTATCAGAGGATCTACCGACTCGTTCACACCTTGGCCTCCAACTACTCCTCCCCGCTGTTCTGAGGGTTCTTCTACCGCGAGTTCTGAGCCAAATTCCGAGTTCGCAACTCCACAGATGCCAAAAACCCCCTCTCCTTCCGGAACTACCCAGCAAGTGACTCGTCCACAGAATGCAGCGGCTGGGCCTTCCAACTTGCGCTCCGGTCATACGGTGGTGAATGAGAGTAAGCGTAAAGAGAGTCCTGGGGGTGAAGATGGCAACAACCTAAAGAAAGGAAAGACTGGTGTTTGATTGATCTGAAATGCCTGACAGTGTTCTTGATAGCTCACTTGCCCTTGAAGTAGACCTTCAATTGTCAATATTACTTTGCACCGCTCAGTTTTTTACCGAATGACCTTACAAAAAAATTCTATTTCTCTAACATCGGAATCGAAAACCGGTTTTTCTTCAGTAATGCCAAATTCCGATAGCATGTTAGGTTGTAGATATTGAGAGAGGCGTGGCATCACGCGTCCTAGTAAGAAATATTGAACCAGACACTGAAGACTCCAATTGAATAAATTATACATACCGTTTGCATTTCTGACATCATCGATCGGTCTGACTTTCGTTGGCCCAAACCTTACTGAGTTGCTTACAATATAATTAGTTAATAAATATCTAAGTCATTCTAAGCCTTCCAAAGCCTACATTTGTCGGTGCAACTACTGTACACATGTAACGGCACCAGCAAAAGAAATTTTATATTTGATAGTATGATACCAAAAGCTCGCATCGTATTGGTGCAAAGCATCTTCGTCAGCAAGCAAGGTGTCTGCTGCCGCTGGCAAGCGTCAGCCTCTAGTAACAATAAGCTTGCCTTTCGGCCGATGCGTACGCTGATGCGTTGCTATCTGCCTTCGGCTTTATGGTTTCTACGTAGATTTTCAATAGAAAATCTTTATCTTGGCTCTCTCGAGCATCATTTCGTTCTTAATTTATTTATCATGTGTATTTTGTACGAAACGAAGGAGTTCCGTTGCGTGCGACGCAATAGAATAGCTTTTGTTTCGAAGTTTTCACTTTTCACGCGGTTGTGGCTGAACGCATCATTTTGATGCGCACGCGGGAATAGCCGTACATGGCTCACACATTCGTAAACTATGCGCTTCGACTAATCTTTTTCTTATAATGGTATTTGTACACACGCTACAAGTAGCAATAGTATACTTCTTTAATTGTCTTCGAGGAATGTCAGGAAATATCCCAAAAGCTTGGTTTCTCGAGCTAACATGCGTGAGGATGTGGTCACATGCTTTGTTTCCACGATATTTGTCAGCACGTGACTTTCTGACTTCTCGTGTCTGGCTCGCGTTGCGTGTATACGCATACGCTTCTCGCTTCGAATTAAATCGTTTTAATCCTTTTATAATTTAAGCCCATGTTTAATGTATAGTCCAACACCCTGTGCTGAGGTGTTTTTACTCTAGAACACCTGTAGTGTACTATTTCATGATAGTGTTTGTCATTTACAGGCTTCGAGCATATTAAAGTGGCCTGTTCACGTGCCGACCGTAATTTCTACTAAGTTAGACTGCACATTTCTTGGCTGATACTTTAATCAACTGGACAGGGCTTGTCCAATGATCCTTGTAATCAATGCAATTTGTATTTAATGGCTTATAGAGGTTTTATTTGATTAAAATGCTAAAATTCGCATTTGTAGGAGTGTATTGTTACACTCCGTATCACCGAGCTATTTGGCTGAGACAAATTTATTTTTCTTACCAACTGCTGTGCTCTTTGTCTTAGTGAAATACTTCACAGAACAAGTCATTCATGTCAGCATATTTGTCTGGGTTCGGTCCAATATTATTTTTTTGAAGTACCTCCAACTGTTCACATTGTCTATATATGCCAGGGTTGTTATCCCGAGCTCTTGGGCTGGTCCATGATTATTTTCTTTACCAACCTCAGGCTATACATTATACTTATGTGCCTGCATCATATCCTGAGCATTTCGGCAGGTCCAACTTTATTTTCTTTACCAACCTCGGTCTATGCATTGTACTTATGTACCCGTGTCGTGTCCTAAGCTCTTCGGCCGGTCAATCATTATTTTCATCGCCAACCTCGGTCTATGCATTATATTTATGCACCCAGGTCATATCCTGGGCTATTGGGCTGAGACAAATTTATTTTCTGTACAAAGCTCAATGTTCTTTGTCTTAGTAAAATACGTGACAGAACAAGCCATTCAGGTCAGCATATTTGTCCGGGTTCAGTCCAATATTATTTTATTGATGTACCTCCAATTGTTCACATTGTCTATATATTCCCGGGTCATATCCTGAGCTATTGGGCCGATCCAATTTTTTTTTTTTAAAGACCTGGCTCTATGCATTATACTTGTGCCCGCATCGTGTCCTCAGCTGTTCGGCCGGTCCAAATTTATTTTCTTTACCAACCTCGGTCTATGAATTATACTTATATGCCCGCATCGTGTCCTGAGCTCTTCGGCCAGTCAATTATTATTTTCGTCACCAACCTCGGTCTATGCATTATACTTATGTGCCCCCGTCGTGTCCTCAGCTATTTGGCCGGTCCAAATTTATTTTCTTTATCAACCTCGGTCTATGCATTATACTTATGTGCCCGGGTCGCGTCCTGAGCTCTTCGGCCGGTCAATTATTATTTTCGTCACCAACATCGGTCTATGCATTATACTTATGTGCCCGCATCGTGTCCTCAGCTGTGTGGCCGGTCCAAATTTATTTTCTTTACCAACCTCGGTCTATGCATTATACTTATATGCCCGCATCATGTCCTGAGCTCTTCGGCCAGTTGATTATTATTTTCGTCACCAACCTCGGTCTATGCATTATACTTATGCACCCAGGTCATATCCCAGGCTATTGCGCTGAAACGAATTTTCTGTACAACCCTCGGTGTTCTTTCTCCTAGTAAAATACTTCACAGAACAAGTCATTCAGGTCAGCATATTTGTCCGGGTTTGGTCCAATACTATTTTTTTGAAGTACCTCCAATTGTTCACCTTGTCTATATATGCTGGGGTCGGATCCCAAGCTCTTGGGCCGGTCCATGATTATTTTCTTTACCAACCTCGGTCTATGCATTATACTTATGTGCCCAGGTGGTATTCCGATTTTTTGGGCCAATCAAAAATTATTTTTTCATACACCTCGGTATGTGCATTGTCTATATATTCCGGGGTCGTATCCTGAGCTATTGGGCCTATCCAAATTTATTTTCTTTAAAAATCTCGGTCTATGCATTATACTTGTGTGCCTGCATCGTCTCCCGAGCTATTGGGCCAGTCCAAATTTATTTTCTTTACCAACCTCGGCCTATGCATTATACTTATGTGCCAGGCTTTTGTTGACCTTCCCATCAGTTGAGTTAATGTTTCAATATCTCATGGGGACTTGGAGAAAATTCTCCCCAGGCCATCAACAGCCATCAATGTGGTCCCATGCCATCATCCCATCACTCCCATCACCTGCCCGCCCTTCCCGCCCTTCCCCACTGCTGTCCACACAGCAAGCTCGCATACTGCGCCATCCTGAGCCCTTTCCCTCCAGTTTTTTGTAGTAGGCTTGTAATATGTAGCTATTAGATGTTATGCATGAGGTTATAATGCTTGTGTACCCCCTCAGAGTGGTGTAAATGAGTGTATAAACTACCACTTTGATGACCACCTCCCATGCCCATCCCCAGGGATGTACCCAGACCCCTAGAGTGCAATAGTTACTGTTTAATAGTACTAAGATGACTAGGGAAGCCTTCAGCCAGCCTTTGGGATGCTCTGGTCATGTAGATACTATAGTGTAAAAGACAATTAAAATTATTCTAAAGGGGCAGAACTGTCACACTAACCTACTGGATGACACCCAAAAAAGCTTTGAGCGAATAGCTGGTTAGGAAGAGGAGAAATCAATTCAGAAGTGCTGAAGTGATGGTTAGAGATATGCACTGATTTGACCATCACAAACAGTCAGTACTTTACACTCCTCCACACACTCCGGTTGGACTCCAGGTGGACTCCAGACCAAGTACCGGAGTCCGAATGGACTCCACCTGGAATACCAGGATTCCAACCGGAGTGTGTCTGGAGTCCAGAT
>Ga0307507_10006053_pt1 | contig 19018 bp, 7 predicted proteins | sample 7_EM_MG_FD_207223 | JGI IMG/M metagenome (GOLD analysis project Ga0307507, IMG submission 207223) | Populus trichocarpa ectomycorrhiza microbial communities from riparian zone in the Pacific Northwest, United States - 7_EM | ecosystem: Host-associated > Plants > Roots > Unclassified | place... | reverse complement strand
AGAAATATATAGTTACCTTTTAAAGTTGCTAAGTAGGTTAATTGCGTGTTAAGAAATATATAGTTAGCTTTTAAAGTTGTTAAGTTAGTTAATTGCATATTAAGTTAGTTAAATTACGTGTTAAGTTGGTCAATTGCATATTAAGTTAGTTAAATTGCGTGTTAAGTTAGTTAATTACATATCAAGTTGGTTAAATTGCGTGTTAAGTTAGTTAATTGCGTGTTAAGTTGGTTAAATTGCGTGTTAAGTTAGTTAATTGCATGTCAAGTTAGTTAAATTGCGTGTTAAGTTGGTTAATTGCGTGTTAAGTTGGTTAATTACGTGTCAAGTTAGTTAAATTGCATATTAATTACGCGAAACGCGAAAATTAAAGTCTACTTAAATCTTATCCTGCGAATATTTTCCCGATAATATAACTCTACTTTTAAGCCTTTATACCAGTCTGCAATTAATCGCGAGTATTATAGGTAATTTGGTATTCCTAATATGGTTCTATAGAACCTTTTAGTATAGGATTTAATATATAGGGCCTTAGCTTACCATTATCTTTAACTGTTAGGATATAATCTATAATCTTATAATCCTTTTTTATAATCCCTTATATTACTAATATATTACTCCTATATTCGCCCTTAGGCTATTATATACAGTTAGGTAATTAATTAATTAATTAAAGAGATTTATCTTATTTAGGTATAAATTTAACCTATATACGTCTATAATTAACATCTTAATTGCCTTCCCTGGCCGCGTAATTAGTTTTTATAAGGGAGTAATAGCTAAATAGCGCATATATATGTTTCCTTCCTTCTAAATTACGCTATTATAATAGAGTTATATTAGTAAGGTTACGGCTATTCACTAGAAGGGTATTAGAAGGTAAAGTATAAAGATATCTTACTTATTAAGCTGCTTCTTTTCCTTAATACCTTACTTTCCATTATTAACCTTCGTCTAATTTTGGACGTATCTTTAATATATTATTAAGATTTTCTTTTTTCCTATTATTAATTTAATATGCCTCTTTATTCTCCTGCTAACTACTCTTCTAAGCTAATTTCTTAGCGTATTCTAGCCCTACCGCTATATATAGAACCCCAGCCTCTACTAATCCGCAACTGGTACTAGTCCTACCTAAATGACTTTATATACATGTCCTCGAAAGACTAGAAATCTAATAAAAAGATTCTAGATGCTTATAATAAGACCCACTATATAAGGTCTAACACCTTTAGTTCTTATAATTAATATATGTGTATTAAGAGCGGCAGTTGCGTTAAGATAAGCTTTTCTATCCTTAATAGATTTCTATTACTAACTTTAAGCTTTAATAGCCTGGGCCTAAGTAGCAACGTTTCTTTAATATCCTTAACTACTATATTACCCGGGCTCTATCTTATTCTAATGCTAATACTAAATATCTAGGTTAAATTTAAGACTATACTATAGCTATCTATACCGCCTATAATTCCTAGTAAGCTAGCTAATAATGTCTAATAAGGGAGCAAGGTTAGTATACTAAGGATAGGGTAAAGGATAGGGGTAATAAGAAGAAGGTTGCCGTCTACTATAAGGAGTTCGCGTATATATATTAAGTTTTAAAAGAGTATAATATAATACGGTATTAGGTAGGTTACCCTCCGGGTACCTAGTAAATAGGTAACTAATAGTTACTATAGCAAGGTCTTAGTGGTTCCGGACTATATTAGCCAGCTAATATCTCTATTTATTCTAGGTTTAAGCGTGTCTTTATTAACTATAAGCTGACGCCTTAAGAGCTTTGTTAGTATTGGTTTGGACCTAATATTAGTATTAAGCGTTTAAGAATCTCTGCTCTATCTACACCTTATTATCCTACCCCTATTTTTATGCCTACTTATACACCTATAAAGGGATCTCATTCCCATCAGCCATTACTTAGAGGGCCAATAGATACTAATCCTGCTCCTAAAGATAAGACATAGTAGCTTTTTAAATTAGGCATTTATAGTTTAGACTTATAGAATTTGGGATTGGTTCTTATATATAATAGCACTTAAGGATCTTAATTAGTGCTCAGAAAGGCTTTATATGGTATTTAAGAAGGCATAGGAACACTATTCCTAATATAGACTAATAAATGGAAATGTAATTCTAGCAAAATACCCTATCAATTCTATACTATATATATAAAAAGGCTAAGGACCTGTCCTGCCTTAGGCCATAGCCCTAATTAATCCTTATAGTTTCTAGAGCTTGTCTATTCTATATCTAATTTAACCTATTTACTCTTTAGGGCCTCTCTTAGCCTACTATAAGCTTTCTTTATAGGTTACAATAACACTATAATATTAGAGCGCTTTCTGCGATTTGTAGATTACAGACCTTAGTCCTAATATTCTTTTAAAATATCTTCGCAATAATTAAGGTAATCCTCTGGTTTCTATATAGAGTCTTTAGCGGGCTAGCCTAGCCATTTAACTTTATATTAAAGTTTATTCTTAATAGACTTATAGCATAGTATAGCTTCAACCTTATACCACTCGCCCACCACTTTAGGGTGTTTAATTGGGCCTAGACGGAAGTTCTTTTTTAGTAGTAGTCTATGCTATAGCTCTAGTAGATTTATATAAAATACTAAATGCATATAGGCTATAGATGGGGGTAGCTAAAAACGGTAGGCTAGCTTGCCAATTTGTTCCTTAATTTAAAAGGGACCTAGGTATCTTATATTAAGCTTCTTTAATAGTTAATGGGTCTTAATATTTATTAAATATAATAGAACCTTATTACCTACTCTAAAATACTTGTCCTGGTATTTACGATTATACCAAAGTCTCTGCTACTCTTAGGCATTTTATAGGCTCTGCTTTATATGCTTCTATTACTCCTCCTATTCCTAGAGGTATCCTTATACTCTCTAGTAGATATCCTTAGACTTCCCGGTAGGATCCCATAATTAATTATATAGCCTTAGCCAGTAATCGCTAGGTACACTATTAAACCCAGATAATTAGACGCCGTAGGCAATCTAAATTAGTATATACTTATACAATGCGTGTTGCTTTAAATTATAAGTATACTCCGCATACGGAAGTAGCTCACACCAGTTGTCTTACTAGTAGTTTAAATACATTTATAGGTAAGACTCCAGTTCCTAGTTCTGGCGTTCCATTTACCCATCCGTTTATGGATAGAAAGCTATACTATAATAGTGGTCTATCTTTAAATAAAAGCATAGATCTAACCAGTACTGGCTTATAAAGACGCTGCCCCTATTAGTAATAATGGAGTGCGGCTAATCTACTTTTAAGAAAGTATTTTTTCTTAATTAGGCTAGTAAGCGCTTATACGTTAATCGTCTTATTAACAGGAAGGTATTAGACGTACTTTAAAAACCTATTAATAAGTACTAGGACTAAATTATATATTCATCCTTACTTATCTTTTAATGGTGGAAGATCCGTAATAAAATCTATAGCGTAATGTCACCATAGTTTACTAGTAGGAGGAACCGATTTAAGTAGACCCCATAGCTTATACCTTTAGATTTTATATACTTAACACTTCTCACAGTGGCTAATATACTCCTTTACGTCCTACTTAAGTTTTAGCTAATAGTATTTGCGTTAAAGTAATTCTACTGTCTTGGCTTAACCATAGTGGCCGCCTAGAGGATCATTGTAATTCTTTATAAGAATTTTCTATCGTAGATTTGCTTCTTGTGGCACCTAAACCTTACTATTTCTATACAGTAGGCCCATTAGGTCTAATTCCTAATTTTAGCGCCTTACAGCTTCCTTTCTGTTATATTTCCGGTCTGCTTCTATATTAAAGATAGTATAGGAGGCGTCCCTCCATTACACCTTACAGATAAGATCCATTAACCTTTTAGATGGTTCCTGGGTAAAAGCTATTTTACCTTATACTGCTCTAAGTATAAGACTAGATAGTACTATAGATCTTATAACTTCTTAGTGCGCGTGTATTAGGAAGGCTGCTATAAGGTTAAAGTTCTTTAGTTTTTATAGGGCTCTAAGTTCTAATTGCTCTTTAGCTTCGCTATTAGTTTAAAGGGATAGCTTAGTAATTAGTGATATATTACTAGGTTCTAAACTTATATTAGGGACGTCCTGTTTAGGTATATTTAGACCCTCATTAGCTACGGACTGGGTACCAGCTGGAACATTAGTAGAAGCTAATAGGGTTTATACCGCCTAAGACTTAGTATATAGAGCTATAGGTGCTTAAGTATCCTACACCCAGAGCTTTTTCTATAGTGTAGAGAGTAAGATATCTATTATCTATTTTCCTTCTCCTGTTTTAAAGCCTTTGGTATAGTCTAGCCGTTATAACGGTCTATTAGCAGGGTTATTTTCCCCTAGCTTGTATTTAATTTTAAAGTTAAATCGCGCAAGCTCCTTTGCCTATCTGGCTTATTAAGGTATAAGCTCCTTTATAGTTATAAAGTAGCGTAGATTATAATAATCTAAGAGTATATAAGTGGTATAGCTCGCGTGCTTAAGGTAGTATTGCCACTATTTAAAGCAGTTAACTATGGCTAGCAGTTCCTTATTATGGGTATAATACCTAACTTTAGGTCCCTAGAATTTTCTACTATAGAATACTACCGGTCTTTAGTAGAGCTAGGTAGCGTCTAGATGCCTATTAGGTTATAATAGGATACCAGTAAGGGCAAAATTTAATATATTAGTAACCATTATTAGTGGCTAATCTAGGTTAAAATGCCGTAATAGTAGAGCTTCTGTAAACTTTATGTGTAGTTCCTAAAAGGCTTTTTAGACCTTTCCAAGCCATATCTATGGTTTATACTATTTAGTTAGTCCCTTTTTAGTTTTCTTTCTTCCCGCCTTTAAGCTTTTTACTTTTTAAGCTAGGTCTCAGGAAGCTTTAGCAATATAGTTAGATAGGTGTTAGGTGACGTCTAAGTAGTTATAGATAAAGCGCCTGTAGAAATTGGCAAAGCCTAGGAATACTTAAACATCCTAGTAGCTCTCTAGCTCCGGCTACTCTTAGATTATCTACACTTATACTAGGTCTATAACTATACCTATAGGCGTTATAATATAACCCAGGAACTCAACCTGTTTAGTATTAAAGACACACTTTAATACCTTAGCGTAGAGGCCCCAATTATCCAAGCGTTTTAGTTCTTCGCGGACGTGTTACTCATATTAATCCTTATCTTTTAAGTAGATTAGAATGTTATCTAGATAGATAATATATATATGGTTAACTAGTCCCCCTAAGGTTCTATAAATATACAATTAAAATATCACAGGCGTATTAGCTAGCCTAAAAGGCATTACTATATACTTAAAGTGGCTATATTAGGTTTTAAAAGCGGTCTTTTACTTATCCCCTTCTTTAATACAGAGCCTATAATAGGCGTCTTATAGATCTAACTTTGTAAAGATCTTCGCCCTAAATAGTTAATCCAGCATTTCACTAACCAGTAGTAATAGGTAACGGTTCTTAATTGTAATCTTATTAAGACTATAATAGTCTATGTATAGCCTTATGATTCTATCTAGTTTCAGGACAAAGAGGATCGGCGCGCCTGCTGGTGACTTACTAGGCCATATCTATCCCTTTTCCAGTAAGCTATTAAGGTACTCCTATAGGATCTTAAGCTCTTTATAAGAGAGGTTATAGATAAAAAGGTTCAGCAGTTGTTTACCTTCTTTTAGATTAATTATATAATTATATTCTAAGTTCCGCTAAAGGACTTTTACTTACCTGCCCAAAAATACCCTAAGTAAGTCTCTTAGGCCTAACGGAATATTTAATAGGTTGGGGTCACGCTCGTCCTCTATATTATTATTGAGTAGGTTCCGGAGCTCCCTTAGGACGCTCGCGGGCAGCGTCGCGCGCTATAGTAGCTGTTTATATATGGTTGCCACTGTTTATTAAACAGTTTTATACAGTAGCTAGTAGAGGGTAGGGAACTCTTTAATATAACGTTTAAGGTATTATAGTATACTCTCTGCGTATTACTTAAGCCAGAGTAACCTATAGCGGTGGAAGTATCTTATAAGATCTTTAAGATCGCCGCCTCCCTGTAGTGTCTCCGCGACCTATCTAGCAGTTCCCTATAGGGTATCCATTACAGAAGGGTTATCGCCTATGCTAGGCTCTATACCCATCTTGCTATAGAATAGGGGTTAGATCTAATACTCCTTTAGGTATAGAGCGTATACTATTTCTCCTAGAGCTATATCTTCTAGGATATCTTTTAAGCTTATTAGTAAAATACGCCCTTCTAATTCTTTATCGTTCTACTATTTAAAGGCTCCTATTTTAAAGCGTATCTTAAAATCTACTTCCGTAAGCTAAAGATATCTAAGAATAAGGTTATAGCCTATAAAGTTAGCCGCCTAGAAGGGTTGCAGGCCAACTACCTTAGTACAGTTATATATATTAGCCACTAACACCATAAGCTTATAGGCACTATATAGTTTAATCTAATACTTATCTAGGAACCCTATAATATGTTTCTACCACCTTAGCAATAGGATAAGCTTATACTCTTTTACCAAATTATATTATATAAGATTAATTTCAGCGCCGCTATTATATAGTGCTTAGAACTAATATACCTCGCCTATAGGGAGTACTATTTCCAGCTTAATAGTAATATAGAGAGTCTCTCCTTCTATATCTTGCCCTAGTTATAGCTAGAAGAGGTCCGCAACTAGGGCTTTTCTTTTTTTAGATTATTAGTATAGTTGTTACCCTACTTATTTTTCTAGTTAGGTTTGCCTCCGGAGAAGTTTTCTCTTAACTTTTTAGAGTGTTCCTATAAGGGTGCCAGATAGGTATTAGATTGGCCCTAGGAGTCTTTCCCATTACTCAAGGTCCCTAACTTTAACTATTACGGATTTTTCTTTAAGAACGGCTTCTTTAGAGCTTAGGTTTGCCCTATATTATTACTAGAGTGCCCGCGCTTCTAGTAACCCCCCAGCTTCTTACTAAAAGAGGTCTAGTTCCTTACCGTATCCTCAGCATTTAGAACCGCTTGTTTAAAATCCGCATAACGTAGTTCACAAGCGAGCTGGCACCCTCAAAAACCCACCAAAAATTAGAAAATCGACACCCTAATATCTTAACAACCACTTAATAATAATTTTTAATAATTTGGATTTAGACTTTTATATATACTTTATAGCCACTATTAAAGTCATATAGTAAATAACTTAGTGGTTTTTAAGATATAGCAAAGTGGGGGCTAAAATAGGGCTAAAATGTTATATCTTAAAAACCACTAAGCTATTTACTATATGACTTCAATGGTAGCTATAAAGTATATATAAAAGTCTAAATCCAAATTATTAAAAATTATTATTAAGTGGTTGTTAAGATATTAGGGTGTCGATTTTCCGATTTTTGGTAGGTTTTTAAGGGTAGTAGCTCGCTTGGGGTGCCAGCTCGCTTATAAACTACGTTATATAGTAATCCGCAATAGGGCTCCTACGTGCTCTATTTTGTCACAAATTACTAGCTTAATTCTAGCCTAGATAAATCCAATCTTCTCCTTCTTATAGATGCTACTATCCTCGTTTTTAAAGGGCTCTAGATCTATTAATTAAGTATAAGTTTCTATAAAGTTTATAAACTAGCAGAAATTATAGCGGTTAAGCTATATCCTATTCCAAAATAGTTCTATATTATTGTATTATATAATATATAGATCTTAAGTCCATTTCTTTAGGAAGGTTTATAGCTGCGGCTATATAGTAATTTGTTCTTTATTAAGCTAATTTAGTGCAATCTAGTTTAGGGATTAATATTTAATCTTACTAATAATCTATTAAGTACGCTCTTTAGTATTATCTTATATCATTAGCATCTTAAAGAAGTTATCTATTTCACGAACCCAATTATCCAACTATTAGGCGTTAGGTCTATGGCGGAGTTCTAAACTACTAGAGGCCTTAGCCAGTTAGTCTATATCCTTTTTCTATTTACTATATAGATACCTCTCTAAGTCTTCCACACCTCCTTAGGTAGGTACTAGGTAGCCCCTAGGAGGCCCTTAGCCTTAGCTAGGTTATAAAAGATTTTATCCAGCCTAGATTAAGCTCTACTAGATCTAGACCTACCCCTAGAGGTTTCTAATATGTTTATTAGTAGCTCCTTCCCGTATAGCTTCTAAGAGCCTTACAGTAGCTTCCTAATATCCTTCTTAGAGAAAATTGGTATAGGGCTCTTAACTTTCTAACCTTAGGCCTAGGGAAGCTCCGGCTACGGAGGTAGTGTTAGTACTAGTAGCTAATGCGGGTTTCCCTACAAGGCTTAAGTCTTAAGTTAGTAGTTGGGTTGGATTACCTAAAGGGGTAGGCCCGCTTGGCTTGTAAGCAGTCTATACGCCGCCACTATGCTAATTATAGGCCAGTGGTTTTCCGGGAGGGTTCCAGTTGGGTCCCTAATTAGGCGTATTAGTATATTCCTCTAACATTTCTAATTTAGGGGAAGATCTTAGTATTACCTCTAGCGCTTAATCTTCTAATTAGCCTAAGTAGGGCTAGAGGGGTTCTAATTACTTTTTAGCCATATTATAACCGTTATTAAGGGTGTCTATATTTTCCTTAGCATTGCCAGTGACTAAAGGTATGCGAGAGTCTTTAAGCTCTTAGTGCATCTAGGTATTAGGGCTTATTCGGCCGTCTTACCTAGAGGTTTATATTATTACAATATCTTGCTATTAAAGGGACCTTCCTGCTTTAGCGCGACGGCTTTTTACAAGGTATTTATAGAGTTTCCATTTAGGTTGTCGCGAGATTTTAAAGGAGAATAGTAGATATAAATAAAAGATATAAACAAACAATCTGGTCCTTAAAGCCAGCTGCCCTTCTAAATAGAGTAGGAAGGATTTAAATATAAGGGGACTTTATAGATAGGGGCTATAAGGACATGATTATAGAATAGGATAGATTGGTAAGAGAGACAAATCCTTAAGAAGGTAAGGTATAACGGAACCTTATAGTAGGTACTATAGTGGATTTGTTAATAGGCTAGGTATATAGGTAAACAAGAAGTTAACAACATAATAATAACTAGTAGAGTGGTTGCCTAACAGATTAACTCTAATTATATTTTAAGATTTACTATAAAGAGAGAACTATCTAGGTAGGGACTGTGGTCCTTTAAATACACATCCATATACCTAAGAAATCCCTTCGCTCTATCTACTCTATCTGCTCTATTTACTCTATTGCAGATCTTATAGATTACACAAATTATATAGATTATATTATATAACCTTAGTTACCATTCCTTATTATATAGTTCCACTAGCTCTATCCTAGACCATACCTATATTAACTAACTAGCTTTCTCTAACTCCTCTCCAAGTAGTTATAATATTATACTTAAGCTGTCTATAATACTATCTCCCTCCTCTTTATCTTCGTCCTTAAAGATTCCTAGCATCTCCAAGTCGTCTACTAGAGGTGTAATATCCATTTAATTAATCTAGTTAATATCCTTACTTATTATACCTAAAGCTTCTTCTTCTTCTTTAACTCTTTATTATATACATACGGTTTCCTCTATACTATTACTAGGTGAGATTATACCGTCTCCGTGTTCTTGTTATGTAAAAGAGGGGTTAGTTTATATTATGCTGGCAAGTCCTTTATCCAGATAACCATCCTTTTATTTAGAGTATACTAAAGCAAATATTTAATCGTCCTATAATGTTCGCTCTATCTCTAACGCTAAGTATACGCGTCCTATAACTCTTAATAGTCTTTAAGTTCCCTAAGTAACTTATTATAGGGTCTTACATTTAATCTGCCGCTATAAAACTTAACAACAAGCTATTAATTACTCTGGCAGAACTCCGGCATTCTTATAACGCTAAGCGAGAGGCTGCTAATGCTCAGCAATAGGCTCTTAAGTCTTGTCTTACTGCTTCTGCTTAGTTAATCCATCTTAAGAAAGTTTATAAGAAGGTTTGCTCTAAGGAGTAGAAGCTTATTAAGTAAGGCTTAGCTAAGTTAGGTAATAAGAGAACAACGTCTTTAGGGAAGGATACAGCTCTAAGTAATATGGTAGCTGCTCCTCTTAGGTCCCCCTTAGGTAACTCATCCTTTAGCAATCCTTTCTTAATACTCCCTAACCTACTCTCTTCTAATACTCCTATACCTTTCCCATAGCATTCTCTAGGTTACTTAGTAGTTCCTAGGTAGTCTTACTATAGTCTATTTACTTTACTTTATACTATATTTCATTATCTACATCCTTATAACCAATAATCTTTAAAACTTACCATTTATTCTCCTCTTGTCCTCTATATATATCTGCCTTATAAACTAATAACTTAACATTCCCATATGCTAGTTCTAGCATTGCGATATGCTATATAGGGTAGATTCTTATTTTAGTTAGTAGTTTTAGCTTATATATAACTAATAAAATCCTCTACATAATTTTAAAAGGTCCTAGTCTAATATAGTCTATCTTTTTACTTAGTCGTTAACTCTTAAAAATTTTGTATAGTAGCTATACTTTATCTCCCTCCTTAAGATCTGGTCCCTTAGATCTCTTAGCATTATAGTACTTTTTTATCCGTTCTTATACTAGTTTAGCTGTTTCTTTAAGGTCTGCATAAAGATTTATTAAAGTCTCCATTCTTTCTTTAGCTATGCTACTTATTTTCTTTACTTAACGTGGCGATAACGATATTCTTAGCTTATATCTGTAATTTGCCTTAAATGGTGACATTCCCATTCTTTCCTATAGTATTGCATTATATACAAACTGTATAACTAGTAACAATAATACCTAATTGTTTTGTGCATAATTAACATAATGCCTTAGGTACTGTTCTAGTGTCTAGTTTAGTCTTTCTATTTATCCGTCCGTCTACGGGTAGTATACGGTTAATATTACTACGTAAACCCCTTATTCTGCTAGAAACACTTCCTAAAATACTATTATAAATCTTGGATCTTTGTCTAATATAATCTTACTTAGTGCTCTATATCTTACAAACACTTCTTTAATATAGATTCTAGCCACTTCCTCTATGGATATTTTTTCTATATATGCTACAAAGTAACCCCACTTAGTTAACTTGTCTACTATTACTAAGATCACATTATAATCTTGTCCTATAATAGGATCTCTTAACTTTAGTAACTTAATAATAAAGTCCTATAATATAACCTCCTATGGTCTTTCTAGTATCTTAACAGGTTATAACTCTCTATATGGCCTATACCTTGCTGGTTTGTTTCTTTAGCAATTTAAACACTCCTTAGTAACCCTTCTAGCTATCTTCCAGATTCCTTAAACAATATACTCCCTCTATAGTCTGTTTACTAGAGCCATTGCTCTATTATAACCTTAAGTTATTCCCTTATAGAATTCTATAATAAACTCTTCTGCAATTTTGCTTAGTAGATAGACTAGCTCTTAGTTTTTATAGTCTTTATACAGCGGATCCTCCTTTTATACTACTCTAATCCTGGCTTCCCAACTTATTATAGGTGCCTTATAAGTTGCTGCTATCTTTAGGTGATTATACTTAATCGTCCTATCCTTGTCTTTGCGTAACAACGCTCCTAACAGTTTTTCTTCGTTTTGTAGTTTAGCCTTTCTGCTTAGTATATCTACTCGTACGTTGTCTGTTCCCTTGGTATACTAAATTTTAAAATGGTATTCCGTAAGCATTTCCGCCTATTTAACCTATCTTTAGTTAAGTTCCTTTATTATTAGGAATCCTATAAGGTTCTTATAGTCTGTTTTAACTATAAATAGTTTCTTAGTGCCTTACAAAAAAGCTCTTTATTTCTTTAACGCTGTAACTATATCTAACAACTCCTTATTATAGATATCATAGTTTAGTTCTAATAGTGTTATCTTTTAACTATAGTATACTACTGGATTCCATGCGTCCTAATGCTTTTGTAGTAAATATGCTCCTAGTGTGGGAGGGTACGGTCTCTTTTAGATAGGAAGTCACGGTATAGTCAGTTAGTCAGTCAGTCATAATTAGGCAGTAGGGAAGCGGTTAGTAAGAAGAGAAGAAAAGAGTATATTAAAGAGAAACTGTGTGTCTATTAGCCCTATTGGAGTTATTAAAGACTCTAAGGGCTCTAGACCAATCTATATAAAATATATAAAAGGCCTAGGCTCTCCCGAAGCTACGCCTAATCTAGATATTAAATCCAGGGGGCTAAATTATACCACCATATACCTCCCCTACCCAAGTCGTTGTCCCCTAACGACTTCCGAAACTCTAAAACTCCTTATCTTCGAAATAAAGGCGCGGTAGGTAATCGCATGCGTTCCTTACCTTTACCACAAACCCAAGATGGTAAACGAGGAGACTCCATTCTGGTTAAATAAGACCGTTCTTATCCGCCTAGCTAAGCAGTACGAGATATATTAGACTAGCGGCTCTCAGATAATATAGCTCTTTCGCGTCCTTTTACTTGCTCGGTTCTGCCCCACAATTCTTTAGGCAGCTCTACATAACTCTATCCTTCTATAATAATTAGGGGTACTCTACTTAGATCTACCATAATAGTTAAAGGCTCGATTCTATTATTAACGCAGTAGAAGTATAAGCGGCTATTAAAGCGCTCCACTTTAGTTATATATATAAGCTAAAACGCATCCTTATAGTTCTTAACGGCCTTTAGACGATAGGAATGCATCTATTTCGCAACTTCGTTCCTATTACCGGTAAAAAGAAGATCATAATCTTAAATTACTACTAGAGAATCCCATCATTGTTTACTAAGAAGGGCGTTAGATAGAGCGCTGGCAGCCATAAGCTTAACTGCTGTAGGGAAGCAATATAGAATTGCGCTATAGAGATTGGCATATCTAGACGGCGTATAGGGCGGCGCTTTTAAGTCTTAGTGCGTATCTACCAACTCTGTCTAAGTACCTCCTTTAGTGACCTTAAGGTTATTATAATCGTCCTAAATACCAATAAACTATAGCAGTATTATTCGCCGGGTCCCAGTTAAAGGTCCTTTTACTCTATAAAGAAGGTAAGGTATAGTTATGCGCACATCTTCCTTCTTATATGGCTGAGCTACCTAGTCGGTTGCATATTTCTCTACGTCCTTAGCGGTCCAGTTATAGTCTGAGATTTTATATATAAATCCACCGCCCTTAGCTAATTCTCGCGCTTTAAGATCTGCCTACTATAATTCTAAGTAATAATGCATGCCGGGAAGGATAATTATGCAGTTATCCTTAGTCTTATTATCTAGAGAAACGCTCCTTTAGATTATATTGGCACTATATCCACTTTTAAGAAGCGAGGGAATATTAACATTAATATAGCAGAAAGCTGTAGAGTCTCCTTTAACCGCGAATTTCGCATAATAAGGGTAGGAAATAAGTCGCCACCAGCTATTAGGCCTAAGAGCGTAATAGAGGCGATAATACTAAGGGTCTTGTCTTATTAGCTATTAGCAGAGACTATAGACTATCGTTCTTAACTAGCTGTAATTTAGTCGCCTATTAATTAGACGCTAATAATAGCGGTATATACGCATTTCCTTATTAATTATTACTAAGATGCTAGAATCCTATTACTACCTAAATATGCTTAAAACCACGGATCCTTCTCACTGCCATATATCTTGGTTGTTTAATAACAGCATTTAATTAAGTAAAGCCTCCCTATTATAGAAAAACCTTAGTGCTGAGTTATAAATAAACTTGTATAGTTTTAAGGAGTTAGATAGAACTAAAGGCCTATAAGCTTTTTAAAACTAGGAGTACATAGTAGGGTCTATCTTTATAGTGCCTAAGTAATTGCGAGTGTAATATATTAAACGGAGTCTATAATATAGCGCGGTATAGTTTAGACCCTTTATTACTAAACCTATACGCCCTCCTATAGCTTGTATGTGCATCTAGCAGACCTTATATATTTCTAGGTTTAAACCAGCCGCCCTATACTAACTGCGCAAGAGCTTTATAACCTTAGTCAATTTAATTTTGGTAGTTTGGTTTAGGGACGCCTTAAGATAAGCTAGTATATTATCCTTATAGTTACATCCTTGTTTCGCGTGGAGTATCACCACAGTATCTACGGCCTTTTTAATATATTCTTTATTATCTCCTAGCTTAATAACGTTTTTATTAAATAGCAATTCCACTCCTAGCCCTCCTACTTCTAGATAAGCAACCGCAAGTCCTCTCCTTAGATTCCTCCTTAAAGAGGATACTAGCAGCCGTAGGGGCGAGCCAACAGGCGTTCTAGCCGCAAAAATGCTTTTATTTATAGATAATAAAGGCGAGTCTACTAACATAGGCAATCCTTGCTAGGATGGGCTTAGTATAATACTAACGCCTCCTTCTTAAACAGGTGTTAATGGCTAAAAAGCTAAGGGATTTATTATATTGGAAGTATATTATAAATACACTTATAGTATAAGAGCTAAGCTCTCTCCCGCTTATCTAATTCTAATATTAGTGACCTCTGGTTCTATAGTAGTTAGTCTCCTATTTCTCAGTAGTAGGTCCTTATTTGGAATAAGAAAGCCAATTAAATATCTCCCTAAACTATACTTATTTACCACCTAATCTAATATCGCTCTTCCTAACATTTTAGGCGCGAGCGCGAAGTCAGTTAGCTATAGTTAAGTAGTGTTCTTAATGCTACGTCCTAGATAATCAAGCCTCTTGACTAGGGCTTTATTAACTCGCGCTATTACTTTATAAAGTAGGTAGACAGTAAGCTTTCGGGCGGTAGAAAGGAAGTAGTAGGAGACTATATATTTTAGCGGTCTGTTAAGAATATCCTATCTCTAGGCTTTTCAGATAGTTTCTCTAGCTTTATTACACTAATTCCTTTAATCTTTTGCCATCTTACTAACGTCAGAGATATCCTTAAAGATTATTAAGAATATGTCTTTTCCTAGAGATGCTTACAACCTATTATTATAATTAACGAAATTAACTACCATACTAGCAGTATCTGCGTAGTTCTCTCTCTTAAGCAGAATCTCGTTACAGATTTAGATAAGTACTATATAACACCAATTAACTGCGAAGCCTCTGACTTCTGTAAGGACATTATTAATCTGTTACTTAGCTCCTTTATATAGTACCAGTGGTCTACTAGACGAAGATATAATAAGTATACTATTATTAATTCTGCTTAGTTTATACTTTGGCTAATTATAGTTATCTTTAAGGTTTATTAAGGGCGAAAAGGTAAAGTTCTTAATAGGGTTTCCTAATATAAATGGTCCACTAAATCTAGTAGTGGTGTGGAGTTCTACTAGCGCTAATTATTAAATAGACTAATTATGATTTTCTATCCCTAGAATGGAAAATCGCTATTAGCTTAATAAAGGCGGTAAGCGGAACTGACATCTTTGCAGTAAACAATACTAGATAGTTGTATATAAACATTCCTCTGTCCTTACCTTAGGATTGCGTGGCTGTTATTTACATCCTCTCCTCCACCTTAGAACTTAACTGTCCCTTAGTTAAACATTTTATACTTAGTTTTATTAAATAATCTTTCTAGAACGCGTACTTCTTAAAATACGTGGCGTTATAATACTAGTAGATTTTATATAACATCCTCCTTAGGCTCTGGCTCTACTATTATTTCTTATAGTATAATTCCGCCTAACTGGTTAAGCTAGTCCTCCTAATAGACTTTAGATATCTATTGTTAATAGAACCTCTTTAATCTATTCCCTAGAGTTTAATCGCAAAACAGCATGCCATTAAGATCCTTAATTAAGTACCATCCTTTATAAGGGTAACTCTTACGTATGCGGAACGGGCCCAGCCATTTTAGATCCAACTTATAACTACTAGAATAGTCTTACTTAAGCTACATATTATGGAGCATAACTATATCTCCAACCTTAAATCCGTCCTGGCGAATATGGTGGGTATTATCAAAATACTCTTTATTTACAACTCTTAGTTATTTTATACGCGTGACAGCTTCTTATATATCTGCGTCTCTTTAGTTAAACTGCTTTGCGCAAAGTGCTAGTAGCTTTATAGTGGTCCAGACTGTTTCCTAAGGCAGCGTCTACTAGGTAGGTATACAGAGTTTAATAGAAAGGACGTGCTTATATCCACATATAACCCTTACTGGTGTTATTCCCGTAGACCTCTTAACAGTCGTTCTATCTGCCTACAAGACTGTATAAAGATTGTCTAGCCATAAGCCTTCCATCTTTGCTAAAGCGTCTACTATAGGCTTATAACCTCGCTCTATAAAGCCTTGCGACTATAGGTAATATACGGAAGCCACAACCCTCTTAATATTATAGAGCTCCGCGAGCATAGCGGTAATATTAGCATTCTCTCCTCTACTATCTATAGAGAGCTGTCCAAACACTCCCTATCGGCAGATAACGTCTTTGTAGAGAAACTTTGCTATACTTTTTATATTCTTATTCTAAAGGGCCCGGGCTTCCACCTATCCAGATATATACTCTTAAGCAATAGCCAGGTATTAGAACCTGAGACGGTTTAGTAACATAAATATAATGTCCACTGTTACTTATTACTATAAGGTGGACTCCTATATAGGGTGTATTACTTCTTCTTCCTATCCCAGCTGTTGCTATTAGCACTATAAGCATAACTTAATATGCTATAATATTTGATCCCATAGCCCTGGCCACCAGTATTAATTTAAAACCCTCTAATACGTTCCCTCCCGTCCGCGATATCTACTCTAATTGTAAAGGCTCTTAATAATCTCCTACTAAGTAGTCTTATTATTAACTACCCTTCGCATTGGTACATTCTTAGACTATTAGCGGAAGAGCTATTAGTTACACACTAAGAACCTTAGCGCATACCGCTTAAACTTTTTAAATTCCTTGGTATTTATCTCCTCTAGACGCCGTAAGGTTACTAGCCATTTTGTAATCCTCTAAAATTCCTCTAAATATAAGTCTTCTAATAGCAGACCCGCTTCCATTTTAAGAGGGCTAGCTGTGTATTCCAAGGCACTTAGCTTACAGTTAATAAACTCTTTAATATCCTCAGTTGGCTTATTAGGTCGTTTGCCATTAGGTAGCCATCGCGAAAGTCTATTAGCTAGGCTATTCTTTTTCCCTAGCATATATCTAACATTGAAGTCCCATAGCTGGATCCACGCTAGCTATCTTGTTATTAAGGCTCCAGGTAAATTAGTAGCAGTATAATTTAGTTATACGACTAAGGTGCTTATATCTATCTTAACTATAAAGCGAACGCCGTACAGGTATACACAACACTTCTTTAGCGCATATAGTAACGCCTAACACTTAAGCTTTCCTAAGTTATATTTCTATTCTACTTAAGACTAGATGCCGCTCTTATATTAATATAGGTAATAACAACCTTGCATATCTAGTTATATAAGGCCGCACCCCCATCTATTCTTGTATCTATTAACGGCGAGAACAATCAGCCTAGCCCCCTTACTATAATCCAGTTAAACCAATGCGGGTACGGTAGTAATGGCATGCTTTAGAGTCTTTATAGCAGTGATCTGCTCTATGCCCTATACAAACGGAACGTTCACTTATAGCAGTTGGAAGATTAGCTCTGCCTTAATTGCAAAGTCTTCCACCTATATTTAGTAATATATGATAACTCCTAGGAATACTTAGGCGGACATAATATCTTTACAGTCTTTCTAGTAAACGATCTTTGCGACCTTTAACTCCTCCGGATATTATCCCTTGCCATTATAGTAGTAACCAACCACTATAATCTCGTCTTTATAGAAATAAGACTTTGCGCCTAAAATCGTATATCCAGCTCATTCTAAATCTATAAGCACTCCGTCTAGCTATATAATGTGTTCTAGAATGTATCTGCGCACGCCTAGAAGACTTTCTTCTCCATTATACACTGTCTGTGGGCCTTTCACTGTAATGTCATCCAGAAATGGCAAGGCATAGTATGGGATATATTATTCTAGAATCTTAGTAATTGTCCTCACAAACTAGGCTACTAAATTTATGCCTTCTATAGGTACCGTCATTTATTATAAAAGCCCTAGAGGTATTATAAAAGCCATTAGGTTCCTACTTTCTACATCAAGCTCCAGTTAGTTATAGCCAGAAAAGAAGTCCACTAGAGACATAACCTTGCACCCCACAAACTCCTTGGAAAACTTATTAGCATATAGCAGTAGATTTGCATCCCTAATAGTCACTCAGTTAATATTCATTACTGCGTTAATTAGTCAGTACTTTTTATGTTCCTTCTTACTTATAAGAAACCATAAATTCCTATATAGGCTTTTATAATATTCCAAAGTCCCTTAAGCTAGTCGTTCTTGTAATATACTTATCACTTCTCCTCGCAGGGCCCTTAGTATAGGAAAGTTTAGTACTTACTATGCTTTATACGGCACAGTCTTGATCTTTAATGGTAGAGTTATATCTCTACTAATATGACCCATCTTAAAGAACTCCCATACCAGCGTCTCTTCTTGGTTAAATAGTATGGCCTTAAAGATCTCTTATTCTCTTAGCTAAATATCCCCTATAATTATACGCTCTAATCATTCTGGCTTTAGTCATGCACTATAGGCCAGCTTAGTATATCGCGGCTTAAGGAAATAATTATACGGACTAAGAGGCAACCCTTAAATTAATACCTTCTGTCTATATAAGGCCACCTCTCGCCATTCCATTATACCTCCTATAACTGTTCTATTTAGTGCTGATGAATTAACTAGGTGGACCTTATCTGCCTTTCGTTTATACGCAGTTACTACGTTTATGGCGTTTTGTTGGGCCTTACTTTCATCGGCAAAATATAGTACCCTACCAATGGCCTCAATGGTTGGTGGTTGACGCAATTGGCGCGCAGTTGAGGGCATTTGGCAACTCGACCGACTAGCCTATGTCGTGTTTTTTTGACACGCAGCCTGCGCGCAGCCTGCGAGCAATCTGCGCATTTGGCAACCACAATTATATTTACCTCTTTTATACTAATAGCATATTTTAAATAAATAAAAGCTACTTTAAGGCTATTTATAAGGCTAGCAAAATAAATATTATTA
>Ga0307507_10006052_pt1 | contig 19026 bp, 17 predicted proteins | sample 7_EM_MG_FD_207223 | JGI IMG/M metagenome (GOLD analysis project Ga0307507, IMG submission 207223) | Populus trichocarpa ectomycorrhiza microbial communities from riparian zone in the Pacific Northwest, United States - 7_EM | ecosystem: Host-associated > Plants > Roots > Unclassified | place... | reverse complement strand
ACAAACGGTGACTAAGCAAGGCAGACTCTCACATGACTAATAGTTATTAGTCATCGGTTTGTTATCTTTCACGCTATGAGATCAGTTGACTCATAGGCTTTCACATGACGACGCAATAGCGTGTCATCGGTTTATTGTTATTGGTTGATATTTGACATGACGCACGATTGTGGTCATGTGACTTATGTATTTCGCACATGACTCATAGTAATGAGTCATCGGTTTCGCGCATGTGACCCCGTTAGGGCACATGACTTGTTTTATGAGTTTTAATTCGTTGCGAGATAGGGCGCAGCTGACTCGGACGAGTCAGCTGATGGATTTCTCACTATGACTCACTATGAGTCATGAGTCGCGTGACTCGAGGGAATGAGTCACGCAGGGCTAGGGTTGAGGGAAGAACCCCTATATAAGGGCACCCTCGGGGCATGAGATTTGGGTTCTTCACGCAACCATCTAAGTTCTTTCATATACTTTACTTTCAATCAAAGAAAATCTTTATCAAAACTCTATCTCCACGAACCAAGACCCGACGGTCTTATATGAGCCTAGCGATTGAAGTTGCTAGATAGGAGTCAAGGGACTTAGCTATCGCAACTGCTATCAGGCAAGAGAGAAGTGATCGTTAGGAAACTATCGGTTACCTGCTGCAAGTATTACCAGAGGGAGAGCGGATTGTAACAGCCTTCTTCCTAGTCATTGTCAGGGCCATAGTAACTGCTTTGCTAAATCCTCCTGCAGTGTTAAAGGAAGCTGGCTCATCCACATCAAGCCTCATGTCCTCAAAGATCTTTGTAGTGATATTATCTGACAGGCCCTGAAGAAATCAGATCATCTGGTCAAACACTGTAAGCCGCGTCTCTGCCATAAGGGTATTGGAGATCTGCTGATATGTCCGAATATAGCCCTTGTAACCGCCTCCTTGCTGGTGGCGGGAATCGATAAAATAACGATACTATCTCTATACCAAAGTGCGGTATATAACGAGACTAGGTACCGGAGGCTTAGACTAAGTTGTTGTAACAAGCTTCTTACTATATCGCAACTACCAAGTAGTTCCTTATAGCCAACTATGTCTGGTTTTATTGGATTCTCGAAGCGAACTGAAGAAGTAACTGTTCAACCAAGTATATTGAAAACTCTCTCTGTCGAAGTCTGCTCTCTCTAAGTTCGGAGAATAGCCGGTCTTTAAATACACTTGTCAGGCTAACCGGAGACTTGTAAACCATAACCATAAAGACTCCCAAACGGTAGTCTTGAAACGTTACATAAAACATATCAAGTATCAACGATATCTTGATACAATAAATAAAACATACTGAGTATCAAGCGATACTCGAAAACCAAACATAAAACATCATGAGTATCAAACTCAATCATAAAACATACAGAGTATCAAACGATACTCGAAACCAAACATAAAACATCATGAGTATCAAACTCAATCATAAAACATACTGAGTATCAAACAATACTCAAAACCAACCAGTAACCTGTACCGGTCACAGCCCTCCACATCACCTGCCTTGACAGAGAAGTGTTTATCTGAAGACACAGATCATAAGTAAGTGACAGTATTTCTCCGTCGTTCACTATCATCCTCCTTGAAACGTCTCAATAGTTTATTCCGCACGCAGGACCACGAAAGCTCCCCAGTAGAAAGATTCGCTATCAAGAGATTGCTGCTTGCCGTTTCCTGTTCTTCTCTTTTTGCTTCGTCAATAATGGTTGCTACATACTCACTAATACTGAGTTCAGAATAATCCACCAATTCCTTCACCATCTTCTCCTGAGTTAGCCGGTACCTCTCAGCAAACCGTTCCCAGCTGCGAACGAATCTCATAACCTCTTTGCCATCGAAACATGGTGCTCCTGGCTGTCCAGGCAAGGGACACTACGCTGCTCAAAATTGACTGAAATCAAGCATAATATTTGGTGCTGGCGGAGATAGAGCCCGTGAATAGGGCAAAGATTTGTCTCCCATAGTCCCTGGTCTTGTAAGACAACAAAAAGCTTCCAACAACGATAGTTCCGCCTCAGTGACAGATAGTTTCGCCCCTTTCCTCGAACCCTACCTTCCGGTATCGTCAGTAGTGTGTCTTTTGTTATTGTACCTGCTTTTTCCTTTTCTGTTCTTTAGATGTTTTTCGTACTCCGCATGCCTTGCCGTGCTCCTCTTTTTCTCGCTGTCCTGTTCTCTTCCTTTTTCTTTATACCTGCTTCTCAATCCTATGTTTGGTGATCTTCGCTCAGTACCCAATTCTTTTTCTGTTCTGATCCATTTCTGTCCATAGTGAGTACAATAGTGACGACACCCCCATCCCTTATTTCTCACTTGAAGCAACGCCCAAATAAGAAACACAAGAATTAGCTCCAGTCGCATACACGTAAACTCTCTGTAATTCGCTCCCATACTGACTCATGTTGCCGGGAGAGACTGCTTCCCTCTTTCCACATTGCAATTTTCCTGCTCTTGTTGTCTTCCACCGTCTTACACACACCCCTCTGGGCGAAGGGACCAATGTGAGAGAACCAGAAAAGGGGTCGGAAGCTCTAGGAAACGAAAAGAGAGAAAAATAGTGGGCTTTTTTTCTGCTGTCCTTCCTGCCTCTCTCCGTACCAACTACATGTCTATATATACATGACACGGAAGATCATTATCACTGATCACTCTATCCACACTACGCAACACCAACGATAAGTACACATAATTCACATGTAACCAGTACTAGCACTACCACAACATACTATATGGTATTCTGCAGCAGGATGAGAACCTTTTCGATGGCTGCAAGGCCGAACTGAGATACCAAGGGGACAAGCTTTTCACCAATCCGTATTCTTCATGGAAGGTTCTACGAAACGCGATCCGGGATTGCAATGCAGACCCTGTATACATTCTAATCGACGGCGTAGATGGACTGAAGGAGAGCTTTTGTACAGAAGTGATCGGAAAGATCCTAGGGCTCATGGAAACTCACCGAGTTAAAATATTTCTCTCAAGTCGGGATGTGCCCCACGTTTCGAACTCCCTCCCTCGTAACCTCACAGGATACGATAAGATTAACCTTGATACAAACAGCTTTGTTAGAGAGGATGTGAAAACTTTTATCGGGAAAAGAGTGGATAGATTGGGGTGGGATGTTGGTCTGGAGAAGGAAGCAAATGAAGCCCTTTTGGCGAAGTCAGAAGGCACCTTCCTCTGGGCATCGTTGGCGGTTGACAATCTGGCATGTTTTAGTTCGGGCCCGGATTTTGACACTTTTCTGGAGAAAGCCCCATCAAAGCTTGAAGAGATATACCGACCAATTTTAAGCTCTCTCTTGAAACGGCAAGGATCAGAAAAGGTTCTGAAGATGATCCAGAGTGTGGCACTTGCCTTGCGCCCGCTCACATTTGGCGAATTGGGCCATGTCCTAGCATATATGGAGGAAACAGAAAAAACTGAAAAGTTCTCGCATGGGGGAACAAGTACCAAAATTCAGCCGGGAACGGAGGAGGAAGTAAGGAAGTATGTCCAGTCCTCTCTGGGATTTCTCCGGGCTACCGACACAACTGTATCGCTTGTCCATCATACCGCAGGAGAATACCTTTTCGCCGAAAACAGCAACGGCCTCCCGGTACTTTCGAAAAGCGAAGCCGACCTTAGCATTTCTTGGGAATGCTTCCGGTACCTTCACCAAGTCTTCGCAGACTCGGATACGTTCCAAGAGGGAAATGACAGAGCGCATCACCATAGATCCCAGGACTCAAGTTCAAGGCAAGGTTCCAAGGAGGAGAGGCTAGGATATGCTCCATGGGAAGTGGCACGGAACGCCCCACGGGAAGCTGTGGTCAAGAGGCCATACCTCAGATATGCAGCAGAATCCTGGTTCATTCATGCCCGTCGGAGTATTGAAATTTCAAAGGACAAATTCTGCGACGATCCTACTCATGACTGGTTACAGTATCAGTTCTTCGAAACCAGCGACATCATACGAAAGCCGTGGATTGAGCTCTGCGGAAATCCGAAAATGGAGGCTTTGGTGGGAGAACAAACACAATTGCACATCGCAGTCTGCCTAGGGCTCACCCCCCTAGTAGAAAAGGCCCTCCCAGACCTCACAGAGGAGACAGAGAGCAACCAGTCACTACTACACCTAGCAGCCAAGTTCATGTCTCGGGCATGCGTGATCCTAATCGACAAGGCCGGGCCATCCCTGCTAACGGCGCCGGATCAAGACGGCAACACGCCACTACACGAAGCAGTCGTTTTCGGCCACTGGCGCATGCTAGTGGATCTGGTGAGAAAATTTGCAGAATCAGAGGGCCGGGCACACAGTAAGGATATCGACAAGAAGAACCACTCTGGCAACACCGCACTTCACCTTGCTTTTCAATTCGATCGCCCAGAGATGGTCGGGCTTCTGGTTGAGAGGGGCGCGGATACAAAAATTAAAAACAATGCCCGGTTGACAGCCTTAGAATTGGGGGTAAGTAGTGTTGTGCACGAGCCGAGCGGACTCGAGTCCTTCGGGCCCAGGGGTGCCACGAGCCGAGCCGGCTCGAGTCCAGGTCTGGACTCGGCTCGAGCGGGCTCGATTCCCTTGGCATCAGGCTCGAACAGGGGTCCACGAGCGGACTCGAGCAGGGGCCCACGAGCCGGCTCGATTCCCTTGGCATCAGGCTCGGACAGGGGTCCACGAGCCTCTTGGCGGTTTCTTGGCGGTTTCTTGGCGGCTCGAGCCTCGGGTCCAGGGTGCCACGAGCCGGCTCGTGAACAACACTAGGGGTAAGGCTTGAGAGAGGAGACAGTTTGGATATTCTAAAACAGGTCGTGGAGAAGGCTGCGGAGATGCCTGTAGAGGATCCTGTGGAGAATCTTGCGGAGGAGGAGCTTGCAGAGAAGACTGTCGAGGGCCCTGTGGAGGACCTTGCCGAGGAGTCTGTGGAGGATCCTGTAGATCTTGCGGATGAGCCTATGGAGGTTTCTGTAAAGGAGACTGTGGAGAAGCCTGTTGAGGATCTTCCGAAAGGGACTGTGGAGGGTGTTGCGGAAGAACCTGGGGAGGGTTCTGTGGAGGAGACTGCGGAGAAGCTGGTAGAGGATCGGGAAGATCTTGTGGGGGATCTTGGCAAAGACATTGGAGAGGAGACTATGGAGGACCCTGCAGAGAACCCTGCGGAGAGCCCTGTTGAGGATCCTGTGGAGGATCTTGCAGAGGGGCTTGTAGAGGAGCTTGTGCAAGACCTTATGGAGGAGCCGGTAGGGGATGTGGAGGAGGAGCTTGAGGAGAATCTGGTGGAACAGCTTGCTGAACGGACCGTGGAGGAGGCTGTAGATCTTGTGGAGGATCCTGTTGAGGAATCTGTGGAGGATTCATTGGAGAAGCCTGTAGAGGATTCGAGGGATCTTTCAGAGGGTCTTGAGGAGGAGACTGTGGCGAACCTGGCGGAGGAGTCTGCGGATGATCCTATAAACGACCTTGCGGGGGAGCCTATTGCTGATGTAGAGGATCTTGTGGATAATCTAGCGGTGGAGCTTGTGGAGGAGCTGATGGAGGAGCTGATGGAGAATCTGGCAGAGGAGTCTGCGGAGGAGGCTGTGGGGCGGTCTGTAGGTCCCCAATCTCGACGGGCTGCTCGACGGGCTGCTCCACAGGTTCCTCGACCGGCTTCTCCACAGGTTCCTCTATGGATTCCTGAAGGAACCGAAACAGGGACTAGCAGCATCGGAGATATAGAAAGCAAAGCAATCGCCAAACCCCCGCCGAGACGTAACTGGCTGCTATACCTTTTGATGGCGTTATGCATTTTGGGGATTGTTTCGGTCCCGATCGCGCTTTCTACAAAAAGACATACCTAATCCAGGAAGAGGAAGGTAGGGGCTGCTCAACTCTAGCTATGCGGTAGGAAAGGGGAAACCCTTGCCCCCGCTCATGATCTATCATCATAACTCTTTAGCTAACGTTGCCGTCCCAACTGTGTGTGGTGCATTAGTCTCATTCGTTATGTATCACGACATTGCACAATAATGCCGCGGAGGATTTCATTTGGTTAGATTATTTTATGTGGCGAATTCTCCGGCTCTCAGGGGTGGTTTGCCCTCTGGAGTCGTTAACTTCGCTCTTTTTTGAGGGGTTATGATCGCTTATTTGTTTTTTTGCTCGGTTGGTAGAATTGGTTAGATTTGGCATATCGGCGTTATATCGCGAGTTCATTGGATAGCTAAGTTGGACTGATTATTAGCTGGGCAAGAGCATATCGAGGGGGCGGGTGGCCCTCGTTCGTTGCTATGTTTTTTCTTTTAAATTTATGAGTTAGTTTTACTTAGTGGTGAATCTTTTGACAGTCTTGCTCCGTTATTTTATATCTATAGAGTCTGGCAAGATGCCGCTTTGGCCGTATTGAAAGTCTGCGATAATATTCTGTTTAGATAGTGAGGCTGTCTATGACAACTGTACCACCCGTAATATGATAGGGCAGAAAGTATCGAGTGACCGCACATGATTCTATGCATTCCTTCCATCCTTCTTTCATCCCTTGACATATTATAACTGATAATTTTAGCGAAAGAAACGAAAAATTCGCCCATTAACCGCAACGGGTATACCCCCCGGAGTTCCGCTGGGGACCCCCTAACAACTGCCCCCCTCTTCCCACCCTGCTCAAACTCAGATCTACCAATCGCGGCCGTAGGCGGACACTTAAACTCTTCCTTGGCAAACACATTCCCTATACATTCCCTAGGCCTTGCCGGGAATGTGGGAAACCCATAATTACTCTCGGCGGCGGCCGCTCCGTTTTCTCCGCCTGCCCACCGCCTGGACCTGAACTTATCTGCGTCGGCGCCCCATAGCGTCCCTGTTTACTACGAACGGGGAGAGGACCTGCAGCCTCCGGTAAAAAACAGATCGGAAAATATGGAAATGAAAAATCAGAAACACGTTTGCTCAATTGTCTCGAGCACACCAAACGCTCCAATCAAAATTCTAGAAGCTTGATCTTCGTTTTCCGATTTTTTTTACCAGAGGCTGTATTCTATGCAAGTCAATCCCGGGCCCCCCCTACGGAATACGATAGCGGCAACGTTTCCTACACCAGAAAAGTGCGACGTTTCACCCCACGATTTCTGGTGGTGCCAGACAAGGTAATAGACATGGCCTGGATATAGCTTCGCAGGGTGCCTACCTCGGCATCCCCATAAAAAGGAGATCTATAGCTAATTCCAATCCACACAGGCCATCCACATAGTTGCCGTTTGGCGTGAGACAAAATTCTGGGATGTAGTAGAGTGCCTGGTGTATTTTTAAAGGAATATTTAGATTTTTATAATTTTTTGTGATTGCGCTTTCTCGCCCAGAAATTGAAGTATTATTTTTTTGGGCTGTGGACGAAACATTGTGCTTTTGTTAGGATAAAAGGACAGTGATGGCATTCTACGGGGTGGGCTCGGGATTGGCTCGTGTAGAATAGGCTTTCCCGAACGGGGGGCACCCGTCCAGACTCCTATCCTCGGCCGCCACGAGTAGCGTCACACTAACGGAGGGTATAGGCGAAGCATTTCGAAGGTGGCGTGTAAGAGATACTTTGGGTTGGAGATCTTGTCGTATGTGATAATCGTCGATAGACTAGGAGAGAATGCGGGGTAGATTTCAGCACGGAGGCGAGATTAGATATGCCCATTCTCCGGCTAGGATAGGGAGTGAATAGCCCAGATCGTTAACGTAGCGGTGGTTTCGTACCCCGCGGCTAGGAAGATCATTATTTAGTCACGCATACTGGACTCCCCGTGTGAAGTGTTCGATTTTAGTATTACACAGAGGATTTCTCTATATTCGGAGTCCTCCGGGTAGATTTTTGGGGGTCAATGATTTGCGTGGTCGCATGTTCGATAGTTGACGCCGCATGCGCGATGTGGTGGGTGCTTTAGCGGGAGGGACCGCACAAAGTGGGAGGGAAATATCACGGATAGGATCGCCACAACTTGGGATGGGCTATGTTGGAGATCAGCTGATTCTGCTCGGCATGCTCTGGCTAAAGTTTCTTTTGCTTCATGAGAGTTCGGAAGTTCGGAAAGATGTTTCCATTAATAGACGGGTAGGAGTACGGCAGTTAAGGTAAGCATAAAAGCTACAGAGATGAAGACAAAAGAAAGGTCCGGCATTTGCGCCAAAAGTGCATGATAGCGGGAGTCTTTGTTCAGTATTTCTTTTGTTCAGGGATCACGCGGAATGTTTTATACTTTTGTTACCACGGGGGTAAGCAAGTGATGGGAAACATGTGTGGTGATTGGTGGAAGGATAAGGATGACTTTATTATATTTTTAATATATTATACTTCTGTCTTTATCGTTAGTTTAGCAAGCAAGAAGAGTGCCAGGCTACGTGTTATCCGCCCCCGTTGCCATTCAGTGCCGTATTTTCCATTCTGTCAGATGGACTCCCATATCGAGGATTGTACTGTATGAATCTGCTAACTCAAGGCCGTACTTTCCCCCGTCATCACCGCCACCGCTTATGGAAGCACCCCCCTCCACGCACGGAATCCGTAGCCGAAGCCGGAAGAGCCGGTTATATCCAGCGTCGCCAATTCGGACAACTCCTCCATCCCCACCACCACCCTCCCCTCCCCGCTACCACTCGGAAGTGCGCACCACCTCCGCCTCTTTCTCAATCATTTCCACTCCCCTAGACCAAAATCCGGGCACCAATCCTTTAATATATGGAGCCGAAAAAGCCGGCCACAGCGCCCTCCTCCGCATCTTGTACCCCACCCTCCGCGAACAGTAGCCCCTTCTTTCCGGGAATGTTGCCGATGTCATTCGTTACCGGCGGCGGCTTGGTGAAGATGTAGTCCTTCCTCTGTACCACTCCCTTCAGCATAGCCCGATGCTGGAGATCCCCGTAATCCACTGTTCGGAATCATACGCATCTAGATGACTCCAGACAGAATTTTCTGGACATGGCGAAGTTGCCTAGGAGGAAGTTGGAGTTGGTGGGCCCTGGTAGGTGTCGGGTTTGGCAGAGAAGCTTAGACCGGATGATGAGGCAGTAAGGAGCCTACACGGTAAGGCCAGAGGTCAGTAGCACGAGTGGTATCGTTGCTGGAGTGTGTTGGAGGTCTTTGCTGCTGCTCGGCATGCTCAGCTTATCTTTTAATCGTTCGGGTAAAGGCTTCGGATATGCGCTTGGGATCGATGCAGTGCTGAAAGCAAAACGACCATGAACGAGTCGGATGTGCGGGGAGTTGGATGCCCAGCGCGGAGGCTAGGGGCAGTGGGAGTTCTTTGTAATGCTTGTCTATCTTTTGTTAGCAAGGAAGTGCGTGAAAGGAGAAAAGCGTGAAAGAAAGCGGATAAGTGTGTCGCGATCGACACCCAGACAAGCGCGATACAGCTTGAAATTGCACAGGGACCGATAGTTAGTCGGGACTGAAATTTTGGCGGTGCTTAATAATCTCATGCTATTCAGGATATTCCGAATCTAAAAGGCTCCCGTCATTGGCCTTTCAACTTGCTCCTCACTGCCGACTCCTTCAAAAGGCGCCACCTTTTGAGATAGTTTCAAGCATCACGTGCTGCTGTGCGCGGCGATAAGTTAACGGGGTTATGGAAAAATGGGCCACATGTTAGAAGCGATATGCGAGATTGAGAGAGTTCCACTTTGTGATATCATACCCAGGAAGAATGCCTTACCCATAATTCTTACCCGAATACTAGATGTGAAGGGTAAGTCTGTCGAACCTTAGGGCGAAGAGGGCGAGGGATAGGTTTTGGGAGGGGAGGGGGCCTTGGAAGCGAAAATGTTATCATAGCTATTGCCAGTGGCTCAGAAAGTGAGATGAGAGTCGTGAGTAGGGATGGCGGTATGAAGCGAGAAGGGGGCTTGCGAGTTTTTGTTTTTGAGCATTCTTTTGGATTACACCAGAGGACAAAAGTGCATGAGTTTTTCCGCGGTGCAACCATCGAAAAAAAAGAATCTTCGCATCCGAAATAAAGCACGCAAAGCACCGATCACCACCGCCATGCCTCTATGAACCCCTTACATAGTATCTCTGCATGCTTAAGTCAATTCTCTCTTAGAACTAGCAATTTCTCCTGGTAAAAATGGGACTCGGGCTAGAATGTAGAGCCAAAGGCCCACCACATAGATATCAGTTAATGGGTCTGCCGGGTAACTTAACTTGCTCTCTGGAGCAGACTTGCTTTGCACCTATTTCCACAATTCCTCTGCCTAGAGGAGTGTGTTTTTACAAGGTAATGTTAGGCCTCTGCAGCCTTATCAGTATTATCTCTTTAGAATGTGTTGGTATGCTGTGTTGCTGGCACTACGTTGGATTTTGGCCTTGCTGGTATTGGGGTGATCTGTTTTTTGGCGATGGTTGCGTTGTACGAAAACTCATGCACTTTTGTCCTCCGAGTATACCGAAAAATCTCGCTTTTAATGAACTAGCCTAGACAAGGACAGTTTACAAGCGGCTAAGTATCTGGAATTGATGATAGGCAAAATATCTTGTCTCTTCAGAAGCTTGGTTTTCTTAGCACCGGATATTTCAAAAAGTCCTAGTCCAGGCCAGTTCATTAAGAGCGAGATTTTACGATATGGCTTGACATTTCCGGAATTTGGACTGCCGATCTGCGTTGAGCCATGGCGAACAGTAGGGCGCGAAAGGTATGGAAAACGAAAAAAGAAATACTCTGACAAACCCCCTCTCATTAGCGGCACTTTGTGCCTCCTAAACCAATCAGGGAGCGAGGTTTGCTCCATCTCGTGCGCAGGGAGTTCGACTGACTTTTTGGCTTCACCAAAAATTAGCGTATCTGGACTGCGGGAATATGCAGCTGCATAATTCGCATGACACACATGTACTTCAACGAACCAGATCAGAGTTAGGCAGACAGAATTTTGGGCCCAGCCGTACGGCACAGGACAATGCAGTGACAACCTCCTCTTGTTTCATCTCAACTGAGGGGTGAGTTGGCGGCCCTTTCCCCCCCATAGTCGAGAAGGGGAATTCTGACGCCCTAGCAGATTTATCTTCTCTTTGAGTGCTGTACCCACGGTATTCCTATGATTGCTACGGCTTCTTCCCCCTCTCAGAACCGCATTCTTCCCTTGTTCCTCCTCAGCTGACACATCTAATTCCAAAGACCTCAAAATATCTCTGGCTGCGACAGAGCACTTGTGGGGAGATGGCCACAATGTATAGCACTAGGCTGTTTTTCTGCATGGATCTGGATCGGCTAATAGGAAATTAGTACAAAAGTATGCAAAACGAGAGCCGCCCAATGTTCAATCCGGGGGCGCTACTCCGGCAACAACGACAGCAATAATATAAACACAACTATCACAAATAATTTCGGTATACAAGCACCTTCATATGTTCCCGGTATGAAGCCTTTCCATTGCCAACCCCTACCCCAAACTTATGTATAATAATTTGTCTAGAAACCTTCGAGGAGCTGATAAGCGGCACCGGCTGGGGGGTGTCGGCACCGGATATTGACATAGACCACCTCCGCGACGAGTATAACCTGCCACATGGCAACACCGGAAAATGGATTTTCGGAGATGTTGGGTATAGGGAGTGGCAAGAGAGTAGGGAATCCAAGCTCCTTTGGCTTTGTGGCGGACCTGGAACGGGAAAGACTATGTTGGCTAAGGGTGTTGCTGCTGAATTTCTCGGAGGGCCTGATCTTAACGGGGTTAAATTGGCTTTCCACTTCATTTCGCCTGAACTCCCCACGGACGGGAACTCTGATGATGGGGACCAGCCGCCACAACCCAGGCTTGCTAAAGTAGCCAGCGACCTACTGTATAGCATTCTACAGCAGGATGGGAACCTTTTCGATGGCTGCAAGGCAGAACTTGGAAAGCAAGGGGAGAGATTTTTCACCAACACGTGTTCTTTATGGAAGGTTCTAAGAAAAGCGATCAGGGATTGTCATACAAATCCCGTATATATCCTCATAGACGGCATAGATGGGCTTGGGGGAAGGTCGCATGAAGAGTTGATCAGCAAGATTCTTGGGTTAATGAAAATCCGAACTGTCAAAATATTTCTCTCCTGTCGAGACGTACCTTATATCTCGAACAACCTCCCCGATAACCCCTACGAATGCACAAAGATCAACCTTGATACGAACAGTTTTATAAAAGCAGATGTGGAAACATTTATAAGGCGCAAGCTGAATGCATGGGGATGGGATATGGAGTTGAGGGAGAGAGCGAGGGAATGCCTTCTAGCGAAGTCGGATGGAATCTTTCTCTGGGCATCATTGGCTGTTAAAAGTCTATCATACTTTCACTTGGGTCTTGATTTTGATGAGTTTCTAAGTAAACTGCCATTAGGACTCGCGGACGTATACCGAACAATGTTGCATAAGCTCTTCTTACAAGGAGGACCATGGAAGGTTCTAAAGACGATCCAGAGTGTAGCACTCGCCTTGCGCCCACTCACGTTTGGCGAATTAGGCTATATCCTCGCATGTATAGAGGGAAAGGCGAGGGAGGAAAAACTGCCTTGTCATAGGGTAGGAAGCAGCGAAACCTGCCCAAGGTCGGAGAAGGAGATCAGAATGTATGTTCAGTCTTCCATGGGATTTCTCCGAGCTACCGACACAACTGTATCCATTATTCATCATACCGCAATAGAATACCTTTTTGATGAAAACCGCAAGGACAACCTCCCAGTACTTTCTAAAGGCGAGGCAGACCTCACGATTTCCTGGGGCTGCTTCCAATACCTTCACCGTGCCTTTGGAGACCCTGAGAGGTTGCCAGGGGGGGCTGCTAGTGGGAATTGTAACGGGTTCCTGGATTCAAGGTTGGGGGGATATCCTCAGGAAAAGAAGCTGGGAGAGAGATCATGGGAAGTGGCACGGAAAGACCTACCCGAAGCTGTGGTGAAGTGGCCATGTCTCAGATATGCAGCAGAATCTTGGTTCATTCATGCTCGCCAGAGTATGGAGATTACAAAGGACAATTTCGGGAACAACTCTACTTATAACTGGTTACAGCATCAGTTCTTTGAAACAAGTGACGTCATACGAAAGCCCTGGATTGAGCTCTGCGGAGATTCGAGAATGGAAGTTTTGGCCGGGGATCATACGCCACTGCATATCGCAATCTGTCTGGGACTCATGCCACTGGTAGAAAAGGCCCTGAGAGATTTCCCCGAAGGAGCGAACAGCAAGCGGTCACTACACCTAGCAGCCAGGTTCATATCTGGAGTATACAAGATTCTTATTGCCAAGTGTAAACGATTCCTCCTCACGGATCCAGATCAAGATGGCAACACACCGCTACATGGAGCAGCTAGCTCCGGTCATTCCTCCATGCTAAGGGACCTGATAAATGAATTGAAAGGAGACACCTTGTGCAGCAATGAAGTCAACAAGACAAACCATCTCGGGAACACCCCACTTCACCTGGCTTTTCAATTTGATCATCCAGAGATAGTCAAGCTGCTAGTCAAGGAAGGTGCTGACCAAACCATCAAGAACAATGCACAGTTGACAGCTTCAGAATTAGGGGCAAAGCTCGAGCGGGGAGAGAGTTTGGATATTATAAAACAGGACGAGGAAGAGCGTGCAGAGGGTAGGAAGGAGGTTCTAAAGGAGCCACCCTACCTCGGAGAAAATCTCCACCACCTTCCGACCACTTTCTCGAATTATTACAGTATACAGCCGCCTTCACATTGTGCTAGTAGGCAGCCTAACCTTTCCTTATTAGTATTTGTTTTAAACTTATGACTAAGAATTTGTCTGTAGCAACCTTTGAAGAGTTCATAGCACGTACCGGCTGGAAGGCGTCGCCACCAGAGATCGACTTAAACCACCTCTGCGGCGAGCATAACCTGCCATTAGCTGATACTGGAAGATGGATTTTCGAAAATGTTAGGTATAAGGCGTGGCGAGAGAGTCAGGAATCTGGGCTTCTCTGGCTTCGCGGTGGCCCTGGAACAGGAAAGACAATGTTGGCCAAGCGTGTTGCAGCCGAATTTCTCAAAGGACCCGACAATCCTCCTAGCAGGGTTAAATTGGCTTTTGACTTCATATTACCCGAACTCTCCTCCGGGGAGATGTTGGCCGGTGAGGGCGAGCTAGTACGGCTCACGCTTGCCAAAGTAGCCTGTGACCTACTGTATAGCATTTTACAGCAGGATGGGAACCTTTTTTATTGCTGCGAAGCTCAACTTCAGAAGAGAGGGGATCGGCTTTTCGCCGACCCGAATTTTGTATGGAAGGTTCTGAGAGAAGCAATCCAAGATTGCCATGCAGATCCCATATACATTCTCATAGACGGCCTAGATGAGCTTAATGAGAGCTTGGGTAAAGAATTGTTTGCAAAGATACTAGAACTCCGGGATATTTGCACAGTCAAAATATTCCTCTCTAGTCGGGACGCACCCTACGTTTTAAATTACACTCTCCATGATGCTTACCGATACACTAAGATCAACCTCGATATGAATAGTTTTGTAAAAGCGGATGTGGAAAGGTTTATCAGCTGCAGGGTGGATGCATTGGGGTGGGATGTTGGTCTGAAGAGGAAAGCGAAAGAAATCCTTTTGGTGAAGTCAGAAGGCACCTTCCTCTGGGTATCTTCGGTGATTGAAAGGCTAGCCATGCTGAGCTCGGGTATTGGTTTTGAAAAAATTCTAAACAACCTCCCACCAGACCTTGAAAAAGTATACCGAAATATGTTACACACCATCTTCTCACGGGATGATTCGGGAGAAGTTCTGAACACGATTCAGAGTGTAGTATTCGCCTTGCGCCCGCTCACATTTGGTGAATTGGGCTATACCATAGCTTGGATGGAGGAAAAAGTATGGTCTGATCAGCCCCCTCGCCGCGAGGCTAGCAGGGAAACTCGATCGAGAACCAAGAAGGAAATCAAGAAGAACGTCCAGTCCTCAATGGGATTTCTCCGGGCTACCAACACAACTGTATCCATTATTCATCATACCGCAATAGAATTCCTTTGCGACAGGAACGGCGAGGAAAATCTCTCCGGACTCTCCAACACTGAGGCGGACCTCACAATTTCCTGGGAGTGCTTCCGATATCTTCACAATGCCTTGGGAGACCTGGAGAGGTTCCGAAGAGGCGGTATCAAAGGGCGCCATAGTCAGTCTCTGAACTCAAGCTTGGGGCGGGATTACCAGGGGGAGGAGCAAGTAATGACTCCATGGGAAGTGGCCCCGAAGGACCTGCTTGGAGCTGTAGCAAAGTGGCCATATCTCAGATATGCAGCAGAGTCCTGGTTCATTCACGCCCAGCGGAGCATCAAGGTTTCAAAGGATAAATTCTACAATAAGTCTACTCATAACTGGTTACAGCATCCGTTCTTTGGGACTAGCGATGTCATACGAAGGCCCTGGATTGAGCTCTGCGGAGATCTAAAAATGGAGGTTTTGGCAGGGGAACAGACACCACTACATATCGCAGTCTGTCTTGGGCTCATGCCCCTGGTAGAAAAGACGGTCTCAGGTTTCACAAAGACTAATCAGTTACCACTAGATCTCGGAGCCAAGCTGGTATCCAGGGCATTCAAGACCCTGATTGCCAAGGAACGGAAAGAAATCAACAAGAAAAACAGCTCTGGTAACACCCCACTTCACCTTGCTTTTCAATTCGATTACCCGGAGATTGTACAGTTTCTAGTCAAGAATGGTGCAGATCCAGCCATTAAGAACAATGCCCAATTGACAGCATCAGAATTAGGGGCAGAGCTAGAGAGGGGGTATAGTTTGGAGAAGACTTGGAAAGGGACAGTGGTGGTTCCTGGAGGGGCCGGGGAGGAGGTTGTAAATGAAACCTCAGGCCAGTTTTGGAAGGTATGGAAGAGGGGGCTGAGGAAAGAATCGGGTTGGAGTTAAGCGACATTGGCATCAAAGAAAGAGGAGCCACAAGGGATTTTCCTTTAGTTAGGTTATTTTAAGTGGTAAATCCTTCCGCTCTCGGGGGTGGCGGTCCTTGGAGGTCTTTACCTATGCTCCCCATCAAGGGGCTATATTCTCTGGTTTGTTTTGTTGTTTAGTTATTGGGATTAGTTGGACTTGAGTTATTCACTTCATATCGCGAGTTGATTGGATGAATTAGGTTGACTATTAGTTGGGCGAGAGGGCTTCAAGGGCGGGATGGCTCTCACTCGTTAGTTTGTCTCTTGTCTGAGGGTGTGTAGCGTATCATGATTTCACCTCTTTCTTGAACCATTTTTTAATTGCTTGATGAATTATTTTAACGGTTTAATCCTGTCACCTTCTTTTGTCATTAGCAAAATGCCGTCCTGGTCACATTGCACACCTGTAATAATATTCTGTTTAGTTTATCCGAGTACAGTGGTAGTGGGGTTGTCGATGATAACTTTATCACTAGTAATATGATAGTGCAGAAAGCATCGAGTGACCCCACATGATTACATGCATTTCTTCCATCTCCCTCCTTCAGCCCTTGATAACTAATAATGCTCACGAAAGAAGCTAACAGTTCACCCCTAAACAACCTCTTTAACCGCAGCGGGGTTTCGCTGAGAACTCCCCTAACTTCCTCACTCTTCCATCCTGCTCAAACCCGAACCCGCCAATCGCGGCCGCAAGCCGACACTTAAATTCCACCTTGGCAAACACATCCCCTATACACCCCCTAGCCCCGCTAGAAATATGAGAAACCCATAATTACCCTCGACAGCGGCTGCCCCATCCTTTCCACCTGTCAGCCCCCCAAGCCTAAGCCCCTCCACGTTAGCGCCTATAGCGCTACGCCCCTGTTTATCGCAAACGGAGAGGGGAAAACCTATTCTATACAAGTTAGTCCCGGGCTCTCCCTGTAGAATACCCGAAATATTTTTTATCCCAGCGGTAGGGAAGCCATCAGGTTAAGGCAAGGGAAGTTAGTAGGATGAATGTGGTGGTGGTGCTGAAGTGGGTGTGGCCGGAGAGGAGTATTGTGGATGAGGCGCATCCTGCTGCGATGTTGGTTGCGGACACTATTAAGTCAGGAGCGCGGGCCAAACCGGAGGGAGGCGCCGGCGGTCTGAAGAAAATAACAAACCATGGGTCCGACGATCCAAAAATGCACAATACTGGTGCAATGGCGGAGCAACTAGCTCATAAACAAACCGCCAAGATCAAAGCTACAATGAAGAGTTCGATCACCAACGCATAACTAAAGGATAGGAAAACTTCCCTGCTCCAACGCTCACAACTCCACAATGCTCAATTCCTCACAACTAGGTGCTCCACCCGACAACAACTCAACAGGCCACTCCGCTATCTATCTAACTGACGGTAAAGACAGGAGTATATATAAACAACAACGAAGCCTTCCAGGCTTCCTTTCCCATCCTTCCATTGATCGCGACAGCGATCTATTCTCTTCCATGCATGTCCCTTCTTCCATGCATGCTCCCAGTTCTTCCGTGCATAGAACAATCATGTTATCAAAGGAAAGAACAAATGCGACAAAGAAAACTCTTCAAGCTCTGTAGCCTACTCGCATCCGACTTTTCCTTCACCGATCCAAAGTGCATGTCCGGTGGTTTGTCGAACGATAACAGCATAGGCTGCACCTATGCTCAATGGGCCGAGTAGCATCAAAGAACTTGCTCCCGGAGAGTGTATTTCTCCGTATCGCACATGGCGTGAACCTCTTTGTCTGAACGTTAACGGGTCGGGTGTGTGCGTATCCGTGGGGTTGTGTGCATGCCGGATAGGTTATATGCATGCCCGATAGGTTGAGTATGTCGAGCAGCATCCAATAATTTCAACACGGTCAACGTTGGTGCGTGATGGATAGGTCTTTCTTCTGCCAGGGCGGGGAGGTGGGTGTAGAGAACTGCTCAAATAGAGATGCGATGTTGGGGAACACCCTCCCGCTAAGTAATGCTTCCTATACCGGTATACCTCCCCTGGGCTTTCGAACTGCAAAATGCCCCATCCGTCAATTTTAGCCAGTGTAACTCGTCCTTCGTGAAAGATGTAGTGTTGCGCTGCCTTTGGTACGGTCTCGAGGGTTTTCACCTCCGGGAGTGATCAAATCTCAGGGAGTGCGGGGATGTGACAGGGATTATCATACGATTGCGCAAGAATCGATATCCAAACCAGGGTTCCCAATGGTCCGCCAAGCAATAGGATATGCATGGCCCTTTGACAGAATTAGCATCACATTTTCCTTTTTACTATTTTTTTCACAATATATTACGTTCAAATAAAGCTTTTCTTAATTAAACTCATTGTTTCCATATATTATACTAGAGAATCACGGGAGAGTCGGAATGGAGATAGTGCCTCGCTCAGATTAGGGGCGGCAAAAATAGATTCACGGGTATCAATTTTTTTCGGTGCAGGTGCCCTAAGTGAGTGATATTACATGACTATGCAATCTTCCACAAAGACTGGTCCAGGACCAGTCCAGCCCAGACCAGACCACCCGAGTTAGCCAGGCCAAGTCAAGGCACCCACCAGGACTGGCGAGTCTGGTCTTGCCTCCAAGACTTGACCGGTCGGACTATTGGGAACCCTGATCCAAACAGGGGCGGTCCCGGAATTACACTGGAGTAGCACCAGCACGTGAAGGACAGCAACATACTCGTTAATTTATGCCATCGCGTCACCCTCAAACTCGTTGCCTCCTCAGATTCGTATTCTATACTATGCGGACTATTAGCACTACCGGTAATAATTGGATAGAAAACTCTCGACAACCAATTGTGCTCTTCTCTGCATAGTACACATTACTCTCTTTTTACGATCGAATAAAGGATTTCAGTTGTCTTAATATTGGTATTCAGTGGCAGATTATAACTGAAGAATACTGCGAGGGCGCCTTAGTCATCGCTGTCTTAGACACTGACAGGGGCGGCACAACATTTTCCACGGCTTCAGCAGTCGAGGAGAGAGCACCAGTACAAGTACAAGGGGGTAGCAAAAAGTCGGGCGCACTTCCAAAAAGAGATAGGTCCGTTGTATGCAAACCTTTCCAAACTAGGAAATTCGAGTGATATATAATGAGTGGATTTTGGTGGCGGCAAAAAGTCG
>Ga0307507_10006051_pt1 | contig 19027 bp, 16 predicted proteins | sample 7_EM_MG_FD_207223 | JGI IMG/M metagenome (GOLD analysis project Ga0307507, IMG submission 207223) | Populus trichocarpa ectomycorrhiza microbial communities from riparian zone in the Pacific Northwest, United States - 7_EM | ecosystem: Host-associated > Plants > Roots > Unclassified | place... | reverse complement strand
AGGAGATGTGGGTTCTTCACGCAACCATCTAAGTTCTTTCATGCCATTTACTTTCAATACAAAGATCTTTATCTATCACGCTTTCGGGAATCAAGACACGACTGTCTTATAGGAGCCTAGCGATCGACGTTGCTGGATAGGAGTCAACGGACTTAGCTCTCGCAACAGCTATTGGGCAAAAGAGAAGTGATCGTTAGAAGACTATCGGTTACCTGCTGCAAGTATCACCCGGAGAAAAGAGGATTGTAACAAGGAGACAAGAATTATGTTGGATCATGTGGTACTTATATGAAAGAGTTATAATGACGAATCACTTTTCATCACTCGAAAAGGCATTGAGAGGTCTGGATGCCATCTCGCATTCAGTTCCTTCCCTTCAGCCAGCTTTCAGTCTTTGGAACAGCTTCAAGGAACATACTTGCAAGTTCGTTTAGAAGATTTGGTCGTCAAGTAGGGGCGAAGGCGTTGTATGAGAGTACTCAATTGGTATTAGTCAACTCGGGTCAAGGTCAGGATTTGGTTACACTTTTTTGTGGCTTAGCGGGGTATGCTGACCGTAAACCTGATTTGGACTACGGTAATACGACTAAAGCGTGTCGATTGTATCACCATTCTTAATTCTCATAGCTTCTGGCGAGCTTCACTGGAGCGAGCAGAGGCATACGCACAAAGATTCATACACCTAAAGATTCATGTGCCCAAAAGTTAATATTGTATACTTAATTCAAGAGAAGCGTGATTGTTAGACTCAAAGATACATAGGCAAGTAAAGATATTGAATCACAGAGGATAAGCCAGCACGAGCGCTAGACAGCTTCATTCAAATACCTTTCTTCCTATCGGTAATTCTTTTATAAAAAAGTATAAGTCCCAGTGTAAAGACCTCTGTTTTACGAAAGCTCAAAATCATCTTCACTTAATGTCCTTACAAGAAGAATCTTCAATGGCTGGCAGCCAGGGCCACTATACCAACTCCAGAAAAAGCCACACCTCCTTTCTACGATTTCATGAAACCCCTACATGCGAGCACTCTCCCTCTTTATCCCAATGCTCTGCCGAATCTAGTCCCTACTGGAGTGATGGCCCAGTAACACCAACTCCAAGACCTCTGACTAGCGTGGCTTGAGCGCCCTTTTCAAGTTGCACAAGACCTTTACACTCTGATCAAGTCTCGCTACCCCCTGGAAACCAAGATCATGCACCGAATATGCTGTATCCCGCAGCCGCACCTTTGCCAGCAACCGATACGAATCCATTTGGGATCTTTGGAAACTTTTTGCTCTATACGGAAGAATACTATGAGAGTTGTGTGGAGTGGTGGCAAGCAACACCAGGGTATATAGCATATACTGCGAAGTATGCTGGAAAGAAGAAGATAATATGGAACTCTGATTTTCGGGGAGCAGAGATGTGGAAATACTTTCCGCAATGTGTAGACCTTTGGGGCCGTGGGATCGGCGCCCCTCGAGTCATGTGTATTATGTGCAGAAAGGTTCTAGCTCATCCAAGCCGGACGGGTACTAGTTCGATGTATGATCATAACACATCCTCGGCTTGTCAAAAGTCTAGAGAGTTTCACGGATATGAGACTCAGACCGGAAGTCCAGGCAGCAGAGATGTTCTTACGCTATTGCAAAGAGGCAATAAAACTGGGAATAGACGTAGAATCATCAATCTGGCAACGCCTGCAGGATTTAATCAACGCGACTTCGAAGAATACTTTCTGAACGCTTTTCTTGCGACCAATCTCGTCTTTAATTGTTCAAACAACCTTGCCTTTTGTCACGTCTTCAAGTATCTTCGCCCTAGTATTGTAATCCCCTGCCCAATGACATTAACCAGACATTTGCAACTGGCTTGGTGTCTTCACGATTGACTACATTAGAGCAGGCCTGCCAACAGAGGGAAGGATTTCCCTGGCAGCCGATACCTGGACTTCACCAAACAAACTTCGATTTCTAGCAATTGTAGCTTATTGGATCTCAGATAGCGGCCAGATGGAAGAGGTCTTGATTGGGTTGGAGGAAATAAAGGGGTGGCATACTGGGGCTAATATGACCGAAATAATTAATGAGGTTCTAGCCAAATACGGGATTCAGGATAGGATTCAGGGTTTCACCACGGATAGTGCAAGCAATAACCGTACGCTCACAGAAGCCCTGAGCAATGCCTGGAGTTTATCATTGGTTGAATGGTCTCAATTTGAAAATAATATGCCCTGTATGGCTCATGTTATTCGGCTTAACCTCGGAGCCTTGATGAGTTAGCTTAAGGTTCAATCAAGGGATGGCCATATGCCGTCTGGCTTTAAGGCAAATTATATCGACAAGGTTACAAGATTAGATAATGGCTTTCACAAGACCGTTGAAAAGGTAATGTGTCTAAGATCTCACTCTGTTAGATTTATCTTTTTCATACGCCCAAATGCATACACCTAAATTGATACCCCCAAATTCATACGCCCAAATTCATACGCCCAAATTCATACGCCCAATCCATATGCCTAAATGAATAAGCCCAAATTCATACTCTGCATCATTCTCAGGTCAGATACCACTAGTCAGGGATAATGCTAATAAAGTTATATGTGCATTAGAATCGGAAAATGAGTATTGCGATTGGAGCTTCACCTCGACGACGGCAACATTTCATAGAAATACAGAATGACAGGGTTAAGATTGCGACAACCCTTCTTTATGACGTCAAAACCCGATGGAACTCTACTGTAAACATGTTAGAAAGATGTGTACGGCTACTGGAATTCACGACGGCATGGTTACAAACTTATCCTGTGTTTTCACCTTTGTGGTGAACCCCAGAGGAGTGGAGGCACGTTGAGTATCTCTTGGAAGGACTTCACCGCATACGATTTTGGCCTTTATGGATGTCAAAAACACGTGGGATCACGATTCACCGCGTTTTTCAGGTATATCAAGATCTCTTCGATCCCTTGGAAATGCAAATTGCGAAGTTGGAACGGAAGCGGATGCAATGGAAGGTTGTTATGCGCGAAGGTTTCCTGAAGGCGAAATCAAAGGCCGCTGCTTACTATGGTAAGACAGAAGGCCCTAGAGGTATTTTGTTCGGCATTGGAGCTTGCCTGAATCCCTATTGCAAACTTAATCTCTTTTCTGAATGGGATATTCATGATATAACTGGTGAGGCTGCGTATGGGAAGTCATATAAGAAGGAGTTCATAGGGTATTATGATCTTTACTATGCGTCAATGAATGCACAGGGTCCTGATACGCCAAGTCCACGGGGCGGTCTGAATAGTCGATGTAAACATCTTCACTGATCGAGAAAGAGAGCGATTAGGATTAGTGCGGCACTTAGTTATATCGGAAGCGATTCAGAGATTGAAGTCCCGGAATCGGCCGCCCAAGATGTCGATCCAACGCATGACGAGAGCCCAACTGGGATTTTTGAGGAGGCAAATATTCTGGAGTGGTGGAAGGTTAATGCTGGGAGATTCCCGAATTTATCTCGAATCGCTAGCGATATTCTTGCGGTCCAAGGATGGCGTGTTGAAGTAGAGCGCGTATTTAGCATCGCAAGAGGGGTGATTCCCTATTGTCGCTCCCGACTAAAAACTTGCACAATTGGAGCATCAATGATGGTCAAATGCTACCAGCATGAAGAATTGCGGCGCGAGCTAGCCTCTCATGATGGTGAACGGGAGGCAGAAAAACTAGCAAAAATGGCGACACTGGATGATTACCGTTCTTGGGCAGATAGGAAGGAAAAAGGTACTGAGAGAGATAGCAGTTGTATATCGGATGATGACGAGTCACACAAACAGTACAGAACATGGTCTTTCGTCGATCAGGATGGCACCCGCGCATATGGAAGAGAACCAAGGCCTATACTTCGTGATCGTGGCTTCATTGAATCTCGATATGCACGCCCTCCACCATCTCGTAGTCAAAGTCAAGATGTTGATCCATTGGCAGGCTCTGAGGAATCCGGTGAAGGAGAACGAATTTGGGATAGTACTGTTAACATGTATGTCGCAGCCAACACTGAGGGAGAAGAAGGATCTACAGACGAGGAGCCACAGATTTCAGGAGAAGAAATAGGTGATCTTGACCACGAAGGAGATAGCCCAGATGTTGACCACATTGAAGCTTTAGCCGGTCATCAGGCAGAGGTTTGTTCCAGGGAGGCCCAACTGGGAAACACCGAATCATTTCCCGTTTTACAAGTTACCCGGGGAAAGGGCAGGACAGATTTTAAAGCCCCTGTTGGGGTTACAACCAGAAAGCGTACTGGAACCGGTGGGAAAGAAAAGAAACACTCCCGCTTGATCTAGTCTCATTTGATGTGAAGTGCGAGTGGTTCTGACCTCACAACTATTATAATTAGGTATGCTTCAATTTTCAGGGTTTTTCTGGGCAGCGTATGATTTTCTATGCGTATGATTTTCTGGGTGTAAGATTTTTCTGGGCGTATGATTTTGTGCTTGTGATTTCATATACCCTGTACGGTATGTCTAGAATAACACTCTGGGCAATGGTGTTGTAGATAATACGCATCAGTGTAGAGACTAGTTGTATTTGCTCTACCTTGCTCGGATGGTTGCGCAAATGGTTATGTCATAGTCTAATTTCTCTTCCACTATAATTGTCCTAGCCCCCCCCCCACCAGCACAATTTATCTTTCCCTATTGTTTTCCCTCCCCTCTCTGCTGCTTTCGTTCCCCCAATTCCCGCAGCGGCGCATTCCTGCCTACGGCTTCTCAACGTGAATCACCAAAGCTCATCACTCTCTACCTCCGATTTGCTATATCTTTATTCTTGTTCTATCCCAACCCTTTGTTCTATCCTGAGTTGAGCGGGAAGGAGGCTTGTTGTGAGCGAGTTTGGCTCGTTGAGAAGACTATGAGCAGACTATCAAAAGCGGAGAAGGAGGAGGCTACGCGGCCGAAGCAGAAAACCGGAGCAATGAAAGGACGAGCAGCAACTCAGCAACCTTCTACACGTTGAAGATCAGAGCGCCGGCATTCCAACTTCTACTACGACTGCCAAAGGTACGGTATTACCCCCTGCTATTGAGCTGAGCTGTGTTCATACACCTAGCATGGCAATCGGCCACTGGTCATATATCTGTATTGAAAGTATGTACTGATTTCATCGCCAATTACTGTAGATTCTGGGGAAACAACCCTGCGGGTCGACAGGGATAAGATATACCAGATGAAGAGAAATATTCGCCAGATGTTGTAAGACCGAAAACATCCACAGGCTGTATACCACCAATGTGCCGGTTTTGATGTTATGAAGGCAATACTTTCGCGACCTAAACGGCAGCCCGAATCCCACTTAAAGGAGAGCTTCGAGGAGGAAAATGAGCCCAAATTACAATCTGTTACTGGAGATATTATTATAATAAACGACAAGGAAGAAATTAATGATACTTTTGGTTGAGACTTCGCTTACACTGAACTAGGATTAGAAATAGCGTCCCATGTATTATCAAAGCCGGAAAAAAGAAAGCAAGTGGGTTACTACCTCAAGTCGAACCGGCAGTCTACAAATAGCTTGCTTCGCAGAATATAGCAGCAGATCATACCCGGCACGGCGCAATGGGTACCCGAGAGCGTATTAAACCCGGTGAGATGTCAGAACTTGAAGCCGCTGCCGGTAATAGTACCAAAGATGCCACGACTCTAGGTACTCCAGAGGGAAAAGCAAGTGGCAAGCTTAATCTGGATGGTACTTTGAGAACCAAGGGCTCTGTTATTGGGCATCGTGCCCTTGTTGCACGAATGGCCCCACGAACACAGAATATTGGCATTGGACCTAGGCCAGTGCAGACATATACAACGAAAGTAGCGATTCAGGCGCTAAAAGCATTCAGGCAGCTGTTTCTACCATTGACTGAAACAGTTAAGGCCTTATTTCAGACCTTTCTCCAGAGCGAGCATTCCAAATACAGGGCAGCCTAAGAGGCAATTTCTGACGGAAGAGCAGATCCTGTTGATGTGGCATTTGGAATATATACCTCTTGCTGGCTTGTTATCAATGCGAATACCCACAATCATAAGGATCTGGAGGACGTATGTCACGGGTGGTGTGCGGTTCTAACTAGGGGCGACTTTGAGGTGGGCGCTGCCTGCTTTCCAGAACTCGGAGTTAAGATCAATTGTCCTCCTGGTACCTAAAGACTATTCTGCTACCTCTTGAAATTCTGATAGTGACTAATAAATAATATCGGCTCCGTAATATTTATGCGCTCCTATGCTGTAGAGCATTTCATTGGGTCTTTTGTCGGGAATCGCTGTAGTGTAGTTCACTTTACATATCAAGCTGTGCACGATGCATATGTGGAGAGAACTGGAGAGCCGTTATGAGAGTTCGATGCAATGCTTAAATGGTGGCAGAAATTGGGCCGGCATCTGAATGTATAAATTTTTCTAATTAGTGATTGTTCAATTTGATGGTAATATTGAGGGATACTTTCAAATCATATCTGGAAGCCCTGCGCTCAAGTTATTAGCCTGGGACCTGATGCCCAAGCCATAGGCGCAAAATGATATGTATAAAACCTCATTTGGGATACTAAGAATCATACATAGAGAATCGTAGACTTAGCATCATATGCCCAGAATCATAAGCCCAGAAACATACGCTCAGAATCTTACGCCCAGAATCATACCCCAGAATCATACGCCCAGAATCATACCCAAGAATCATACGCTCAGAATCATACGCCCAGAATCAAATACCGAGAATCATACGCCCAGTATCAGACACCGAAATCATACCCCCAGAATCATATGCACGGCGAATATAAGCTCTGAATCATAGGTTTAGAATGATGGAGTCAGAATCATAGGCACAGAATTATATACACAGAGAAGCATGCTCAAATTATCTTAATAATACTAGCACTAGATATAAAGTTCTATATCCTTAGTTCATAATATATACTAGTATGATAGTCAGATCAGGATTCTATGATATAATATATAAGTATAGATTTCGAGGAAATATATTGGAATTCACCGAATAGCACTCGGGGTGCGAGATGGGGTCCGGCAAAGGGTACAGAACGGGGCATTATTGAACGGGGGCCCGCCTGGCGACTGGACGGGGGAAGAAAACTACCCGCTCCGCCCCAGGACCCGTGCAGGGCCCCATAGAGGACCGAGCGGGGAGAAGAGGGAAAACTTTAACCCCGACCCGGAGTGAGGGCAGGGCGATTCTACGAAAACCGGCCCCGCACCGCCCCCTAACGAAGACTAATTTTGCCGAACATTGATCCACCGTTCAGCATTCCACCCTGTCTAGTCAACCACAAGCCAATTCACGCTGCCAGCCAACCCCCTGATTGGGAAATCTGAACGGACGTAGACTCCAAGTCGTACCCAATGCCATACGCTCAGTGAGATCGGGGTAGGGAACGCATCAAAACCAATCCGGCCGCTCGCCGAGTACACTCCCAAATGAGCAGCCATCGCATGTGCGCCCTACACCACCAAGCACAACGGGAGCACTCGAAATACCACCAAAGCGCCCCCGGAGAAGGACGATACAGAGCACGACGTATACCGATATTGAAATGGAACCTGACACAGAAGTACCAACCGAAAACAAGTTGTCTAAGCGATGATAGCAGAGATGAGTACGAAGACTCTCACGGATCGGATCAGACTGAATTGGACACAGAGCCAGACGCCTAAGACAATGATATTCCAGATGCTACTGGAGCAGGGCTGTGTCACCGGTCACGAACAGCAGGCGAATGAAGAAACCATCTCGTATCAACTGTGCGAGTTTCGACAACCTGAAGATCACAGGCGGCAGCACTCCTTAGGCAGACGCCACTAGCTCAATGACGTATAACGCCCGGTAGAGCGTATACTCCGCAAGTGCTCCCCTCATCCAGTGTAGCCCGATATTCATCCTGACTGGGCACTCACAGTGTAACCACGGCGGGAATTAGAAGTTCGAGTCCAGCCAGGGAATCGAGTACGTGACACTCTGAGGCCATCTGGCCGGGTACCCAGTCTCGGTGAAATACAGAGAGAGGAGTAGAGGCGGCTCTAGTAACACGGGCCAAAGCTCTCATTCTCTGGTACAACCTGTTTGTTGACCCAGTCCCAGGCCCAATTACTTTGACGTCTAAGGTACACGGTGCTTGGCTTAAGGCGCTTTATTATTTAGCTGATACAGGAAAGCTGGAAGCTTCAGAGGAAAACCTAAAGATAGGAAGTGGACACAGATACACAGCGATGACGCCCTCCTGAAGCCGAGTAGGGTACTAATTGTAAAAGATACGCAATAGACACTCTGGGGTAAGCTACCAGTTTGTTTCCCACGTTAAAGATGAAACCCGAAAAATTATACGATCTCCCGGAAGATCACACAGCGATTGCGCGCAGGGTGGCCCACCTGCTGGAAAAGAATAGATTATGTGCTCCCCAAACAGATATGAGGATGGTGCGCCTAAGGTGGACAACATTATTCTAATAACTAACAGGTATTACACTCGGCTTAGAAATTGACATTTCGATTTGGGGTGCCCCAGATTCCCAAGGCCATATGGGGTAAGTAATGAAGAGGCAGGAATATGGGTGGGATTGTCGAACCCGATTTTCGTGGGCCTATCAACCGCACGATGATTAGCTTAACCTGTGCAATCTTCTGTTATACCCTACAAGCCTGGCAAACAGGAGTATATAAAGAATCAGGCGAGTTCAAGCCTGAAGGGGTAGGAGGTCTGCCGGAACCCGAACCCACCTCGTATTCTCCAGGACGCTAACATGATCCGAACCACTAAAGACCTTTTTGCTTGGCAAACTCAGACGTGGGTCGATTCCCCAGACTGGGTACAGGCGATAATTCTGGACAAGATTCGAGGAACCATCCGGGCAACGAGGGAGACGGATCACAGCGTCCGACAAGACCACCGTGAAGGGTATACCGACGATTGGGAAGCGGTAGCCGCTGAGCTGCAGAGTCAGGCATCCAGCCAGACTACGCGACGGCTAGCCCACCAAAGCAAACTCCCCGTGATTGGGTTGTGGAAGCCGCCGTCCGGCTGAGGCAACCATCCAGCGAGGCAACGCCACGGCCAGCCCACCGAATTCAAACTCGGAGCAGCCGGTGCATTGGGACCATAGTGGGGCAGCAGGATAGTCAAAACGATTCGCAGGTCACTGGTTTGTCTTTTGATTTCCTCAAGACGTCAGCTGCCCGGGTTCTCGGATTTCCCAATTCTTCTCCGCCTAGCACAGATGGTTCACGGGAGGTGACCAGGGAACTATCGTTGAACAGGACGGTGAGTCCTACTCCATCGCGACGCCTCACGCTGAGCCTTGATGCTATAGAGTCAGCACAACAGGAGACAAGTGATAGTGAGCGGGGGGATGTGGCACAGGGGTGCAATGCGAGGGTTGGTGAGGGTAAATAAGAAATGATGTGTCGACAATGTCGTGTATGTGTCGAGTAGCCTAATTAATTAATACTATTTGTTTGCCAGTGATGTGGTGAAATGAGAACCTAAAGGGTGTTCTGGGTGTTTGGAGTACGAGTAGTAAAATCAATGAAATGGACACGCCACGGGGGCGTCTGGGCGATCTTATAGTAAACGTCACGCGGTGAGGTCGGACTGGGTAGGATAGAGCGTGCGCAAGATCGGGATTGTGTCAGGCTGAGTTGAGATAGTTCCCCACGCATCTGGCAGGCATGATGAGGGCATCTAGATATTACGTAGGAGTCTACAGATAGAATAGAAAAAGTCAAGCTAGGCTCAGGACACACAGCACTTAGAGAGGGTAAAATCAGGATAATGCTGCGCTGGCAGAGAGTGTCTGGAGGTAGAAACCAAAGGAGGGAGATACCAGGACTAGAGAGCTCAGGATCAAGGGATCCTGATGTGAGGCGTCAGAATGAGCGACGCCCAGGCACGTAAGATAAAGATCGGACGTCAGGACGGAAGACGCCAGAATCAGTGGTGATTAGGATGGAGCGGCGGATCATCAGGCGTCGCCCTTGTGCAGCAACCGACAATCAGAGGTGTTCAGGCCGCAAGAGCAGAGGACCAAGCGCAGTCAGGGCGCAGAGAACGTAGGGTCCGTTTCAGGATAGAGTCAGGGCGCGGCACGTCAGGTGACGCAAAATCAGGACGCAACGTCAGATCGACGTTGCATCCAGATTCGCGATTGATGTTATGTGCGCTAGGGGCGCCAGACGCATGGGGCACCCCTGGCGCAGAGTATTATGTTTGCTGATGGTGTGGGTTCTTTGCTAACATAACGGGGAAACACAGTCAAAAAGCTTTGAGGTGATATTATAGACTCAGTAGTGAGAGTAGTGAGGACTGCTTATCTAGCAGCAAGCCTTGAAAAGTCAATTGTATCTAATTAGGGAAGATATAGGAAGCCACTGTGCGGGGGTGGTAGCAGGATGCTAGTATAGCGGCGGTACTCATATCTGATAAATCTACCACAAGTCAGAATTGAGAGTGCACTCTCACCCGGAATGCACTAGGTGGACTTGTGGCTGGTGCCCTAGTTTGCACAAAGAGGGTGGCAGTGGCAGTGCGTATTTCTGTATTCTCTAAACTTCCAGTTGCGGTATGTTTGGGGAGTTGCTTGAATATTAGGAGTGGGGAACATCCCGCCAGTGGTGGCTGGGTGGCAGCCGGGGAGGATAGTGTGTCTCTCCGCCATGGTAGTATAAGATCTGCTGGGGCATGGGGGTGTGTGGTATGTTTGTTCGGATAGCCGGCGGGAGATTGTATTCCTTCATGTCTGGTCTTGGGACCATGTGCTTTGGATAATTGGGTTTCCGAAGCACTTCGATACTACTACCTCACTGTCTAGCTGCTGCCACTAGCTGGGCAGGTAGAGGCTGCTCTCACTTGCCACAGGCTTGCGGTGAAATCGGAAATGATAGACTTCTACCCCACTCCTAACTGTACCTTTCTAGCAAGTCGTACAAAGTCATTGTATAGACAAAAAGAGCAATTGCCAAATCCCCCTGTAGGCAATATGGTGCTAGCTTAACAAGGATTGCACTGTATGCAGCCCAAACCTTAAAGGATCTACCGATACAGTATTCGCCCTCCTTGCCATCACACTCAGCCTGTTCAAATTCTACTCCGGGGATGCATATTCTCCTTGGAGATGCTCCTCGATCCCTCTCGGTTATGGGTAGACAGTAGATATTGGTAGTTTTAAACTTGTTCTCGATAATCTAGATGAGGGTGCTCTACCCAATACCAGGGAATACTGCCTCCACTAACTCTACTGTCCCAGAAGCACTCTCGATAACTGTTATTGCCGGCAGGTGGATGGAGCTGTACGTAGTGAGTTCGCTCGAACCTTGAGCTGCCCTGGCTCTAGGCTCCGTTTCACTCCCTAGTTGGCCACGCTGGGCCTTGAGTTCCACTATTTGGAGCAGGGTTGGATCTGTTTCCACCTCATCTCTTCCTGGGTCCTTAAAGGGCTGATAGTTGTGCTCCCTGTTGGATGTAAGTGATAACCCTTATAGTTGGGGCAGGCTGACAACTTGGTTGACTATATCTTCCTCGTGTAAGCGGAGTAGCTCAGGGATGTCTTGGAGGCTAATTGCTGGGGCTTTTAGGGGGGAGGATTGGTGGCATAGAAGCGGTTCGCTAGAGAGGACTGAGGTCTCCGAATGCAGGGACATTGAACTTGGTATACTATCCGGAGGGCCATCCGCTTGCTAGTTCCGGTTAGGTGTGTCATATTCGCTACCATTGATTGGCTCACTCTCACTCTCCCAGGTGACTGTCTACTCGCTTCGTGATGGAGTGGCTTTCCTTTCTGGGTTCTGGCCCTACTGGTGTGGGGCATGATGGATTCTGGTATTTTTCCGGATTTTCCCTGAGTTTCCTCTCTAGCTCGCGGTTGCCCTACAGCTTGCCTGTTGGGATCCTCTTCGCCAAGGCTTCTTGTGCCTTTTGGAGTGTGGCAAACGTGAACTAGGTATATGGATAATGGTATTGGCGATAGGTTTGGAAGGTGGAGAGAGTCTTCAATGGATAATGCGGGTTGTAGAGAATTTCAGGATCTTGCTGTAGGGGATAACTCGTGTTGCTGGCAAGTCTCGTGTTTGGGGACAACTCAGTGGTTATCTATTATGGGTATCGCAGGGTGCCACCTGGTACAGCTATGACGCTGAGCTTAACGTGTTCTCAGCTATAGCTTTTGCCATTGACCTCCAAGACACAGCGAATGCTGGATGTAGTGGTGCGCGTTCTTAGCCCCAGTGGCAACAAGTTCGTCTAATCCGTCATCTGCTCGGTTCATCAAAGCTGCCCCAATTGATCACCATTATCTCGCGCTCGGACAGTGTAACCACTATGCCATGCCATCACAGAACATCACTCATGCCAGCTTAGTGTTCGCGTGGTAATTCCTCACATGATACTATTCAATACGATACGGTATAGTCAATTGTACTAATTAATATACTAGAGGACTTTTTCCGAATTAATATACAGGAAATAGAGCTGATCTCGATGAAAATGTATGGGGGGGTTAGAAGTGGGGCACAAAAATGCAAGATAAATTCCAAGATAACTTTTTTTAAAAATACACAATGAACTTAATTTATAGGGTGTCTGCTCAGTACCCAGATGCCGCTCACAATGACAATGACTAGAACACCTAGTGTATATTTTATTATCTACAAAACTAGTATTGATACCCTATTGAAAATTTCTTAAAAAATTCTCTTAAATATGGAGAATGAGAATCTTGAGATAATATTAAATAATAATAAATAATGCTTCTCGTATACTCGCTTGATTCCAAACTAGTTGAAATAGTATCTGGTTTACAATAGTAGTAAAGCAAATTGACACCAACCACAAATATTATAGTTTAAGCTAACAATCTGATCTCATAGATCCCGTATTTCATGTATGAACTGCTTTGGTATTTCTTTGTACCTATTTTGGCCGGTAGTGTGACCCTAAAAACTTGTAGGGCCAAGCATTTGTCTTATTAATAGTATACAATGATATCCGCTCATGGGGTTCACCTCCTGTTCCAATACTTTCTCATATACTTCAATTATCTGATTTAAGATATTATTTAAACTTTCAAGGCACTTGGTCCAGTCTTGCAAACTGTATTCCCTCGTTATTAGAGACGAAAATACTACTCTCTACCATCAACCATATCCTGTACACATGCAGGATATGGCTAAAAGCTACATTATATAGTATATTCATATAGTTCAAGCTATAGAATAGGTTTTCGTCAGTTTGGGCATTGGGATTTAGAGATTTCACACCACAACAGTAACAATACCAGCTTTTGCTTGTAATATGCAGCGTTATTAGAGTTGTGGTGCGAAATGTTGGAATCCTAATGCCCAAACTGACTAAACTTATTTCTTAGCTTAACTATCAGAATAGACTGTATAACTGAGCTTTGACCCTCATCCTGTATCAGTACCCTATATGGTTGTGGCTAGAGGGTAGTTTTCCTTTTTCTAATAACTTGTGAGTAAAGTTTGCAAGACTTGACCAACTGCCTTGAAAGTTTAGAAAGTATCTTGAATCACATAAATAAAGCATATTAGAAAGTATTGGACTAGTAAGTAAACTCTATGAGCAGATATCATGATGACCAGTTTATAAGTTACATATTGAACTCTACTAGATTTTAGAGCCACACTATCTTCCAAAATTGCTATAAGCAAATATCAAAGCAGTTCATATATCAAATCCAAGACCGATGAGATCATATTATTTGCTTAAACTATAATATTTGTGGTTGGTGTCAATATTCTTTACTATTATTGTAAACCAAATACTATTTCAACCAGTTTGGAATCAAGTGAGTATACAAGAAGAATTATTTATTTTTATTAAATATCAACTCACGATTCTGATTGTCCATATTTAAAAGAACTTTTTTAACAAATTTTCAATATGGTATCAGTACTAGTGGGGTGGAGAATTAAATATCGATTTGGTATTCCAGTTGTTGCCATGGTGAGTGGCATTTGGGTACTGAGTGGGAACCCCTTAATTTACATTAGACCACTGGATGCTGGTGGGTACCCTCTAGACCTCCTCACAGGGCTCTCTCGCGTTGTTCCCCCTCGCACCATCCTCCTTGTATAATCTCGGATACAAATGTTTCAATCTTTGGTCCAGCTATCCTCCAATCTCAGCCGCCTGGGAATTTGCACTCCTCTTGTTGGAAAGAAACTCAAGTTTGTCACCAGTTTCTCAAATAGGGTCTCCTGTAGTACATTAGAGTTTTTGTACAATGCAACCATTTCCAAAAATAAAAGATCACCCCATACGGCAGTCAATAAGTACCCAAGCCTCCATTTACGTGAGACATGGATATTAGGTTTTCGGTTAAGGAAACTGCCAAATAAAAGACAAAGAAAAAAAGAAAGTGATATAAATAATTTATATACTGAGTTTACTTTTAAACGAGAATGCTGATTTAAAAAATCTGGATCTTATATTGTAACTGGCTCCAGGGTGGTGGCGGGAATCGATAGGTTAACGATAGTATCTCTAGACCAAAGCGCGGTATATAACGAGCCTAAGTACCCAAGGCTTAGACTAAGTTGTTGTCACAAACTTCTTACTATATCGCAACTACCAAGTAGTTCCTAATAGCCAAGGGTGTTTGCTCTTATTGGATTCTCAAAGCGAACTGAAGAAGTAACTTTTCAACCAAGTATATTGAAACTCGGTCTGTCGAAGTCTGCTCTCTCTAAGTTCGGCGAATAGCAGGTCTTTAAATAGACTTGTCAGGCTAACCGGAGCCTTTGTAAACAATACTCATAAAGACTCCCTAACGGTAGTCTTGAAACGTTACATAAAACATATCAAGTCTCTAACGATATCTTGATACAATAAATAAAACATACGGAGTATCAAACGATACTCGAAACCAAACATAAAACATCTTGAGTATCAAACTCAATAATAAAAGATACAGAGTATCAAACGATAGTCGAAACCAAACAGTAACCTGTACCGGTTACATATATACAATCGATAAGTGTTTTCGCCTTACTGTAGACTTGGTGTACCATTAGTTACATATTATTCTTTTCTCTTAAGTTTAATTTCTTGTTGTATTATAATCACATATGACTGGTTAGATCTTGATTATTGGGCGGCTATTGTGTATAGGCTAGGCCTCCGTACATAATTCAAGTTCTGAACTACAATATGCCTGGCTGGAACTCATGATCCCTTATATACTGAAGGCGGGGATGAGAGAGGGGTTCCTTCTCAGCAAGGCCGAGGTCACTGAGATTCTTTCTGTATGTTTGGTTATTTGACTCTTTTTTTTTAATGATTAATACTATGAATAATACAGTGAGTTGAAGTTGCACAAAGTCTTTAGCATTCCACTTCCGTAATCCTGGTTTGCCCCAAAATGACCGGAAGGGTAGGTTAGTTGTAACAGGAATTCAGCATCCCCTTCGGCCTCCAATCCTCAATTCCCATGTTTCTGTTATCGCTAGCAAACAGTTTAAGAGAATCATCAATAATGAGCAAAATAGAGTCGTAGTCCCTGTCTCAAAGGCAGCGCAATGACATTGCAAGTGTCCAGTAACGGCTAATCCCCTGCCTCAGTTTATTCTTTTCACTATTGAGCCTGATTTAGTGTGTCTTGGGTGGGAAGGCTAGCTTGTCAGAAGTCTTCCAGAAAAAGGCTATCTGGCTTGTAGGTGGATGGATGTCATTCCCCAATAAGTGCTGGGGCTGTGGGATGACTTGACTAAGGACGAGGGCAATACCTTTAATATTTGATATGGCATAGAGCTGGACAGGAAGACCTGCCCCGTGTGTGGTGAGTGATTCATTACAGTAAATGTGAAGTGGCTTCACTGGCGCACACGATTTGAAGATGGGTGATTTCAAGTTTGGGAAGAGAAGATTAAGTGCAAGATTGTCAATTGAGCCAACTCTCGAGATGGTGTTGGGATTATGTCAGGGGGTCGGAGAAAGGTTTGCCCATGATTATGAATTTTTGAATATATCTTCGGGAGGAGAGTGGTGAGGTGGTTGTGCCCGCTATAGTATTTTATTTTATGTTATTTGGGCAATACTAGATGCTGGCTGGATACCGCTGGCCTTGAGTAGAGTTACTACACATCCTATGGATACTGTTTTCCAGATGCACTGCAGAGTAGGCATGTTGGGCTGGTATCCTGGGATTATACAAGTCTTCTGAACCATTCAGATCGCTTGTAACCACCTCCTGGGTTGTGGTGGGAATCGATAGTCTAACGATTCTATCTCTATAACAAAGTGCAGTATATAATGAGACTAAGTACTGGAGGCTTAGACTAAGTTGTTGTAACAAACTTCTTACTCTATCGCAACTACCAAGTAGTTTCTAATAGCTCAGTATGTTGGGTCTTATTGTAGTCTTGAAGGGAATTAAAGAAGTAACTATTCAACCAAGTATATTGAAAACTCCCTCTGTCGAAGTCTGCCCTCTCTAAGTCCGGAGAATAGCAGGTCTTAAATACACTTGTCAAGCTGACCAGAGACTTGTAAACAATAACAATAAGGACTTCCAAAACCGTAGCTCTGAAATATTTCATAAAACATATCAAGTATCAAAGAATCCCTTGATAAAATGAATATAACATACTGCCTATCAGAAGATACTCGAAACCAAAACATTAATGTGATAAGTATCAAACTCAATCACCAAACATACTGAGTATCAAACGATAGTTGAAACCAAACATCAAACATCATGAGTATCAAACTCAATCATAAAACATACTGAGTATCAAACGTTACTCGAAATCAAACATAGTAACCTGTACCAGTTACATCGCTCCTAGCGCATGCAGGAACTCTCGAGACGGAGCTGGGGCTGGACTTCATACCAGGGCCTGTAGGACCGACTTGAGGTTTGCTGTTTGGCTCCATTCTGCTTGTATGCTGACGAACTTCAAGTTCATGATATCATCTCATACATGGTTTAATATCCGGCAAATCATGTAGTAATACGGTATTGGAAAGTTCTTATATTTAGTGCAGAAATTCCGATCCTACAGAGTCAATTGAGTTTTCCAATAACTCTCCTGGGATATCCCTGTATTGGGCTCCAAGTGAACTTTGGTTGCATCTGTTGTTTAGCATTGTTGGCATGTTACCTCCAGAGTGGAGACAAAGAACTTAGAAATATATTTGGAGAAGAATAAGGCAGGAATCAGAATCCTGCATTAATGCTTCTATTAATACACCCAGCACGTAATAATCTACCCAATCTTCTTCTCTTTCATGATATTACTGATTATTTGGGTTACAAAGCATCATTAGTTATCACTTATACTTTGTCTGCCATCACGGGCCATCACTGCCCTCTCACTAGTTATTGTCTTTCCCTGGCTGTGGTTAGTTATTCCCAGTAATTGACTTCTGTAGTTCTCTCCAGTAATGCTCTGCATTGCTGTAACCGGGACGGGTTACTCTATGGTTTCCAGTATCGTTTGATACTCAGTATGTTTTATGATTGAGTTTGATACTCATGATGTTTAATGTTTGGTTTCGAGTATCGTTTGATACTCAGTCTGCTTTATGATTGAGTTTGATACTCATGCTGTTTTATGTTTGATTTCGAGTATCGTTGATACTCAGTATGTGTTATGTAACGTTTCAAGGCTACTATTTGGGAGCCTTTATGGTTATTGTTTAGAAGGCTCCGGTTAGCCTGAAAAGTGTATTTAAGACCTGCTATTCTCCGGACTTAGAGAGAGCAGACTTCGACAGACAGAGTTTTCAATATACTTGGTTGAACAGTTACTTCTTCGGTTCGCTTCGAGAATCCAGCAAGACCCATTCAGACTTAGCTATTAGGAACTACTTGGTAGTTGCGATATAGTAAGAAGTTTGTTACAACAACTTAGTCTAAGCCTCCGGTACTTAGTCTCGTTACATACCGTACTTTGGTATAGCGAAAGTATTGTTACCCTATTGATTCCCGCCACCACCCAGGAGGCGGTTACAATTGCCTTTTAATATTTTTCTATGTGTCCCACTGTCTTCAGAAACACCTGACCTCTGTTTTCCCCCCACCATCCTTGCCCTCATCATACACTCTTCTAATACCCATATACTGCCCAACCTAATCATTGCAGTCCTCCCATCTCCCCTGCCGTCCATCTAAAAACCCACGATCACAGCCTGGAGTTACTCGTATTCATTGCTTCCTTGATCTCTGTACTTGTTAGAAACCTATCCAGTACCATGGTTTACCAGGATGCGACTCGTTGCCGGGATGTGCCCCAGTCTAGCAGCCACTAGAACATCAAATGTATATTTTATTATTTACACAACTAGTAGTAATATCATATTCCAAGTTTGTGAGAGAGTACTTTTAAAAATGGAGAATCATAATTTAGAGTTTAGATTTAATAATAGAAAATGATGGTCCTTGTTTACTCTCTGTAATGTGAAGTCCTTCAAATAGCATTTTTTCTACAATAGTAGTAAATAAAATTAAAAGCAATAGCAAATAGCATAGTTTAAGCATATAATAAGGTCTCATTGAGGTTGTAATTGATGTTTGAAGAGCATTGATATTGATTTGTTTCCATTTCGGAAGTTGATGTGACTGTTAAACCAAGGCAAGTGAAATATATCAATAAAATATAAGGAGATACTTTAAGACATTTGTCACTTTAAAGCCTTCTGATTGGCTGAGAGCTTGATTTGCTTTTTTGAGGGTTAGGTATCGGCCAAATCCTAGGGCTCTGATTGGGTAAAAGAATTTGGTGTCAGGCAAATTCTAAGACTCTAATTGCTTAATAGGGTTAGATATCGGCCAAATTCTTGGGCTCTGATTCGTTAAGTGGTTAGATATCGGCCAAATCCTAGGCTTCTAATTCGTTAAATTGCTAAATAGTAGATCAAAATTAATATCACTTTTCTTAAAGGTTAATAATATAGCCATGATATTACCATATAAAGAGGTCTAAGTCAATGATACCATAATGCTATAATTGGCTTTACATATAGGCCAATCGTCATTTAATACAATTCT
>Ga0307507_10006050_pt1 | contig 19032 bp, 2 predicted proteins | sample 7_EM_MG_FD_207223 | JGI IMG/M metagenome (GOLD analysis project Ga0307507, IMG submission 207223) | Populus trichocarpa ectomycorrhiza microbial communities from riparian zone in the Pacific Northwest, United States - 7_EM | ecosystem: Host-associated > Plants > Roots > Unclassified | place... | reverse complement strand
AATATATAGTTACCTTTTAAAGTTGCTAAGTAGGTTAATTGCGTGTTAAGAAATATATAGTTAGCTTTTAAAGTTGTCAAGTTAGTTAATTACATGTTAAGTTAGTTAAATTGCGTATTAAGTTAGTCAATTGCATATTAAGTTAGTTAAATTGTGTGTTAAGTTGGTTAATTACATATTAAGTTAGTCAAATTGCGTGTTAAGTTAGTCAATTGCGTATCAAGTTGGTCAAATTGCGTGTTAAGTTGGTTAATTGCATGTCAAGTTAATCAAATTGCGTGTTAAGTTAGTCAATTGCGTGTCAAGTTAGTCAATTACGTGTCGAGTTAGTTAAATTGCATGTCAATTACGCGAAACGCGAAAATTAAAGTCTACTTAAATCTCATCCTACGAATATTTTCCCGATATACGTTTATCCGGTATCTCCCTAGCAAGTCTTTAATAACCCTTATATCCTCTTATTATTCTTATTATATACCTAGTTTATATTTTCCTATTAAAGCTATTAAATTTAGGTAATCTTAAGACCTAGTATAAGGCGTTCCGTTTATTTTACTATCTCTTATATAGTTGCTGTGTTATCCGCCTAGCGTCCCTTTACTACCTTAAGGCTTATAGAAACTACTAGGACTTTAACTAAGTAATCTTTATAGAGCACTTTTATACTAATGCGTTCTTCTATCCTATCCTCTACCCTTATAGCTTATTCCTTTACCTATTAGTCCTTTAGGGTAACTTTTGTTAGCGACTTAGTCAATTAAGGCACGAGTATGGCAAGAGGGTCACGCAAGCCTGTATAATTGGATTGTCTATAAACGAGGATCCAAAGCTAGAGAAAGGAAAGGGGAAGAATAGCAGTACCGCTTAAGGTTTTATGCGGCCCTTGAGTCACATAACTGCAACTATTTAAAACTGTCTATAACTGTCTACAATTTTCCACAACAATCCACCGTTTTCCACCACCGCCATAACATTACCCCCCCCCCCCCCCCCCCCCCTAAAAAAGCCTGCCCTTAGGCTTTATATATCCATATTACGTCCATAGGGTATTCTTATCTTTATACTTAATAGGCAGCTTATTATCTTTGCTATACTAGCACTCCATTTACTTATTAAGGTACTTTAAAGGTCCGGGCTTATTAGGGTATTAGTTATAAAATTCTTTAAGCTTATAGGGATTACCTATAAAGTTCTATATAGGGTACTAAGTGGGGTCTAAGTTATATCCTTTCCAACTAATATAATACTTTAGCGTTTCCCTTATAAATTTATAGGCTAGTATTTCTTTAATTTCCTATTTATTATTGCTATTAACTTAAATTAGTAGCAGCGGTTTATTTTTTTTATCTAAGCAATAAGTTTTTTATAGCTTTTTATAGCTTATCTAACAAAAATTTAGGGTAGAATTTAATTAAATCTAGGAGCTTTACTTTATATAAGTTGCCTCTATTTTTAAGGACCTTATATAGTCCTACTATTTAATAATCTAGTTTATAGCTAGGCCGTTCTATTTTTTAGTTCTTTATTATAACCAAGACCATATTGCCTACAGTAAAGTTAGGCTTACGCCTATACTTATTTACCTACTATTTTATTAACTTTAAGGCCTTTTTTAGGGTTATATAGGCTACTTTCTAAGCCTCTTCTAAGCGTTTAGCTTAATACTATACTTCCTTATAAGATAGTTTTTTATATATAGTCTATAGCCCTTCCGGTCTTTTTTAGTTAAAGCTTATATAGGGTAAATACCCTATTTCTAGTTAGATAGGTGTAAATTCTATAGAGCTATAAGGTAGGGTAGCCTAGGCGTAGTTTATTAGAGGTAGTAGTTTAGCCTAATTATTCTAAAACTAGTTAATAAAGAGTTAGAGTCTCTGGTTTAAATACTAGTTTATAATCTCTATCTGGCTATTTATCTAAGGGTAGTATGCTATAGAAAGCTTTAGTTTAATACCTAGGATCTAAGTAAACTCGTTTTAGAAAGCTAATATAAACTGTGGCTTATAATTAGATATAATAATATTTAGTAGTCCGTAAATTTGGTAGATATAGTGGATATATAATTAGGCCGCCTCTTTTATATTAATATTTTTATAATAAGGGATTAAAAATAGGCGCTTGCTAAAGTGGTTAACTATAACTATACCTATATTATATCTGTTACGGTCTATAGGTAGCTTATAGAAATCTATAAAATATACTACTAGGGGCGCTCTAGTATTAGAAGTGGTTTTAATAGTCCTAGGGTTTTATTTTACGGAATTATAGACCTATAGTAGTTGTTATAGTTTTATATATAGCAATTAATATCTATAACTATTTTAGGCCAGTAGTAATAGTTACTAATAATTTTACGGGTTTTATTTTTTCTAGGTAGGCCGTAAAGACCTAGGTATACGATTCTGTAATAAGCTATGTCTATAAGTTCTGTTCCTCTACTACCAATAGCTATTTACGGTACTTAAGAAGTCCGTTTTTAAGGGACTATGGGCTTATAGCGTCCTTTATCTTTTTATGGTATTCCTATAGAGAAGGGGCTATACAGTTTACCTACAGCAGTTTTGTGACGGTGCTGGAGCGCGTCACCTGCTACATTGCCGTTTCTAGGGCAATTCGCCGCATTTCTGGGCAATCTACTAGCACTACTCGTAGAGCTAGCCAATCAGGATTTTCCATGCCCGGCATGGAAAATCGCCATTGGCTCGCTTGCTACTAGCGCCTTAGTAACCCCTTATATCTTATTAGTCTCCAATAATCTCCTTCTCCTTCTTCTCCTTAGCTTAGTATTCTTGTATAGTAGCAATCTACAAGCTTTGGTTTAGAAGCATTTATATAAGCCCGTTATATTATACTAAGCTCTCCCTACATTGCCTAGGAAGGCCTTAATAATATCCTACCATAAAAGAAGACCCTCGTCTACAACGACGCGTTAATATATTATACTTAGATATTAAAAAAAACTTATACTATTACGCCTAAGAAGGCCTTAACAATATCTCACTTTATAGGCTAGACTGTACTTAACCTGTACCCCTAGAATTAAAACCGAATAGTATAATTCTAATAAACCTTAGGAAGCCAATAATGGCGCCTAAAGCGAGCTTATCTAAAAGACCTGCCTTTACTTGAGAGGAATATAAGATCCAGTTGGAATCAGAAATTGAAGATAATAATAATGTTATAGGTATACACGAGCAGATTTGTGCCCTTGCAGCTAATTAGAAGGTTAATTGTCTTTAAGCCTAAAGCATATAAGAGACTCTAAAGGAGATCCTGGAAAGCCTTGCTGCCTTATAAAATAGCTTAGCCTCCCCTATATAAAGCCTTAGTTAACCCATTTGCTTAACTAAATATAATACATTAAAGAGTACGGATATAATAATAAAGCAGTTAAAGTCCGTTAAGCTCCCTAACCCCCTACTATTGTTAAACGGCATAGACCTAACCTTTAAAAACTGGAGAATTTAGGTGTAAGGAAAGCTTTATATTAACTATAACCATTTCCCCTTTAAAGAAGCTAAAATGCTCTACCTCTTTAGTTAAACTATTAGGGACGCCTAGCGATACCTCCAGGCCAAGTTTAAAGATAAGTTACCTATTTGGTTTACATCTGTTAATAAGATAATACAGCATTTAGCTACTATTTATATTAATCTAAATAAAGTATGGGATGCCTATTATGACTATAATTGCCTAATAATAAAATTAAACTAATCCTTTACTGAGCTCTAGACTTAGTTCTTATACCTAGCAGGTAAAGGCTAGGTTCCCCCTATAAACTACTGTTTGGACCTATATAATAAGCTAACGGTCTAACTATAAGAGATGATTGTGGTAGCATTGGACGACCTACCAACCTACCAAAAACTTGCAGCTTGATGTTTGTCGCTGGATTTAGAACTAAAATAAATTAATGCTTGTTCTAATTGACTAAAGCGGCCCCGCAGCGACCGTAACCTGTCCGCTACACTAATGGGAGCTGGTGTTAGAAGACAAACCACGACCGTCCTTATACTAAAAGCGGTCACAACTACCTACCCTTGAGCCTCGCCCGACTTGCCACGTACCAATAGTATATAAATGATGTTCTTTTTAACTACCTTAATAAATTCTGCACGGCATACCTAGATGACATTCTTATATACTTAGACAATGAACTTGAGCACTAAGTTTATGTTAAAAAGGTCCTAGAGAGGCTGCAGAATGCAGGCCTATAAGTTAATATTAAGAAATGTAAATTTGGAGTAAAGCGAATAAAGTACCTTGGGTTTATCGTTAGCATAAAAGGAATTAAAGTTGACCCTAAGAAGGTTAAGGCGATACGCAATTGGAAACCCCCTTGTATAGTAAAAGGTATCTAGTTTTTTCTTAGCTTCTATAACTTCTACCATTAGTTTATTTATAACTATAGGGTTATGGCTAAGCCTCTTATATAACTAACTAAGAATAACACGCCTTTTATTTTTAATAATAATTATATAGAAGCCTTTAAGGAGTTAAAGGACTAACTTACCTCCTTCCTAGTTCTCCGTTACTATAACCCAAATCTTAAATTAATGCTGGAAATGGATGCCTCTGACGGAGTAGTAGTGGGGGTTCTCTTATAGTTATACCTAGATAGTAAATAGTACCCTATTATATTTTTTTTAAGATAATAGCCTTAGCTAAGTATAACTATAAGGTACATAATAAGGAAATGCTGGCTATTATATAATTGTTGTCTTAGTGGCGCGCAGAGCTTAAAAGTATAGACTCTTAGATTAAAGTCTATACTAATAATAAAGCAGCTTACTAGTTAATAGGCTAGGTGGGCTAAAATACTCTTCTAATTCTTCTTTACGATTATATACCGCCCTAGTAGGTAAAATTCTAAAGCTAATGCCCTTACCTAGAGGGAATAGGATATGGAACTATAGGATAAGCTAAAGGCTTAGCACTGGATATATGCCCTCCTTCGTCCTAAACAGCTTAACCTATATATCCTTAAAGAACTAAGCTCTAAACGGAATAAGCTGGCGCCTATAAAAGAAGAAATCCTAGATAAACTAATAGGACTAATTAACTGTATCCTAATCGCGAACCGCATAGCTAAATCCCTAAAAGCCCTCCAAGACTAAGCTATAGAAGATAACCCTAATTTAGAAATAGAAGACGGACTACTCCTATACTAAGAATAGCTTATAGTTCCAGATATTAACAACCTATAAATAGAACTAATCTATAAAGCCTACTGTTAAGTCTCTATAGCGCACCCTAGTTAAGACAAGACCTATTAACTACTAGCGCCTTGCTACTACTGGCAAGGACTCCTGTCCAACATAGAATAATTTATTAGGAATTGTCATGCTTGTAAATAAGCAGATACCCCTAGGGATTAAACCCCTAGGTAGTTATAACTACTGCTAGTTCCTAAACGCCCTTAGTAGTATATTATAATAGACTTTAAATTATTCTTAAAGGATAAATATGGTTATAATATGGCCTTTATGGTAGTTAACTAAGTAAGTAAGTAAGCTATTTCTCTTCCCTGCTTTAAGACTATAACTATAAAGGATATAGCCTATATATATATATTAACAAGATTTACCAGATCTATAGCGCTTCTAAGTTAATTGTCTCTAATTATAGACCCTAGTTTATATTAGACTTCTAGGACGAATTCTACCGGATCCTTAGGATTAAGATTAAGCTCTCTACTATATTCCACCCTTAAACTAACGGCTAAACTAAGATTATAAACTAATACCTTAACTAGTAACTTTACCCCTTTATTAATTACTACTAGGATAACTAGTTGGAACTATTACCTATAATAAACTACGCACAGCTTACACTCCCTTATAATAGTATAGGAATGTCACTATTTAAGTTACTCTATGGATATAAGCTACGAACATCCTTAAATTGGGATAGACCTATAGGACCTATAACGGCCCGCAAACGCCTTAGCTATAAAGAGGCCTAGATATTTGCTAAGAGAATATATAGAGCCTAGGAGACTGCTTAAGCAATTATGAAAAAAGCATAAGAGAAAAAAGAGTCCGACGTAAACTAATATTATTATAAGGTAGACTTCTATATAGGAGATAAAGTATAGGTATTAATAAAGAACTAGAAGACCTAGATGCTAAGCTGCAAGCTAGACTACTAAATAACTGGCCCCTATAAGATTCCTAAGCAGGTAGGGCACTCTTTTAAGGTTAAGCTACTAGAGTTAATGAAGATCCACCCTGTTTTCTCTTTAGACTAACTGCGGAAGGCTATGGATAACCTATTACCTGGATAGTACAACGACCCCCTACCGCCAATTTAGATTGCAAAGGATAAAGAATGGGAAGTTAAAGAGATCTTAGCAGTTAAGAAGGACTGTAGTACCTTAAAATACCATGTAAGCTAGGTAGGTCATAACGAAGATCTAGAATGGTACCCCGTATCCAATTTTAAGTACTCCTCCTATAAGCTACAAGATTTCTACCTAGCCTACCTAGACCTCCCTAGACTACCACGTAAGTTAGATAGCTAGATTAAATGCTAGGAAAAGGGATTAGATAACTATAATAATCTGGATAATAATAAAGAACTCGGACAAAGCCTAAGGGCAGGCTTTTTTGGGAGGGAGGGGTGATGTAATGGTACTAGAGCGCGTCACCTGCTACATTGCCATTTCTAGGGCAATTTGCCGCATTTCTGGGCAATCTACCAGCATTACTTGTAGAGCTAGCCAATCAGGATTTTCCATACCTGGTATGGAAAATCGCCATTGGCTCGCTTGCTACTAGCGCCTTGGTAACCCCTTGTATCTTATTAGTCTCCAATAGTCTCCTTCTCCTTCTTCTCCTTAGCTTAGTATTCTTGTATGGTAGCAATCTACAAGCTTTGGTTCAGAAGCATTTGTACGAGCCCGTCACAAGTTTATTAATAAGGTTAAGTTCTATAGAGTTAATAGGATATATCTTAGGGGTTATTCGGTTGTAAAAGCGTTAGATTGGATCTGAACTAAAAGTCTGGCAGAAAGAACGTATTCCTTCCTGATTTGACACGCGTCTGTGGCTCTACGGGTTGCACGGACGTGTGCAATCTGAAGCCTTCAGATTTAACTGAGGAGCTTCGAGCTCCTTATTTGAACTGACGCCAAGACCTTGGTTCAGATTCTGTATATAGTAAAGTTGCCAACTTTTTAGTAACTTTTAGCGTGTTTTTTGGGCAGTTAGAGGAACATCAAAAATTTATGGCTGAAGTCAAGTTGAACTGGAATTCAACCGAACAGTCGCCTTAGAATCAGATTGGAGCTCCAGATTAACTCCATTCTAAAGCCCGCATTCTGATCTAAACTTGCAACCGAACGACCCCTTAGTGCCTAAAGAGTCTATATTTAGCTCTGCCCATATCTAAGGGTTAAGGTGCTCTAGTTATAATAATATCTAAGTCCGTAATAAAATCTTTACGGCTATTTAGTTATTTAGGTCCTATCTATATCTTATAAGGGCGTCTATATAATTTATAGCGCCTAGCTGGTATATAATTAGGAAGTTAAACTAGGATAGAATATCCGCCTAGCGTGCCTGCTAGGCTATAAGGGCCTTTATTATTATAAAATATTCTAAGGCCTTATAATTAAAGACTACCTAGATAGGCTTAGGGGTCCCTTTTAGCTATATATGCTAGTACTAAAAGCTAGAGATAATAGCCAGCATTTCTTTATTATAAATGTGGTAGTTTAGCGTAATATCTACTATAGTCTTTAAATAGTAAGCAATAGGGTACCATTCTCTATCCGTTTACTTTTAGAAGTAAACATTGGCTATAATACTATCTAAGGCATTAGTCTCTAGCATTGAGGGCTGTTTTAGGTTAAAGTGGATAAGTAAGGGAGCAGAGACTAGTCGTTTCTTAAGTTTATTAAAGGCCTACCTATATATAGTGTTAAAGTAAAAGGGCTGGTTCTTATAGGTAAGTAGGCTTAAGGGCTAGGTAATTTTACTATAGTTCTTAATAAAGTGTTGGTAGAAGTTATAGAACCCTAGAAATAACTATACCCCCTTTATAGTCCTTAGGGATACCTATTGGTTAATTACAGCCTTCTTTTCTAAGTCTGCCTTAATTTTATTTATACTAATAATAAACCCTAGGTACTTTATACGCTTAACACTAAATTCTAATTTCCTAATATTAGCCTAGAGGCCGGCCTTATAGAGCCGTTATAGAACTTTATAGACGTGTTCCTTATATTCTAACTTATTCTTAAAGTAGATTATAATATTATTTAAGTAGGCTATATAGAAGTTATTAAAGTAGTTAAAGAGTATATTATTTATATATCGCTAGTATATAGCTAGTCCGTTAGTTAGTTTAAAAGAAAGTATTTTATATTTATATATTCCATAATGGGTTTAAAATATAATAAGATTTTTTAATTTAGGGTTTATCCTAATCCAGTAAAAGGCCTAACAGATATTAAGCTTAGTAAAGATTTTAGCTCTACTTATTTGGGTTAAAGTTTTATTAAGTAAGGGTAGTAGATAGCAGTCCTTGCGAGTTATATTATTAAGTTTATGGTAGTTTATATAGAAACAAAGTCCTCTATTTAGCTTTTTAGTAAAGAGAATAGGTAAGTTAAAAGGGGCTTAACTAGGCTTAATAAAGCACTTATTTAGGTTATTAATAAGGTGCTGCTTTATAGCCTATAACTCAGTAATAGACTACTAATAAAGGGGGCTATAGCTAAGTGTGTTTTCCTTATCTAGCTTAATTATAATTTTATAGTTATATAGTTGGTAAGGTGGGAGTATATTAGATGCTGCCTTAAAGAATACGTTCTTAAATTTTCTAGTATTAATAGGGTAGTTTCTATTCTACCAGCTTCTTATCTATAAGCTTACTTTCCTTTTCCTTAATTATCTAATTAATTTTATATAAGCTAGTAGTAAAGGTAATAGTATTAGGTTAAACTAAGTTCTGGTAAAATCCTACAGCGCTAATATAGTAGATATTAACTAGGGGAAGGTCTATAAGTTTCTTTATAGACTTTTATTAGGCCGTATTTTACGGTATAGGGTTTATAATCTTCCTTAGCTTATATTCCATTTTCTATAAATTATCCTTCCGGTTTATATATTTAGTATAGCATTTAATACTCCTTACTATTTTTTATAGCTATATAGGGCCTAAGCTCCCTATAAGGAGCTCCGATAGCTTTTTACTAACTTTTTTAATCTTTAGTATGGGTGGTATAATATAGGTAGTTTAGGGGCAGTATAGTATATAGATCTGTTACGGGTTAAGCTGTACGTCCTTTTTAAAAGCCTAGTCCCTATATATAGTGTCGGCCTAGTAAATAGTATTTATCTATAGCTAAATAAGGTTCTCTATTATAATACTAATTTTTTTTATAAAGGAAGGTATTAGGGATATAGTTTTGCGCTAAATAAGCCGTCTATTCTATATATTAAGCTATAAGCCTAAATAGGCTAGCCATTTTCTTTTTAAAATTATATTATACCTTCTAAGGTCCGTAATAAGGAAGGGGATATTATACTACCTTTGTCTATTAATATGGAGATAGATTTGCAAGATAGTTATAATAGGTAGTCCTACCTATCCGTTATACCTATAAATAGAAATTGGCTTAGGCAGTTCTTCTAGAGGCGTATTTAAAAAGTTAGCTAGTTTTATAGCGCACTTTATATTAATTAAGGTAAAGGTATTTACTTCTAAGTTAGCTAAAACAGAGGTTAAAACTTAATATTTATTATAGAATAAAGTATAAGGGATAGTATAGCTTCTTCTACTAACTAGCTAACCCAGATTAATATATAATATATTAATCCCTTTTAACCCTAGAAAAGAGTCTTCCTTTAGGGTTCCTCTTTTTCTAACTCTATATTATCCTCTTATATCAGTAAAACTTTATCCGTTTTTACCTTTATTAGGTAGTCCTTAGTAAAGTAGTTCTTCTAGCCGTATAAGAAGTAAGCTCCTTAATTACTAAGGGCCTATCTATAGGGGTTACTATATATAGGCTAAATATGCGCTAGACTTATGGCAGGGCTAGCTATACGGCTAGCTGCTAAATTAATAGTAGGCTATTATGATGGCTTGTATAAATGCCTCTAAACTAAAGCCTGTGGATTACTATCTAATAAAGATACTAAGCTAAGGAGAAGGAAAGATGGCCGCGAGGGCTTATATAAACAAATAGGTAGCGCGAGCCGCTAAGGCGCTAGTAGTAGACAAGCTAATAGTAGGCAAGCCAATAGTAAGAAACAGTACCAGATAGTACTAGATAGTATGCCAGGTAGCAAAATATAGCAGAATATAGCAGAATTTGGTGGGTGACGCGCTCTAGCACCATTATATCACCCCCCCTCCTAAAAAGCCTGCCCTTAGGCGTTGTATAAGCTCCCTATTGTTGTCCAAATTGTTATAATTATCTAACCCTTCTTCCTAGTATTTAATCTAGCTATCTAATTTATGTAGTGGTCTAAGGAGGTTAGAGTAGGCTAGGTGGAAGTGTAACAGACTACCGCTATCATGTTAGATATCATTTTATAACTTACTACCGTACCTTTTGTCATTATATATCTTACTACTCATTTCTATTACCTATTCATTACCTATTACCGACTAAGTGGCAATGTTAACCTAGTAGCCAATTAGGTAACAATTACAAATTATTATTGGCGTCTCTATTAAATCTTGCCACGTATTTTATGTATATAGTCCACCTAATTTCCGTAGATTTACAATTAAGTTATTTATTTAATTCTCCTACACTGCAAAGCTTATAGTTATAACCCTAGATTATACCACCTACTAACCAATTAAATACTACCTTGTTTAAGAAGTCACTACTTCTACTACCTTTACAAGTGTCTTAAACTTCTTTACCTATTAAACGAACGGATAATTAAGCTTAACAAATATACTAGAACAAACTAGAACAAACTAGAACAAACTAGCGAATCAAATTATTAAAATAAGGTTTTACTAAGACGCTAACCTAGACCCTGCCTAAACTGTTAAAATTCTAAAAATAATAACCAATACGAACGAATCTTTATCTAAAATTAACCTTATTCTTAATAAGCTATCTACTAAATTAGCTTCCATAGTTCTTTATTATTTAAGATACTGCCAAAACTAATAAGGTATAGCAGTACATCGACCGATTAAAAAAGAAAGATAAGCTCCCAAAGCTAGAACCTCTGAAATAACCTATACCTATAGACGTACTTCCTATAGCTATATTAATAGCATAACTAGACTAAACCTAGCTTACCGTATATAACTAAATCTACATAGAGTATAAGGACAACCTCTGCATATACTAGAAGAAAGAGCAGGCTATAAGCGATGTTAGTAACTACATTGTTTAATTAACATCAGCAGGCTACTTTCCGCTTATTAACGGCCTCAACACAGTATATAAACGGCTTCAAGCACTTACCCCTACCACATTAGGTTAAAAGCATAATGTCCTTAATTAATACACGGCTTTTTAAGCCTATAACAAAAAGCAGAGCATTGAAAAATGGTTAAATAGCTAGAGGAATGTCTACAAGTAGGTAGAATAATTGGAGCTACTAGACATCTAGGGATTTAGACCCCACTATAATTTTATATAAGCTATTAAACCCATCTCTTTTAGTTTTATAGGAGCGCTAGAAATAGACCTTATTAAAAAAGAACGGAAGGACAAAGAGGCTCTATCCATTATTAACCTCATTAAGGAATTTAAGGAGCACTACTATATACAGTAAGCATTATCTTCTTTTACCTTAACTGCCAATAACTCTGTATTCGCAATCCTTTAAAACAATTTAAGTTTTAATTCCAATTTAAACCCTAACAGCAATTTAAGTTAAAATTCAAGATAGCGTAAGGAATGCATATGCGGCATTATATATTGATTAGTGACTGCTATTACATTACTGTATATAAACGCTCTTAAGGATGGAGACTAAGGGCAGATATCTAGAAGAAAGTAGATAAAACAATCTCATTTACACCTTAGATTAAACGCATTATCAAGCAGATTTAAAAAAGAGAATAGGAAGCAAAGGAGAATAATCAGAAGAACACATAATCTACAATTAATTTTAATTCTAAAACCCCAGTTTCTACTATACCAACTAGCCATGCTGCCGTGTTTAGTACTAGTTATATTCCTTTTAAACTCCAGAACACTTAGATACTCGACCCTAGTATAGATATACATATCTACAACAATAAAAAAGACTTTACCTTCTTATACCCAGTAGTAGAAGATAACTACCTAATTGCTAGCGGAAATTTTAAAAAAATACAAGCTTATGGAATAGTAACCATTACTGTTAATACACCTACTAGGAAGTCAAAAATAAAGCTATCCTATATAGCACTAGCACCTACCTTTTTTACAAATATTGTAGCACTCTTAAGAGCTACTAATAACGATATCTATTTTAACTTAGGACGGAACTTGCTATACTGTCTAGCAACTAGCAAAATAGTATGCTATATAAGACGACTAAGGGGGCACTAGGCACTAATATACAGAGAGCCTATAATTACCCTAGATTTAACAACTTAATTAACCTTCTTAACAGGAAGATTCTAGCTAAGCTAAATAGCCTATAAACTAATCGGAGCTACAGCTACAAAATTGTATAAAATTCTCGGCTATATAGGACCTGCTGCTATTAAGCAGCTTCCTAAGTACATTAATGGCGTACAGCTTACCAAATTAGCTACTAAATAAGCACTGCTTAAAATCAAATATAAAACTTGCTTATTAGCAAAGCATATACAGCAGATCTCTTAAAGACGAGAATATAAATTTCCAGCCACTTAACCATTTGAACGGCTAGTATTTGATATTATTAACCTTGGAGTAACTAGATATAATAGTGATAGATATATTATACATTTCTACTATACGTATTCCAAATTTAACTTTATATTTACCTCCAAGAATAAGGATAAAGCTACTATCCTACCTACCATTTATAAGACTTACCGTTTAATTAAAACATAATTCTACTAAGATGTTGTCTTCTTCTAGAGCAATAATAAATAAGTATTTAGACAAACGAAAGACACCCTAGAGACGTAGTGTGCAGATAAAGGCATTACCTTTAAATTCTGAGCACTATATACTAAGAAACAGAATAGCGGAGCTAAACAATCTAGAAGAACCCTTATAGAACAATTAAGGGCTATATAGCTGGAAGCATCCTTACCCCTATTTCTAGGACCAGAGGCTTTCCTTGCTACTAAATATACACTCAATTAAACCCCAAATAAGCAACTAGGATAGAGAACTCTATACAAAATTGCCTATAGAAAGCCACTATTACTTACCTATATACACGTATACGGTTGCAAGACCTATATATTAAATAAGTATATTAGAAAGGGAAACAAGCTAGCTCTTTATATATTAATTGGACACCTAGTTGGCTATAATTTAACTAATATCTATTAAATCTGGATTCTAAGTCTCCAAAAAGTTATCCAAACTAGAGATATTATGTTTAACAAGACCTTATTCTATAACCCTAAGGGCTAGAATATTAACTACCTACTAAGGGAAGTATTAGAAGACACTATTTAGATAATTAGTCTACCAGAACCTCTCTATAAGGACAAATCTAAGGACAAATCTGTCCTATATAGACCTACCTTAAATGCAGATTAAATAACTATATTAAGTAATTTAGCAGAGCTTCCTATAAAGGATATTAAGTAGTTACTAACTCCTAGCAGAATGGTATCTCCAGATCTGCTAGAAATAAACACCACACTAAAAGGACCTTAAGATAATATTATGGATATAATTAAAACAGGTTCTACCCAGCTAAGCTTACTAAAACTATCTAATAGAGTAACTAATATAGCTCTATAAGCTAACGAAGTCTCAGCCAATCCTTCTACCAACCTTATCCTACTAGAAGGTTCTAAATAAATTCAACGCTAAGTATATATAGCAGCACTAGCTAATCTATCTACCCTATTTAGTTACTACGCTAGCTTTACTACAGGACTAGTAAAGGATATTAGCCGAACTAGATCCTTATCCTTATCTCTATATTAGGACAATCTCCCTCCCAGACTAAGAAACCTTAAAGAGCTAAGAAAGTACCCTTTAACTACTGGCTTTTAAAAGGCTATAGAAAAAGAATATAACAACCTATAACGCTAAGGGATATTTAAGACTATACTAAAGGAAGAAGCAACTAACGACCAGATCCTTCCACTAAAATGGGTCTTTAAATATAAGTTTAACAGCAATAGCTACCTATAAAAGCTAAAAGCTTAACTGTGTGTCCGCGGAGACCTATAGATTACTAAGGAAGAGACCTATACAGCAACCCTAGCTGCTTAAATATTCCGTGCCCTTATAGCTATAGCAGCCGCGTTTAATTTGGAGATTTAACAGTATAACGCTGTAAACGCATTTATAAATGCAAGACTAGACGAATTAGTCTACTATTACTGCCTGGAAGGCTTTAATTAAAACGGATATATCCTAAAGCTACTTATGGCGCTATATAGATTAAAAGTCTCATCACTACTTTAGTACAAAGAGCTCACTAATACACTGGCTAAATTCGGATTAAAGCCTATTTTAGGTACAAACTGCCTTTATACCAATAGACGACTTATTATCTTCTTTTATATAGACAATATTGCCATTCTAGTTGCCAAAAAGGACCTTTTAAGACTATAGGAATTTAAAGCCAAATTGCTGCACTAATACGAGATCCGTATACTAGGAGACCTATAGTGGTTCCTAGGAATCCAAATCAAACGAGATTAACTAAGTAGAAAGCTCTAGCTCTGCCAAGATTCCTATATCAAAAAGATAGCCAATCAATTCAATATTAAACTAGGAAGATTTCCTAAGTTATTACTTCCTGCCAAAGAACTAACTCCGTCCAACCAGTAGATAAACCCTTAAAGAACTCTAGCCTATCAGTAACAAGTCAGTTCTCTTACGCACCTTGCCGTATTTAGAAGACCTAATATTACTAAGACGCATTCTAAGCTGGCTGAATTCCTTACTAATCCAAATTAAAAGCACCTTAATGTAGCTAATTAAGCTATTACTTACTGCCTTAGAACAAAATTGACAGCTATTAAATACTCTAGCGAAGTATTTAGAGCATACATCTACTTCAGAAACCCTAAGGGAGAAGATGTTACCTTTTATAGAGCATCTAACGCAGCATTTATAGACTATAAAGACATCAGATAGAGCTCTTAAGGATACCTTTTTATGCTATTTAGAGGACTAATTAACTAGAAGGCGACTCTATAGAGATTAGTAACTCGCTTAACTACTAAAGCGGAGCTTCTCTCCCTGTCTATAGCTGCCGTTAAGATTATCTGGTGGCAGCGTTTCTTTAAGGCAATCAGCTTCAATTTAGAACGCGAATTTACCCTACTTTGCGATAATATGTAGACTATATAACTCCTAAAACAGGACACACCAAAGCTTAACACCAAACTACAACATATTAACGTCTATCAGCACTGGCTCAGACAGGAAGTCTAAGATAAAAAGATCAACATCCAATGGGTCCCTATAAATAAAATGCCTACTAATAGCCTTACCAAGATCCTACCCTATTAAAGGTATAAGGCATAGATAAAGCAATTAAATTTGGTGGATATTTAACATTAAATTGCTACTGCATTATCTGATAAAGACTCTTAAACATTACCCTACTCCTAAATTATATCTAAAATTTCCTATTTTGTATAGTCTCTACCTTCATTTTTGTTGTCTATAGCTTTAACTACACCGTTAAATCTAGGGGTGTGTGTAATAGACTACCGCTACCATGTCAGGTATTATCTTATAACTCACTACTGTACCTTTTATTATCGCATATCTCACTACTCATTTCTATTACCAACTAAGTGGCAATATCAACCTGGTGGCCAATTAGGTAACAATTATAAATTATCATTAGCGTCTCCATTAAATCTTGCCACGTATTTTATATATATAGTCCACCTAATTTCCGTAGATTTACAATCAAGTCGTTTATTTAATTCTCCCACACTATAAAGCTTACAGGAAGTCCTATAGCTTATAGGGGGAGTACTTAAAATTAGATGCGGGGTACTACTCTAGGTCGTCGTTATAGCCTACCTAGCTTACGTGGTATTTTAAGACATTATAGACCTTTTTTACTGCTAGGATTTCTTTAACTTCCTATTCTTTATCCTCTACAATCTAAATTAGTGGTAGGGGGTTATTATACTATCTAGGTAGTAGATTATCTATATTTTTTTATAGCAGGTTTAAAGAGAAGACGGGGTAGATCTTTATTAATTCTAGTATCTTAATCTTAAAAGAGTATCCTACCTTTTAAAGAGTCTTACATAAGCCGGCTATTTAGTGGTCTAGCTTATAGCTTGGCCTCTAGGTTTTCTAGTTCTTTATTAACACCTATACCCTATCTCCTACTTAGAAGTCCACCTTATAATAATATTAGTTTATCTTAGACTTCTTCTTCTCTTACACCTTTCTTATAATTATTTAAGCAATCTCCCAGGCTCTATATATTCTCTTAGTAAATACCCAGGCCTCTTTATAGCTAAGGCGTTCGCGGGCCGTAGTGGGTTTAGTAGGCCTATCCCAATTAAAGGACGTTTATAGTGTATACCCGTAGAGCAGTTTAAATGGGGATATTCCTATACTATTATGGGGGAGTATAAGCTACATATAGTCCATTATAGGCAGTAATTCCAACTAGTTGTCTTAATAGTAGTCTATAAAGGGACGTAGTTGCTAGTTAAGGTACTAGTTTATAATCTTAGTTTAGCCATTAGTCTAAGGGTAGAATATAGTAGAGAGCTTAATCTTCATTCTAAGGATATAGTAGAATTTATTTTAAAAATCTAATATAAACTAGGGACCATAGTTAGAGACAATTAATTTGGGGGCACCATAGAATTAATAGATGTTATTAATGTAGAGGTGGGCTATATCCTTTGCAGTTATAGTCTTAAAACATAAAAGGGAGACAGATTGCTTATATAATTGGTTAATCACTATAAAGGTCGTATTATAGCCATAGGCGTCCTTTAGAAACAACTTAAAGTCTATTATAATATATTGCTAAGGGCGTTCTGGAACTAGCAGCGGTTATAACCACCTAGAAGTTTAATCCCTAGGGGTATTTGCGCGTTTACAGGCGTGGCAGTTTCTAATAAATCGTGCCATATTAGATAGGAGTCCTCACTAGTAGTAATAGGGCGCTAGTAGTTAGTAGGTCTTATCTTAACCAGAGTATACTATAGAGACTTAATAGTAGGCTTTACAGATTAGCTCCGTCTATAGGTTGTTAACATCTAGAACTATAAGCCGTTCTTAATATAAAAGTAGTCCTTCTTCCATTTCTAAATTAGGGTTACCTTTTATAGCTTAGTCGCGGAGAGCCTTTAGGGAGTCGGCCGTATAGTTTGCAGTTAGAATGCGATTAATTAGCCCTATTAGTTTGTCTAAGACTTCTCCTTCTATAGGCGCTAAACTATTCCATTTAGGGTCTAGCTCCTTAAGAATCTATAGGTTAAGCTATTTGGGGTAGAGGAGGGCGCGTGTCTAGTCTTAGGCCTTTAGCTTATCCTAAGGTCCTATATCTTGTTCCTTTTAGGTTAATATATTAACCTTAGAGTTTTGCTTACTAGAATAATATATAATTGTAAAGAAGAATTAGGACAGTATTTTAGCCTAATAGGCTTATTATCTAGTAAGCTACTTTATAGTTATAAAGTACTTTAAGGCTTTATAATCTATATATATCTTAATCCGGGAGTTTATACCTTTTAGATCTACGCGCTATTAGGACAGTAATTGGATAATAGCTAGCATTTCTTTATTATATACTTTGTAGTTATACTTAGCTAGGTCTATTATTTTTAAGAAGAAGGTAATAGGGTACTATTTGCCGTCAAGATATAACTATAATAGGATTCCTGCTATAACTCCATTAGAAGTATCTGTCTCTAGCATTAATTTAAGGTCCAGGTTATAGTAATAAAGGATTTATAAAGAGATAAGCCGATCTTTTAACTCTCCAAAGACTTCTATATAGTCATTATTAAAGATAAAAGGTATGTCTTTCTAGGTAAGTCGTATAAGAGGCTTTACTATAACTCTATAGTCGCAGATAAATCAGTAATAGAAATTATAAAAACTAAGGAAGGACTAGATCCCCTTTATAGTATAAGGGGGTTTCCAGTTACAGATTGCGTTAACCTTCTTTAGGTTAACTTTAATCCTATTTATACTTACTATAAACCTAAGGTACTTTATGCATTTTACTCCAAATATATATTTTTGAATATTAACTGTCGGTATACTCGCTTTATCAACGTGCACGAATATCACTTATAGTGGTACGTATGCGGTGTTGAAGTTGGTAGTTGTTAATGTCTAGAAATAGGGGTTTGCTCCAAGGTCAGATTAGCTAGTCTCGCTTTATAGTCCCGTAACCACGTCATATAACTAATATTCCGACACTAGAGCAACTCTAAGAAGAAGGCTAATCTACACTCTAAAGCTAAGTCTGTTTCTAGACTATTTATAGCATATACGCAATAGCTAAAGATCTAATTAATACGCAATAGTTTCCACGCTCCTCTTATAGGTCCGTAATTACATAACTAGTGTTATGGCTTATACTAATACCTCTAAACTAAAGCTTGTAGAATGCTATATTATGGGGACACTAAGCTAAAGAAAAGAAGGAGAAGAATTGTTAGGGGTAGTAGGTTAATATATCACGAGGGCCGCCAAGGCGCTAGTAGTAAGCGAGCCAATAGCGATTTTCTATCCCAGGGATGGAAAATCCTAATTGGCTAGTTAAATTCAGGGTCCGTAGAATATAGCGGGTGGCGTACCCTAATGTAACAGGACTAGCCTAGTTACAGTAGGAATGTCTCGGTAAAACACTCGACAGATAAACTTGACGCCTTGATTGACTTCTGCCAAGTTCTGCTAGATTAATCGAATTCTACTAAAGTCCGTCTGCGTGC
>Ga0307507_10006049_pt1 | contig 19033 bp, 14 predicted proteins | sample 7_EM_MG_FD_207223 | JGI IMG/M metagenome (GOLD analysis project Ga0307507, IMG submission 207223) | Populus trichocarpa ectomycorrhiza microbial communities from riparian zone in the Pacific Northwest, United States - 7_EM | ecosystem: Host-associated > Plants > Roots > Unclassified | place... | reverse complement strand
GGGCATATATCAGTTCATTAGGTTGTTAAGCTAGTCATTACATTTGTATTTGTGTTGTTTCTGTAGTAGTCCATCGTACAGTAATACAAAAATTGTGATCTATATGGGACCATTGTGGTGAAATAATCCAGAACTTGGGTTTGTGGCCCCATAATGAAATTATGGTAGATTTGTGGTGCCACAAACAATTGTGGCACATGAGTTGCCACCACAAGTATAATGTACCCACCATTGTTTGTGGGAGTGTGGCTGAGTGTGGTTTGCATGAGAGGCGTGGTGCCACACATGCCACATGTGATGTAGTTTTCCTGATGTACAGTGATCTTGGGCTTGAGTTGTCAAGACCTCCATTTTTTTTTTCAGGCCTTCGGCTGGACTAACTAACCAGGTATAGGTCTGGCATTCTATTGCCAGAGCACCCTTGGGGTTTTCAGGGGTTTTCAGACTTTTGTTTGGTGCAAAACCTTTCCTGGTACCTAATTGGTCAATTAATTCAGATATCACTGGATATTTGTACAGCCATGCCTGATTTCTCAGCAATGGCTTGTATGAGTTTCAACACTGTCTCGTCAGTTGTTATTGAGATTTGGAGCTTCAGCTCACTTTGGCCTAAGGCATTCAGTTCCAGGGTATGTAGAGGTACAATGGATAACCTTTGACATTGATTTGGGCAGGGGCATCATTGCATCAGGGAAAAAAAAGTATATGTAGTTTTCTGATGGAATATGTACCTGAGTAGTTTTGTTCAAAAAGTCAGTAGCTTTGGTTGCTCCACTGAGTAGTTCAGGTACACCCAGCTCATTTGTTCATAAACCCAATAGCCTCCAATATTTCCAACTCATTTCCCCATAGATCTTGATTGTTTTTCCTATAGTGTCAGTAGTCCAAGTACTTTCTGCCCTAAATGTTAAGTAACAACCAAGTAATGACTTGGTTGCTTGACTATTTCAGAAACTTCCTTGAAGATACAAATTTATTAATGAAAAGGGCCTACTAAAACATAAATGAACAAGAATTGTCAGGACATTGATAACCAAAACATGAGATAAGTTTCATTGAGCCGCAAGCACTTGAATGCTGTGCCTGATGTGAAAGAACAGTGACAGGCATGTGAACAACATCAAGTCATGAGCTGCAATTTGTTCAAGTCTGTTCAAACTCTGACATCATGTGATCATGTTGAACTTTGAATTTCCCAACATGGATATTCATTGTTCTTCCTTCCCTTCCCACCACCTCGATGAGCAGCCTACTGTCTCGATGAATGACCCCCTCTCTTGACAAACAGCCTCCTCTCAACAAACGGCTCTCGACAAACAGCCTCCCCTTGACAAACGGTGTTCCCTTGACAAACAGCCTCCTTCCTTCAACCAACAGCCTCCTCCCTCCCTCAACCAACAGCCTCCCTCCTTCAATGAATGGCCTCCCTCCCTTGACCAACAGCCTCCTCCCTTTGACCATCGGCCTCCTCCCTTTGATCAATGGCCTCCTCCCTTTGATCAATGGCCTCCTCCCTTTGACCAACAGCCTCCTTCCTTTGACCAACAGCCTCCCTCCCTCGACCAACAGCCTCCTCCCTTTGACCATCAGCCTCCTCCCTTTGACCAATGGCCTCCTCCCTTTGATCAATGGCCTCCTCCCTTTGACCAACAGCCTCCTCCCTTTGACCAATGGCCTCCTCCCTTTGACCAACAGCCTCCTCCCTTCAACCAATGGCCTCCTCCCTCCCTTGACCAATGGTCTCCTCTCAATGTATAACCTCCTCTTGACAAACGGCCTCCTCTCTTGACAAATGACCCCCTCTCAATGAACGGCCTCCTCCCTCCCACAATGAATGGTCTCCTCCTGTGTGTTAGATAGAATGGGCTCCTCCTTCCTTCAACAAATGGTTCCTCTCTCCCTTGATGAACTGCCTCCTCTCTTGACAAATCGCCTCTTCTCGACAAACAGCCTCCTAATGTGTGTTAGGTAGAATGGCCTCCTCCTTCCCTTGACGAATGGTCTCCTCTCTCAATGAGGCCCCCCTCTCCCTTGATGAACAGGCTCCCCCTCCCTTGATGAACAGGCTCCCTCCCTCAATGGATGGTTTCCTACCTCTGTTGATGAATGGCCTCCCTCCCTCCCTTGATGAATGGTCTCCTCCTGTGTGTTAGGTAGAATGGCCTCCTCCTTCCCTCAATGACCAGCCTCCCCCCTCCCTCATGGCACTGAATAGCCTCTCGGATGCCAGCTTTGGGTCTTATTAAGAATTAGTGTGGTGATTGATTGTAGAGTATCATTTTCCTTGTATTAGATACTGAAATTCCATTGATATCTGGTTTCCATACTATGATTTGGATTGAGGAAATCAATAGTCAATGATATCTACAAAGAAGTAAGTAGACTCTGGTAGCTCTGGTAGCAAGGTGTCCCAGTGTCTACCTGGTGGAAGGGAGGAAATACCCAGACTACTGAGATGTCACAGTAAACTACTGGAGCAACTCATGGGGGGACCTGTATACCAGACTATTATAAATACTGGGGCTACATTGACCTACTGAGTCAAGAGATTTTTTCCTGATGTGAATTGATGGTGAGCATGTAAGGCATGTTGGCTGCATAATCATAATTATGGTAGGTCACATAAAGGGTGCTCAGATAGGTTTGGGGGTTCCCAAAACAAAAAGACTGAGACCAAGACCGGTCCACACATTTTCTAAAACCTCAAAAGACTGGACCAGGACCAGAAAAAACCAGGACTGCGGTCTTTTTCAGTCTTGGGCCGGTCTTGGTCCAAACTGGTTACAACCGGTTCAAGACTGGTTTTTCAACTACATATGCAATAAATTTCGCAATTGTGAGCCACTAAATTTATTGCCATGCTTCTTAGCATTTAAAAAAGTGCAAGAACGTTAAATTACGTTGAGAATTGATGTATATACAGAAATACTCATGTACATCTACTATTTGCATGAAATATTTTACAGTTTTGAGAATATCTTTGTCAGTTTTTGTCCTAAAAATATGATCTTAGGTGCGTTTTGAAGGGTAATTAGAGGGTTACAAAAGACCAGTCTTAACCAACAAGACTGGTCCACCATAACCAGTCTTTTTGCAGTCTTGGAATCTCAAAAGTGAAAGACCGAGCCTGCTGGTCTGGTCTTTTGTGGTCTTGGTCCAGTCCAGTTGCAGTCTTTTTTCAGTCTTGGGATGGACTTCCAAGCACCACTCCAATTGGAAACACACTTTAATGGAACTCAATGCACTATCATATCACCAATGTTGCAGATGGAGAAATATGCCTCCACTAGCAATATTTATGACTAGTTCATCAAACAGAGACAACCTTAGGGAATGGCCTTGGGCATAGTGAAAATCAATGGGTGCATTGTAGGTCAAATCAAGGCAAATTAAGGGGATTGAGGAGACCTCAATTCAAGTGCAGAGATAAGTACATAAATTCAGTCATCAATGAAACCAATCAGACAAGAAAATTGGTTCATTTAACAGCATATCAAGACATGAGTACAAGATAGAATATCAGTGAAACAATATATCATTGAGAAACATGAAATCATTATGGTAGGGACATTAACTACTAATTCCTGCAAAGCCTCCAATATCAAGACAGTACATAAACATTTCCCAAAATATCATTCCCCAAGTATGAAGTTAGTATGAAAAAATTATTATTATTACTTATGCTAAAGTATCAGATTAGTATTTTGATGGTATTCAAGGTTTTTTCTCAATACTGTATCAATATAAGCAAGTATCAATATAATGTTGAAAAAAAACTTTGAATACCATGAAAATACTAATCTGATACTTTAGCATAAGTGATAATATATTTTTTTTCATACTAACTTCATACTTGGGGAATGATATTTTGGGAAATGTTATGTACCATCAAAATACTCTCAACTCCAGTATGTTGTCATGTTTGCAGTGAGTCTTCTCATCATATTAAGGAAGAAGAGGATGTGACAAACAATTTCAATGAATTTAAACCAAAATCGAAGCTCAAACTAGATGCTGCTGGGTATTGGAAATATATTGATGGTCTGGAGTACAACTCATCTGTCATCCCTGAGCTCAAAATCAGTCAGCAAATCCAAGGCCTTGATGGTACAGAAGTCACTGTCACCATCACTATCCTGGGAAATGAAGCAATTGTTGCAGGTGCCAAGAAGGATGAACCTGGCTTGCTGCTGATAAGAAAGCCCATGCCATTGTTGTCAAAGCCATTCCTATCAAGAAGCTTTATGTTGTTTGTGATTGCAAATCTGCTCATGAGACCTGGGTAGCCCTCAAGAATGAATATGAGCCAGCTAATGCACTCACTGCTGTCTCCATCAAACGCCAAGTCATGGTCCAGCTCTATCAAAAATTATGCAATGCTGACCCCTTCATGATGCCTGATGCTGAATTTGTGAAGCATCTTGTCACACTCATATGTCAAAGTCTGAGGAATGGTGCTGCTGTCGCAACTCTCTCCATGACAAAGTGAGGTTATGGGAAGGCCTGTTTCATCCACTGTTGTTCTTCAGCATCTGAAACATGAAGAAGTTGAAATGAAAATCACACCCTCAATTGTCTCCATCAATGCACTAGCTACCAAGAAGGGGAGAGCAACTTGTGATGTCAGAGACAGTGTTGTCCCAAGCTCCTATGCCACTGGTTGATTGAATCAAAACAGTTGACTGAATGAGAAGGCTTACCAGCAACAACATAAATGACCTGTCCCATATGATCATCAGCAATGTTCTGTGCTATGAAAAATCTGTGACAACATGTACTGTGAGACTCCTGTGGGGCATACAAAAGCAGATTGTTTTTCTTATTGGAGGAGGGAAGGCTGGGAAGTATCCAGACAACTTCTGTGGTAGAAGAGACATTCATCTTGCACCTGAAGCAAGGATTGCCACAATGAAGAAGCAAGTTCTTGAAGGAAAAGCTGGAGAGCATTTTTTGGGCTTAGCTGACTATATGGAGGATGGGGATGAGGTCATTGAAAAGGTCATTGAAAAGGTTGATGATGGATTTGCATTTATGCTGTCTCTGCCTGAGGGCAATGAAGGAGATGCCATTGGAGTTGATGAGGAAGTTACTGTGAATACCATAGTTTGCAATGCAGCTATCACCCAGAGTGACAGCATGCATCATGATACTGGAGCCTCCTGCCACATTTTTCACAAGCAAAAACTGTTCCACAATTATACTGTGTTTGAATCTCCTTTGGCCATACATGGTTTTGGAACAAGCCTAACCACTCAAGCAGTTGGGAAAGGAAGGATTGTATTGAAATCCACATATGATGGCACCACATGCAATTTCTCTGTGTCCAATGTCCTTCACATTCCCACTGCTCAGTGCAGCCTCATTTTTGGAACTTGTCTAGACCAGAAAGGGGTCAACACACAAACAGGAAATAGCAAAATCACTCACTTCAATGCTGCTGACATTCCTTTTGCAACAGGTTCCATCATGAAGGATTTATACAAGATGGATGTCAAAACCATGGAACCAGGTGAAGCACAGCCATCACTCAATTTGATTGCTGGTGTGATGCCATCAGTCAAGCCCCTTTTTGGACCAGGAACAGAAACTCCTGAAACTCAAAAGCTGGGTTTTATCACTGTCTAATGGGCCATATAGACATTAAAGGGCTGCAGCACTCCACAACTGGAATCCCAATCAATAATATTCACATCAAAAATTGCCGGATCTGTGCTCTTGCAAATCTACCAATTGTGCTGACTGTCCCTTGTTCCAGATCCACTGCAACATATGTGGTCTACTCCCTCCTGCATATGGGGGTTTCTGATATTTTATTACCTTTATTGATGATTTCTTCTGGTACATCACCATTTATTTCCTCAAGCTCAAATCTGATACTCTCAAATGTTTTCAAGATTTTCTTGTTGCCACTGAAAAGTTTCTTGGCTACTTGATTATTTTTTATGGGTCAATAATGCACCTGAACTCATGCAAGGCCAATTTCATGATTATTGTAAACAACATGGCATAACTTATGAACTCACCATTCCAGATGCTTCACAACAAAATGGCATTGCTGAACATGCTTATCAGATCATTGAATCCATGACATGTGTCATGCTTGTTGATGGTAGTCTCTCATTTTGGTTTCGGCCTTTAGCTGCTCAAGCAGCCATACACATCAAAAACTGTGTGCCACGCACATCTCTTCCACCAAATACCACTCCTTTTGAAGGTTGGTTTAAACAGAAACCTGACTTTTCACATCTCAGGCCCTTTGGTGCACTCATCACAGCAAGAAAGACCAACTCTGACCAATTAACCAAAATTGCACCCCAAGGAGAAGAGGGCCATTTTGTTGGGTATGTGCATGATGCCAAGGGCTACTTAATTTGGTTTCCTGATTCTAGGATCATCTGCCCATGATGTGATGTTCAATTTCATGGCTTTCCCAGTTTTCTACCTTCTCCTCTTCTCTCTGAAATCCTATGGGATGACATAACCATGGACCTCGAACCTCACCTCCATGACAGCAAAACATGTATCATCCTGGAGCAATGCTCCAACCCTGCCAATGAGCATATTATTGCCTCTGAACATACTTCTGCCTCTGAGCATATTTCTGCCCCTGAGCATAATCCCGCCATTGAGCATAATGAGTAGGTTTTGCCCTACCTTCACCCATATCTCCATTTGCCTGTTTTGACCAGGCATGATGTTGTCATGAAGGACATTCATACTTCTGCCTCTGAGCATAAATCTGTATGTGCTATAACCCTCTCAATGTCATTTCCATCTTGATGTTTCATATCAGACTGGATGTTGATATGAAACATTGACTTGGTTTTGTTGATGCCGAAGTTGTGTTTGTCAATGCAGTGCTCACTGACCCCATTGATGATCCAAATGAAAAAGATCCCAGAACTCTCCAGGAAGCCAAATTGTCTATTTATTGGACATATTGGCTAGCTGCCATCTATGAGGAGCTTGAGTCACTCAAGGAAAAAGGGGTCTACAATGAAGTTAACGAATTCCCTTCAGGTCAAAAGGCAGTCGAGTTGAAATGGGTTCTTTATATCAAGCGAAATTGTGATGGCCTTATTTCTAGATTTAAAGTCTGTCCTGTTGCAAAGGGGTTCACCCAAATTCCTGGCCAAGACTTCAACTATATCTTTGCACCAGTCACTTGATGGGAATCAATCTGGTTTGTTCTTGCCCTTGTGGCTGACCAGGACATGGTCTTGCATCAAGTTGACATAAAACCACTTTTCTTAATGTGCCTCTAGATGAAGAGATTTACATGCACAAACCCTCCATAGTTGGCACTGGGTTCTGGAGGCTCCTAAAAGGCCAATATGGACTGAAACAAGCTGGCTGACAGTGGTATCTTGAACTCAACTCATGTGTCACAATGATTGGATTCAAGAGAATGGAGTTTGACTGAAGCATGTACCAATGTAATAAGGGTGCTGAACATTCAATTGTCACAACAAGTGTCAATGACATGCTCATCACATCCAGCACAGCTGCAGAATCTGATGCTGTTGTCACCACATTGGCCTCCCAATTTGAAATCACAGATAACAGCGAACCCAAGTTGCACCTTGGATGTGGCATTGAGCAAAATCATGCCAACAACACCATTCAACTTAATCAACAAAGCTACACAGAATCCATTCTTTGAGATTTCAGATACAAAAATTGTAATTCAGTCAGTATGCCTATGGATCCAGGAGTACAGCTTTTGCCAGAAACTGCTGAGGATTCATTCAAGGTGAAGGATTTTCCCTATACTTCAGTTGTCAGCAAATGCATGTACCTTGCCACTTGCACTTGGCCAGACATCACCTATACTGTCCATGAACTTGCCAGATTTATGGCAAGCTATGGGCCATCTCACATTGCAGCTGCAAAGCATCTACTACAATACTTTTGAGGCACCACTTCTCATGGTGTCACTCTTGGAGGCTCAGAAACATGACAACCATTCTTCAAAGCCCTGACAGACTCTGATTGGGGACTGGGCGACAGCTGAAAATCTGTTTCAGGTTTTCTCATCATGATGGGTATGTTGCTGCTTTCTTGGAGTTCAAAACAACAAGCAGTTGTTGCTCTCTCCTCTTGTGAAGCTGAATATCTTGCAACCACTCACTGTACACATGACATCCTGTGGTTCTGAAAATTATTTGCTGAACTCACTTTCCACAAGCTCAACCAACATCTTTGTTTTGTGACAATCAAGGCACTGTTGCCTGTACACATGATCCTCATGCTCACTCCAAGATGAAACACATCTCAATTCATGAACATTTCATTCATGATTGCATGTCAAGTGCTTAATTGATGTTATACATGTCTCCAATAAAGAGATCATCATCAACCTACTTACCAAACCACTCCATCACACCCTCCATGTATGCTGGATCAAAATACTTTGACTATACACAAGTCAAGGGGGAGTGTTGGAATGTGACTCATCATCTTATGTAATTGAGCTCAATAACTCAAGCTTGCTTGCATAATCAGTGGTACTACATACAAACCTGGACAGTGAGACAACTCAACATTGTTCTCACTGTACCATATATATATATATATATACTTTCAATGGCTCAGCTCAGAGCTACCAAGCCATTGAGCCAAGCTGTTATTTAGCCAAGCTGATAAATCAGGTACTGGGTCAGAGTTGCTCAAGCCATGCCTTAAGCCTTAAGTTGCCTAAAACTCTAAGGAGCTAGAGAGTTGTAAAAATTCTGAAAACATTATAAAACACCATGTACAAGGCTCTAGTGCCATTTTTAACATATGTTTTTATAACTTACTTGTCAGAGCCATCTTACAAGCATGTTTGGTAATAGGTACATCTAGGTACATATAGCCAAATAATCTCATCCAAGATACTGATTTGCGCAAAACTCAAGAGTTGGACTTTCTTCTTTTGTAGGAATGGTCTACACAACAGAATTGATAGTTAAAAGACATAAGTACAGTATAAATACAACCAGGACAGTGAGCCCACAACTTTTGGCAATCTCAATCAGCTTAGCCAGCTAACAGCTGCTTAGAGCTGCTCCAAGCCACTTTGATTGGCTCAAGTGCCTGAGCTGAGCTGCAAGCCAGCCAAGCCAAGCTGTGACATCACTAATTGTATCTGGGTGTTCCACTCCAAGAATTCTGTTCCTGGCATCTAGAACTTGGATCTGCAGCTTCTCTGCCTCTGTATATTTTCCCAGGTTTCCATATGTTACTGCTAGATTTTCCATGGCTCTGATTGTATCTGGGTGTTCCACTCCAAGAATTCTGTTTCTTGTATCCAGAACTTGGGTTTCCAGCTTCTCTGCTTCTGTACATTTTCCCAGGTTTCCATATGTTCCTGCTAGATTTGCCATGGCTCTGATTGTATCTGGGTGTTCCACTCCAAGAAGTCTGTTTCTTGAATCCAGAACTTGGGTTTCCAGCTTCTCTGCCTCTGTATATTTTCCCAGGTTTCCATATGTTGCTCCTAGATTTGCCATGGCTCTGATTGTATCTGGGTGTTCCACTCCAAGGATTCTTTTGCTTGCATCCAGAACTTGGGTTTCCAGCTTCTCTTCCATGGTATATTTTCCCAGTTTTCCATATATTGCCGCTAGATTTGCCATGGCACTGGTTGTATCTGGGTGTTCCACTCCAAGAGTTCTGTTCCTTGCATCCACAACTTTAATCTGCAGCTTCTCTGCCTGTGCATATTTTCCCAGGTCATGATATGTTACTGCTAGATTTGCCATGGCTCTCATTGTCTCTGGATGTTCCATGCCAAGAATTCTGTTTCTTGCATCCAAAACTTCAATCTTCAGCTTCTCTGCCTCTGTGTATTTTCCAAGGGCATGATATGTTGATGCTAGATTTCCCATGGCAAGAATTGTGTCTGGGTGTTCCACTCCAAGAATTCTGTTCCTTGCATCCAGTACTTTAATCTTCAGCTTCTCTGCCTCTGTGTATTTTCCAAGGGCATGATATGTTGATGCTAGATTTCCCATGACAAGAATTGTCTCTGGGTGTTCCACTCCAAGAATTCTGTTTCTTGCATCCAGAACTTGGGTTTCCAGCTTCTCTGCCTCTGTATATTTTCCCAGGTTTGCACATGTTGCTGCTAGAATTTCCATGGCTCTGATTGTATCTGGGTGGTCCACTCCAAGAATTCTGTTCCTTGCATCCAGAACTTGGGTTTCCAGCTTCTCTGCCTCTGTATATTTTCCCAGGTTTCCATATGTTGCTGCTAGAATTGCCATGGCTCTGATTGTATCTGGGTGGTCCACTCCAATAATTCTGTTTCTTGCATCCAGAACTTCAATCTTCAGCTTCTCTGCTTCTGTGTATTTTCCCAGGTTATGATATGTTACTGCTAGATTTGCCATGGCTCTGATTGTATCTGGGTGTTCCACTCCAAGAATTCTGTTTCTTGCATCCAGAACTTGGGTTTCCAGCTTCTCTTCCTCTGTATATTTTCCCAGGTTTCCATAAGTTGCTGCTAGATTTGCCATGGCTCTGATTGTATCTGGGTGTTCCACTCCAAGAATTCTGGTTCTTGCATCCAGAACTTGGGTTTCCAGCTTCTCTGCCTCTGTATATTTTCCCAGGTTTCCATATGTTGCTGCTAGATTTGCCATGGCTCTGATTGTTTCTGGGTGTTCCACTCCAAGAATTCTGTTTCTTGCATCCAGAACTTGGGTTTCCAGCTTCTCTGCTTCTGTACATTTTCCCAGGTTTCTATATGTTCCTGCTAGATTTGCCATGGCTCTGATTGTATCTGGGTGTTCCACTCCAAGAATTCTGTTTCTTGAATCCAGAACTTGGGTTTCCAGCTTCTCTGCCTCTGTATATTTCCCCAGGTTTCCATATGTTCCTCCTAGATTTGCCATGGCTCTGATTGTATCTGGGTGTTCCACTCCAAGGATTCTTTTCCTTGCATCCAGAACTTGGGTTTCCAGCTTCTCTTCCACAGTATATTTTCCCAGTTTTCCATATATTGCTGCTATATTTGCCATGGCACTGGTTGTATCTGGGTGTTCCACTCCAAGAGTTCTGTTCCTTGCATCCAGAACTATAATCTGCAGCTTCTCTGCCTGTGTGTATTTTCCCAGGTCATGATATGTTACTGCTAGATTTGCCATGGCTCTCATTGTCTCTGGGTGTTCGACTCCAAGAATTCTGTTTCTTGCATCCAAAACTTCAATCTTCAGCTTCTCTGCCTCTGTGTATTTTCCAAGGGCATGATATGTTGATGCTAGATTTTCGATGGCAAGAATTGTGTCTGGGTGTTCCACTCCAAGAATTTTGTTCCTTGCATCCAGTACTTTAATCTTCAGCTTCTCTGCCTCTGTGTATTTTCCAAGGGCATGATATGTTGATGCTAGATTTCCCATGGCAAGAATTGTGTCTGGGTGTTCCACTCCAAGAATTCTGTTTCTTGCTTCCAGAACTTGGATCTCCAGCTTCTCTGCCTCTGTGTATTTTCCCAAGTCTTGTTTTGTTGATGCAAGACTTGCCATGGCTCTAATTGTATGTAAATGTTCTACTCCAAGAATTGTGTTTCTTTTATCTAGAACTTTAATCTGCAAAATTTGTGCTTCCTTTATGTATCTATGTTTTTGCAAGAGATCTCCAAATCTGGCATAAGCATCATCCAAGTAATTGATATCATTTTGACTACTTCCTGATCTGAAACACTCCATATTTGCTCTTACATGTGTTACCAAGACCCTCTGAAACTCATATGGTTGGCTTTTATCCTCCCTTAGTGAAGAAGACAAAGTAACAAATGCCATTAAGCAACATTTCTTCCTCTCCTTCAGAGTCAATCTGTCTCTGCCCCATGAATGGACCAGTGGATGCATTGCATACACACCATCAGATTGCCCTTTCTTAATCAAGCAGAAGGACAGCAATACCCAAATGCCTTCTCCAAAAAGTAAATTATCCCAAGTACCTCTTTGGTTAAGTGGAAGTAGTCTACAATCCAGCATAGAACTGGCAAGTGGCAATTCAGAGCTGGAGGGCTCTTCATCCCTTTGGAGAGCAGCATAAGCAAATATTTTTTCAGTGATTCCCACATGATGAAAGAAAGGAAATAATTTTAGAAGAAGCATTGCTGCACCAGCTGCCTTGGCCTTGTGGACATCATTCCCTTTAGCTCTCTGCTGGATTTCCTTGTAAGACATTTCCAAAGTACAATAGACAGATCTGTTGTATCTAGATACTCCTGTAAATTCTGAATGAGATAATAAAGTTTCTTGATGCTCAGAATATTTTGAAAGATAGTCCCTAATAGTGGTGGCCCCAGAAGCAATGTAAGCACCAGCCTGATCAATAGCAAGAGGAAGGCAGAAGAGCTCCTTTACAATCTTACAAGCTTCAGCACAAAACTCAGTTGAAAATGGATCCAAGCAACTGGCTTTTAGAAGTAATTTAATGGCATCATTCTTTTCCATCTCAGTCACTTCAAAAGAATTTCCTGGCAATGTCAAACATTGCATGGCAGAGTTCTGACTAGTTATTAGAATGTTTCCCCCCTTTCCAGGTGGTGGAAAATAAGTCTCCAGCTGAGCAGGTGATAAATCATCAGCATTGTCAAAGACCATTATATAGTTCTTTTCCAGTGAGCCAATCCAGTGAAGAGCAGATATATGTGAGCCATCCAGTCCACTAGATTGGGCTGCAGGAAGATTACAGATACCTTTTAGCCCTTGTATGATAGTGCCAATTGAGGAAGCATCAATCCAGAAAACAGAAGAGAAACTGAAGACAATTTGAAATTTTAGAAATGTGGGTTGGATCTGTCTCTTTGATGATACTCACCAGTCAAACATTTCCTCAATGAACTTTAAGCAAATCTGAGTCTTTCCAATGCCCCCCACTCCATGTAGCAGGACAATTTTTCGTTTCCAAGCTGGGTCACTTATGTTTGTAGAAAAATGGTTCTTAAGTTTGGCAATGACTTGTGTACGGCCTGTGAACCGATTGCTTGGATTTGGCATAAGGGGGATGACCCCATCGGACGTCGTCCCATTGCCATAATTGTTGTGGATGTGCATCTGCCCGAGATCCACGCAATAAGGTTAATTCAGCGGGACATTTATATGATAACCATTCTACTCACAGCGTTAGCGGTATTGTCCATGTTGTTACTAGCAACAAAGTGGTGAGCACCGGCAAGAACGCTCGCACCGCTCATGTTGAGATACCAAAGGTGGAGAGGTTTAGGATGATGGAATGAGCGAAGGAAGGAAAGGAGAGCGCCGGGACGCCAGAAGACCCCAATTATGCCATAAGGTAAATACTTCCCACGCACGTGCCTCGGCATTTCTCAGGCTCCAGTCTTCTCGTCGTCTTTGTTTTTCACATATCTCGGCGAATTACCCTCTTTGATGGGTGTGCTCAACTTTCTTGCATGCTAGCTCCATCTAGAACCTAAAGAGTTCACGACAACAGACTGAAATCTGCTAGCGTTGAAGCTGCTTTCCGGTAGACCTTCGTACAGCAGCGCAGATCTCTCGAGAATTTCCTGGAAATGAAGTTGCGGAGTGTATCGCTGGACGCAGGAGCCCCGGCTGACTAGCTTATTGCCAGTGGTAGCATCCTGGGGGATTCGGTCGTCGAATCTGGAATACATGCGATTCAGTTCTTCTCCTGCAACTCCCTCTACAGCGGCAACCCGCCTATTACCTTCCAATCCCAACATCTCTTTTACTGCCTATCTTCGAATACAGAAGTCAGGTAGGTTCTTCGCGCTTTTCGCTGTCATTCTGACTGATGTTGATCACTGGGAAGGCCCATCAGACGCCACGTATGTATGGCCTCCTCATATAACGTTATAAAAGTGGCAGAGCAGGGTTCTTGAAAAGGACGAGGTCCGGACGAGTCTTCTTCAATGGGGAGGAAAGTGACCGTTGAGCTGCAAGGCTGAGCACCGAACGTTCACGGCACACCATTCACTCACCCGGTTTCCCCAATGTTGCCCCTCGCAAAGAGTCACGTCACCTTCCCTGTGGTGCCGGAGATTCGATTCCTCAGCTCGCAATCGGCATCTGGAAAAGGAGCTTGAACTGATCAGAGGGGTAGAGGACCACGTTGAACACATAGCCATTGAACTGACGCTGGGTCGTCATCAGGTTGTACACAGAAAGGGCGATTTGGGGCAATCGAGAGAGAAGAGGAGGGGCGAAGGTTGGTCGAGTCCGATGCAACAGTGTATCGACTGGATGGGGGAGCGCTCGTGCCTGTTCTCTCTTGAGAACCTGATTGAGGAGGCGAGGAGGCTGGTTGGGCTGGCTGTGATGGGGTAGTGCTGTCGCATGCGGAACCTCACAAGACCGTCCTGAGGCATGCTCGAGTACGCGACGCCGGAGTTGGTGGAGAGGTAAGCATAGGTGGTGGATAGATGGATGAAAAGAGCGAGAGAACGATTAACGGTGGGGTAGACAGTATCAGGCGTCATCCTGGTTTGAGGCATTTTAGTTCCGAGGTCGAAATACGAAGACGGAGCTCATATATATTTCCCTCTACACACTACTACTGGATTGTACATTGGATGTAGTGTGATGTGAATTTTCATCATCCTCAAACCTTCAGCTTCCCCCCTTCGCCCTCGCTCTCGCCTGTCTAACAGCCCCATAAAGTTCTGCGCTAACCCTCGCCTCTGTCAGTCCAAACTTTCCAAGGAGCGCAGGAACACGTTACGCGTTAGTAGAGGGTATGTTGGCGTTCCGGACTTGGGCTCATGTCAGAGTTGGAACCGAACGATGTGGGTGAAGAGGTTTGGCAGTATCCGACTGAGCAAGTTGTGCTTTACCCGGGAACGGGTGAGGTGAAAACTCCCATCAGGCGCCTCGCTCAGTTCGGGAACGATACGGTTATTGTCTAGGAGGAACTTGAAGTAGAAAGCTCCTCTGTGCGCTGTTTACATATATAAACCAGGTGAACATGGAGTATACTTCAAAGGCGTTAAAACCACAACCGACCTTCGAGATGCGATGCGAACCGCAAAAAACAGTATTAGAGAGGGAAGTAAGGTACTATCGCTGTCCATCATTAATCAATGATCAGCTACTCCGAAGGGCAAGAAGGAAGGGGGAGGAGGAGGGGACACAGAATATATTTTAGAGGAAACGCAAGCGGTTAAAGAGGCAGATACGTCAATGACCCTTTCCGGTGGTGCATTGTCCTATACTCAACGTGCCACCGTAGATGGTCGAGGGCAGCAGATGCGGAGATCAGTGACGGTGGGTAGAGCAGTGGGACCTACGCAGTAGATTAGGGCACATATGGTCGGGGGTCGGAAAGGAAAGACTCACCACCGAGTCCGTTTCCGGGGCCTCCTTCTTCTGGTTCTTTGCCCCCCCACCACGGGTTTCTCTCGAGGACCAGATGGGTGCGCCTCAGCACCAACTCTTCAAACTCCATTTTGTCCATCAGGCGTTCGCCAGAGTTGTAAATCGTGCGCTGTACAAGAATAGGAATAATTAGTAAACTCTTCCCAGTTTCACCATCATGGTCCTCCAGCTCTCGGCTTTCCCAAATCGAGCTCACGCGCTCGCCGTTTTCTCTTTTAACCAGTTCTCGACACCCTTTGTGGGAGAAACCTCAGGACAGGCTTGCGGTCTCCGTTCAGTCGAAATTGGTAGAACGTTAACATCTCAGAGTCCAGCTTCGCGTTGGGGTTCGTCTCGGCAGATGGATTTGGTACCGGTCTCGTGAGGGTGCCATTGCGAAGCTATGGACATGCCACCGACGAATATTAGATAACTTTAAGGCGTGGGTGGTGAGGTTTGTCCACCAAACGAACGAGGAGGAGGGCCTTGGTATAGATTTCCTAGGGACTGTTGAGCTTCAGTTGCTTTGTAAAGGGAAACGAACTGTGGATCTTCAAGTTACCTGTTGGGTGTGTACAAGAGAAGACCATGATTGTCACTCTCGCCTTGCCCTCACCGCAAAGGACTGCAAAGGATATGAAAAACCCCGCTAATGGTGTCAGGGCCATTTCAACTTCGAGGTCGTAGCAAGCTGGAGTGCAAGGTATAATAAACTCTTCATGAAAATTAGTTTCGGTGTGCTGTGAAAGTCCAAATCCAGGTGAATTAGCCGTCGGTGACCTTCATAGCGAAGGTCAACTCCGACAATGGCCACACGAAAGCCCTTTCATCTCGAATTCGAGATCGCAGAATAAAATTAAACCCTGATATTTGCAGTGGTGAGCGTGTAAGGTGCAGCAACTAGCGATGCAACTCACCCAATAAGCCGATATCCCCTACTCTATAATTAGGTGCCAGATGACTGCAGATTTTATGCTAAGTACTTGGTGAAGACGGGAAGTTTTCGGTTGATGTTGGGTTGACGTTTTCCGCTAGCTGTGGCCCGGGATTTGTTTGGTTGTCGCCGGGTTGTCGCTGTGCAAACATACGATTTCTTGCCAGCGCCCACCACCTCTGACGACAGGAACTGGACGGACGTGCGCCGATTTCGCGAATGCAAAAGAGGTGCGCATAATTGGCGCATAATGCGCTATAGATTAACGTTGACATTGGTGCGCCAACTTTTTCTCTCATTTATGCAAAACTCTGAAAATTCAAAGGTCTCCTGCTCTCCCAAGTTAAACCTTTGGAGGACAATCTTAGACCAGCCTTAGAGACTGAACAGCGGTCATGAATGTTATTCTCAAATGTAGCACCATGCCATTATCCGTCTCCGTGGTCGCCTCCTTCACTCGTCCCAAGAATCCTCGAGAGGTCTCTAGGGCGTTACACTGGGGCCAAGTTCGAAGGTTCCGAGCTGTTTTAAAGCACAATGAGCCTTTAACACTTGCAGACTTGGATCGGAGATTCTTGGAACCCCTGCCGACTGCGTCATCCACGAGCATGTGCACGGAACTTCACCACAAAATATCTACCCTTGACCAAAAGAGCCTGAAGCAAGGTGACTACATCGACGTCTCGAACTATGACCGGATCTCTATCCACCCGTCATCAGCACCATATCCAACCCTTCCACCCGGCACGTTCCGTTCCATGCCATCCTCCTGCAGAATCGAGTACGAGCCTACGGTGGTCGCGACCCCAACCGGGATCTTCTTTTCCTCCTCCACATTTCCGCCGGGCTCCTCCGGCTTCCTATACTTTTACACGCCCCCAAACAGGCTCGTCATAGGCAGTGAACTACGGTTCCGGATCACTTCTAGCGACGATCCCAATGTTTTTAAAAACGGACAAGACCTAACAGCACTGGATGGAACAACATGGAAAATACCACTCCTCACATTGTGCCGACGGCGTCTGCTCCATGGGTTGTACCAGCGAGCGCAGCTGGATGGGTTTATCCCTAAAATACTGGTCCCGCGACTTCGCGACCTCGCAGAACGATGTCCTATCAACCGCAGGAGCGTAGTGCTGCACTCGCTCAGGCAGCCTTTTTATATATCCTTCAACGCCACTGTGCTCAGGTTCTGGGTTGCGACTGATAACGGATGTGTCAAGGTGTCCATTACAAATCCGTTCCATATCGGAGCTCAACTGCCGTGTCCGCCATACACCGGTGAGTGCTCTCCTGCTTACCCCATAGCATAATATTGATGATTATTGCGTTAGGCAGTGGCATCGTCCAGCTCGAGCCCTCCTCTCTCAGGCGACACCAGCACTTCCGGAAACTCGTGTTACGAATCCTAAAAATCACAAAGGACGAAACATACAAGGGTTTCGACAAACCAAGTGAAGGGGAGTTGATGAGGAGACATCACCGCCTTGGCAAACACAAGATTTGGAGCTTTGACGTTGATTCACCACCCGAGTCGGTGCACCCTGAGGCACTTAAGTTTCTTTATCAATCGTCTTAAGCCGCGGGGGTTCAACTAGGCCTTTTTACGCGCATGGGCTTGAAGGAAGAAAAAGCAGGTCGATCAGGACGTCCTCCCTCTCTCCAAACGATCGCCTTTAACAGGACGAAGATGTCGAATGTCGCATTGGGCAGCACGAACGTCGATGCACACACAACATCCCCTTCTCCCCGGACTATGATTGCACGTTGGTCAGGGCGGACGGGCATGTGCACGGGCAATGTCTTCCTTCTTTCCGAAGAGCCGTCTTGGACAGGACGAATATCTGTCCATACGACACGTCGTCCTTCTTCCCAAACAGTCAGACGTCTTGGACAGAACGAATAACCGTATACACATGTCATCACTCCCTCGAACAGTCGAACAAGACGAACATTCGCGGTGTACGTTCAACGTTCTCCGACCTGGCCCAGGGGCCTCTACGGCTCCCATAGATTTGGAGAACGATTGCAGGGCTCGGTCGGAGGTTAGGATGCGGTATGAGGGCGGCGGTTTCGAAGCTGAAGGTGAATGAGCCGAGACGGCTCTGCGGTGACTTTTCAATAGCTCCCCAGGTTATCCTTGTGGAGCACGTTGCCTGGTCGTCGGCTCATCATGCATCAGCTCTTGACTACATCAACATGATCGGACTAATGTTTACGACGCAACTTACATATAACAATGCTTTCTACCACTCTCAGGTTTCCGCATTCGATATTTGGCAATCAACTGGACAGCAAATAGATTAGTATAACCAATCCATGTAGGAGAACTTAATCAAGTTCGTCAAGGCTTTGTATTGATAAGAGAGGTGGTTACAAACTTTGTTCAGCATTGTCCAATGTTTAGCTATGTGATTTTCAGCAAAAAACATGGTTTTATTCTGTTTAGTCCATTACACTTTTCCAAGCCCTTGTTTGCAATGCAATTTTATTCCCTGTATTGGGTGTTGACTCTACAGTCACCTCAAACAGAGGACAATCGGGCAGTTAAGCAAAGCGTTTGACAGATTCCCAGACAAATAAATCATTTTTGTACCATTTATGTAATTAGGTCAGATCCATGGGACAATTTTTATTGTGACAGTATGTTTGCCAATTGTTCAAGGGGGCTGACAGAATAAAAAGAATTAATGTGGTTATTGTTTAAATTTGTCTGAAAAGTGTGTTCCCTAGGCGAAGCTGTGGTCACAATAAAAGTTTTGCCTGTTGC
>Ga0307507_10006048_pt1 | contig 19034 bp, 15 predicted proteins | sample 7_EM_MG_FD_207223 | JGI IMG/M metagenome (GOLD analysis project Ga0307507, IMG submission 207223) | Populus trichocarpa ectomycorrhiza microbial communities from riparian zone in the Pacific Northwest, United States - 7_EM | ecosystem: Host-associated > Plants > Roots > Unclassified | place... | reverse complement strand
GGCCGGGGACTGTGGGGGACGGCAGGGGATGAGTGAGGATGGCCGGGGACGGTAGGGGACGGCAGGGTACGGGTGAGGACGGCCGGGGACGGTGGGGGACGGCCGGGAATGGGTAAGGACGGTCGGGGACTATGGGGGACGGCCGGGGATGGTGAGAGTGATGTTTCATGATGCAAGAATTATTGGTTCGGTGGTGTACGATTTCAACTCCAGCCAGTACCCGAATGAAATGATGGTTTGATCAATACTGTAAGTGAATAATGATAAATAGGACATGATATGCCATGTTCGGAATAGAGCACACTCTACACATATTGGTATTGTTTCTTATAACTTGTATTCCTTGCATTTTCACTTCTTATCTCCTACGATTTCACCGCTTTCATAATGTCTGAAGTAGGTAATACCCCAGTACATCTCAGTCATACAACATCAATCGATACCATTTGGGATTTCGAAATTCAAGCAATCGACAATCAGGGATCCTTACCATTAACAGAAGAGCAGTCGGATAATGACCGAAGCCCAAGTGTGAGTGCATTGAGTACTGCACCAAGTGGACTGTTAACTCCAACTCTGGGTAGTAATACCGCAGATGGAAGTAGTTCGGGTGGGGATAGGAGAATCGATGAGCGGAGGAGGAAAGTACGGAAGAGTTGGGTATACCACCCAGAAAATGGTGGAGAGTATTCGACACCAAATGGTCGGACCCGATGGCGGTGTGCCAGATGTAGGTTCCCTAGTTGTATAATATGAGTTCTTACTTACCAATTAGGTCCCAACAAGCGTACTGCAGCCACTTTTGCCGATACTTCAACCAAAAATATGATCGAACACCTCCGTGAAACGCATAAGATTGGAAAAAAATGGTGCAATTGCGGTTCAACTCGAGAAAGGTCAACTACAAATTGAAACCGCCTTTGGGAATACTCGGCCACAAATCGTTTTCAATCAGGACGTATTTCGCAATATGCTTCTTCATTGGATTATTCAGAACAATATCAGTTTTAGAACTGTCGAAGAGGGGAGCTTTCGCACGCTCCTTGGGTATCTAGCTGCATGTGTAAGTTTAAGCAAGAATTAATTTTAGCATGAGGGATCTAGGTAAAGCTAACCGAAGGTTATCTGATAGAATGCAACCTATAGCGAGATTCCACGTACGCTACCACACTCGAGTAACACTATCCGAACATGGATCCTTCAAAGATTGCAAAAGTCCCAGCAGCAGCTAATTCAGTCTTTTCGTAATGTCCATACAAAAGTCCACTTTACCTTTGATTTGTGGACTTCGCCTAACCATCGTTCTTTTTTGGGAATTGTGGCACACTGGATTAGCCCTCAACATATTTTACAAAGTACGGTACTAGGAATGAAGCGGTTAAGAGGACGCCATACAGGGGAAAATCAGGCGTATCACTTCTGGGAAGTGGTAGAGACCTACCATTTGCATGAGAAGATTGGCTACTTTAACACTCGACAATGCTAGCAATAATGACACAGCAATGTGGTGCATTCAAACCTACCTCCGAAATTCCGGAATTCCTTTTAATCGAGTAACCCGAAGACTCCGATGTTTCGGTCATGTGATAAACCTAGTAGTCAAAGCATTTCTTTAAGGGGAGGATCCGGAAGCTTTTAAGATTAAAGTAACTAATTTTCAGGCGCTTAAAAAAGAACAGGAAGAATTACTTGCATGGCGCAAGAAGGGGCCATGCGGTAAATTACACAATCTTCTAGTGTATATTACCCGATCACTCCAACGCCGTGATAGATTCGAAGAGAAAGTCAAGCAACTTTACCCAAATACAAGCCTTTTGACCCTTATTCGTGGAAATGAAACCCGATTGGGTGGGGACTACAATTCGATCCTTCCAGCCTTTAACCTACAAGAGTCATTGGAAGATTTTGTTTCTTCCGCCATTCGGCGCAACGAGAGTGGGGAGAGAGCAGAAACTCTGGACGCTCTAAAGTGGGATGAGCTGTTACCGCATGATTGGGACACACTTGCAGAGGTAGTAAATGTTCTAGGGCCATTTCAGAAGTGGCAATTGATTTTGCAGGGCCGTAAACACCATGGGCAACTGCAGGACATCTTCCCGGCTATGGATGAATTACTCTCCCATTTGGAAGAGCGGAAGCTACATTACCTTCAATCAGAAACGGCTGGTTATGATACGAAACACATGCAAACCGCTATTAACTGTGCATGGCAAGCACTAGACAAGTAAGTTCACTCCTGCCTTTCAAGCAAGCTCTCTCAGGTTCAATTCTACCCCCCTCAGCCGAAAGCGCAGTTGTTAGGAGAGTTACTCGGGAGTAAAATAAGTAGAGTGCAGATCGCCAAAGAACACACCAAAATCTGTGGCTCGTTGCAACATGACTTATTTGGCCCAGGAGTAAGCTTTGAAGTTATTAGTGTGTAAGAACTAATATTATTGTGGGTTTCTAGATACTATACTCTTACTGATGTTGCGCCTGTACATTATGCCGCCGTAGCACTCAATCCGGAGATGAAATTTGACTACTTTGAGACGGAGTGGAAGGATCGCCAGGACTGGGTGCGTAATGCAGAAAAGGAGGTTCAAAATCTTTGGCAAACCGAGTATAAAAACACCTCCGGAGAAGGGAATAACTTTGAATTGCCCCTTCGACACAACAATAATCTTCAGCCAACCATCACTCCACCATACAGAATTGGTATTACCCCTCTTGAGTCCTCAGCTCATACCCCTTTGACCCAGTCAGACTATGGAGAGTTTCCCAGTTGGAAGAAGAATAAACGCGCCAGAATTGCAGCCAACAGGCTGGATCCTTATGATCGCTTTATTTAGAAAGAGGTCGAGGATGAATTACCTGGTGGCCCTTTACAATATTGGCTAGACAGGAGAAGTGAGCGGAATCAGGAGGAGTTAGCCCCTATGGGAATAGAAATATCCAGTATTCCGGCTATGTCAGCTGATCCCGAGCGACTCTTTAGCAGGTATCCTAGCCGCTTTCCCCTTTTTCTATCACAAATACAATACTGATACAGATGATTGTTTCATTTAGTACAAAACTACTCATATCCGATGGCCGTAACCGTCTCGGCGATGATATGATTAAGGCTATCGAATGCCTTAAGTCCTAGTCACTAGCTGGGTTTGGATATGCTGAAATTGGGCCGGAAATCAAGGAGATGGAAAATACTTTGAAAGCTCTTCAAGTTTACACTCTTGGACAGGGTTAAATTCATGATTTTGATCGTAATTGCTATATAAGATGCAGTGCTTGGGGGAAAGTTATGTTACTATTTACAAACTTGTTTGTTTTTTGTTATTTTACAATAATCGTCACTTGCGCTTGTTTTACATATACACTTTCTCTGAAATGCACATCAGTTAGTTGGTAACGGACTATAGGGGATAGCGGAGAACCGCAAGGAATGGCTGGAGACGGCCGGGCACGGCGGGGGAGGTGGTGGATGGCAGAGGACGGCTGGGGACCGTGGAGGACGGCCGGGGACCACAAGAGTGATGTCTCATGATTTCAATCTGGCATGGACTGAAGGTCCAAGCGCTACGACTATAGTCCCCTATAGTCCGTCCGGTCCTCGTCCTCCCGGGCATAGTCCGTCCTAGCCCCCCTAAAAAGACGGACTACGAGCCATAGTCTGTCCCGTCCGACCCCAAAGACGGACGGACTGGACGCCTGCGAACACTGGCCAAATGTTACGGTTGGATATGTTGTCAGGTTTGACGGGACAGGGATGTGGAGGGGAGGACGGGGATGTAGAGCAAGCGGATGAAGACTATTTAGTGGGTGGGGCACGAGCTGCCTAAAGGTTCTTACAGCGCATTTTTTCCAATCACAGTCCACTTCCCTGCATTTTGCTCTGAAGCTTGTTTGAATTTTTCGGCCTTTTGCTTCTGCCTTTTTGGAGTATCTTGTTGGTGTTTTCCTGATGCAAAACTGTTGTACTGTACGTTAGCATAAAATAACCGAACATCCCGATGCGACGGGGTGCATCTTCTCAATACCCGACTTCTCAACAAATGACCGCCAAAACCACAACCAAGAAATATTTTAAAATAAAATAAATACATAATCCTAATTAATATCATACCGTCCATCTGCCTGAATAATAGTTTTTTGTCGTGGTAAAGGTATAGCGGGGTTCGTGAGGGGGAGAGGTTGCGATGTTGTCCTGTGCCGGTAGAACATTGCGAGGCCAAATTTTCGGTTAATTATGCTAAGGTACGATACCTTCATAGTTCTACCGGCTCTGTACTCACTCTGTATTATTTCCTAGGTGAAAAATGTTAGATTATCTACATAAATTCCAAGAGCTATTCTACTATTCTACTCGCATCAAGTGAAATTATTGGATCTCACATGCTTCATGTTTTTTGTTGTTTCGCGGGGGAAGCGGGGCACACTACGACTAGTAGTGTTACAAGTATAGCATTCGATAAAATAGAATATCTAAATTGTGCATTAAATGAACACCCTAATTCCAGGGAGAAATTACTCAAGAATTAGTGAAGCCAGCGCCGGAAAGGTGGATAACGACCGGAATCGATGTCGAGGAGCAGGCACTCTGAGATATGATAGATGATAGGAAAATAGGAAAAGGAATGAAAGTAAGCAGGACCATCACTAGTATGATACCACATTTAGAAAGTATCATATAAAAACCATTGCTATCGACTAGGCTGCTTTCCCATCCCCCTATCGGAAAACAGTGAAGAAGTGAGGGGGCTTCTATTCTATGATTCTAAATGAAAAAGCGCAGGAAAGCCACTAATTTTACAGAGAGAGTTGGAATATAAAATATATATGACTTAAAGCTAGCAATGAGGAAAAAGTGTCTATAGAAGAAATAATACCCAGAGAAAAAGGTATGATGAAATGCTAATCCTATCACAGTCATATTTTATGTTGCACAAACGAAAGAAACAACTCTAGCGAATTGAAACCTAGTCACTCGCCTCGCTTACTAAGCATGATTAAAGTCTATGGAAATTTTACCGGCGTCCTTTCTGGTCGGGCAACGAAGCCGCATATGGACAAAAAGCAGAAAAAATCGGAATGAAGGGCAAAAAATAGAAAAAAATGTAGATGACACTATAAAACGAATGGACAGAACATGGAGATGGAGGCAGTGTGGTGGGGTAACTAGCTACCAGTCTGGGTTAATTAGGTTGAAATTCAACGAGAGGGAGGTATGCAAGGTTCTGTATTGAACATCAAAACCTGCGGATCCTTTTGATTGGGCGTTGATCTGGATTGGGCGGCTTGTGTGGGGGAGGCGTTGTAGATTTATCGCCACCTGACAGGGGAATTGAACTTTTGCGTTCGGATAGTAATTTCACAATGGCGTGATGTCCACGCTTCAAAGCTTGCGAAAGGGCTGTTCCACCAGTGAGATCAGTAATATCGGGGTTGACATCCACTCGCTCCAGTAACACCTTTACTATTCCACTATGTCCCTCGCAAGTGGCTCTGAAGAGTGGTGTTGCGCTATCTTTAGATGGAGTATTGGGGATGACATCTGCTCGTTCAAGCAACATCTTCACAACTCCTTCATGCCCATTGGAGGTGGCTGTGAAGAGTGGTGTTTCGCTGTCTTTATATGGAGTATTAGGGTCGACATCTGTTCGTTCTAGCAAAATCTTCACAACTCCTTCATGTCCCTTGGAGGCGGCTGTGAAGAGTGGTGTTTCGCTATCTTTAGATGGAGTATTGGGGTTGACATCCACTCGTTCCAGCAACATCTTAGCGACCCCCTCATGTCCCTTCCAGGCGGCTCCAAAGAGTGGCGTCTGACTATATTTATCCGCAGTGTTGAGGTTGATATTGTTCCGCTCCAGCAGCATCTTAACGACTCCTTCATGTCCCTCCATGGCGGCTCCGAAGAGTGGTGTTTTGCCATCTCCATCTGGAGTATTAGGGTATACATCCTCTCGTTCCAGCAAAATCTTAGCGACTCCCGCATGTCCCTTCCAGGCGGCTCCGAAAAGTGACGTTTGGCCATGTTCGTTCATAGTGCTAGGGTTAACCTCCCCTCGCTCTAGCAGCACCTTAACGACTACATCGCGTCCCTCGCAGGCGGCTTTAAAAAGAAGCGTTTGGCGATCATTCTCCGTAGTGTTGGGGTTGACACCCACTCGCACTAGCAGCATATTCACGACACCCTCATGCTTATTAGCGGCCGCGAGCGAGAGTGGTGTTTTCCCACATATATCTACCGTATCAGGGTTGACGTCTGCTCGCTCCAGCAGCATCCTCACGACTCCTTCGCGCCCATCACAGGCGGCCTGAGACAGCGGTGTTAGACCGTTTGCATCCGTCGTGTTGGGTTTGATATCCACTCGTTCTAGGAGTATCTTCACTACTCCTTCATGTCCATTCGAGACGGCATAGCAAAGTGGAGTCCGGCAATATATGTCAATCGTGTTAGGGTCGATGTCCATCCGCTTCACGAGAATATCAGCCACCCCCTCATGCCCATACTCACCAGCCAAGGAGAGTGCTGTTCGACCCTATTTAGCTCTCCTGTCAGGATTGACATCCGTCCGTTCCAAGAGCTTCTCCACCACGCCTTTGTGCCCACACGCAGCGGCCCACATGAGGGGTGTTCGACCATCCACGCTTGTTGTATCGGGGTCAATATCCGGTAGTGCCAGTAACACCCTTACAGTATCTTCATGCCCCTTTCTAGCAGCCCAAGCAAATCCTGTATTTCCCTCGACATCAGTTGAATTCACATCCCATTCCTTCTTCTCCAACAAAGAACCCAATATCTCCACGATCCCGAGGTAGGCTGCGCCATGAAGCCCTGTGAATCCTTCAGCCGCATTACCGTATTTTTTAAAACGGTGCCACCACCAATCTCCTTCATGGATTAAGAGAAGCTTAGAGGATATGTGCTTATCATAACCGTCAAGAAGTCTTAATGCCAGTGATTTCGCTCCTTGGCTTAGTTCCTTTCTTGCATGAGCTCCCCAATAGCAAGAGGCATAGCGAACAAAGGGGGCTGATACCGGTGGCGAACCAAGAGCGGTTGACAGGTTCCTAACGCACTGATAGTTGAGGAAGGTCAAACACACCTCGGCCATCAGCGAGTGGGGACTATGGAACAGGGATGTGGCATTGGATAGATGTTCTTGGACAGTGAAGTGAACAAGCCGGACCGTAGATGATGATGCCTCAATCGTGATAAGGCCCAGCGAGCAATATAGCACGGTCTCTATTGCAGGTAGATTCCGGGTATTCCGGTCTGTTTCTCCTCTCTCTACCCCCAGTGCCTGACATAACTCAAGAGCCTTCAATGGCCGCTCGGAATGTGATATCCATATGAGGGCTTGTATACCGAGCCTCGATTTGCTTCCACTCTGTGACTTTATCCGAGTGACGGTTGCCGTGTATGCTTCTCCTAGTCCCTTTCCCTTTGTCATCTCTTCAAGCCTTTTCCTTCTCTTGTAGATGGTCACCTCTTCCAGAATTGCGTCAATATTTAATGAAACCAAGAGAAATCTAGCTACCAATATCAGCGAATTACCCTTGCGCGTATTTTGGTAGAGTCCGATTTGGCTACTCACACTTCGGAAATCATTTCCGGAATTATTCTCGTGATATCCCTCCGCAAATCATCGTCCATCGCATGTGGCTCCGTGTCCCTGTCCAATCTCGCATCCAAGTATACCCTAATATCAGCTTCAGTTGGACTGACAGGTATTGTAACGACATTAGTGAGGGATCTCTTCACTTCCTCCTCCACATGAGATCTCCCCGTAAATAACACACGTGTACTAGAGGACTCCCGAACAATGTCTCGTAATGACATAAGTAGCTCCTGTCTACTTTTCGGGGTAGACTCATCTAAGGCGTCAATGCAGATATAAACCCGGGGTAGCAATGAGATAGTCGTCTTCAACATTCGCACAATATCGGGTAATCGTACACCTCGGTCGGAAAACTTTCGAAACGTCTGCCGTACATTCTCCGGTATTCCTCTCATGTTCACAAGCTGCTTTAGGATGGCGCCGAGCATGGCCGGTGCTGACTGCTCTTGGTGAGCAAGGAAATCGCAATATAGCCAAGCGACCGCTAGATCATTTTCCCCGGCCTCATCGCTTAGGCTGTCAATCACTAGGGAACTAATATTTTATACATGTTAGTGACATGCTTTCTTTTCTTTTTCCGGGCGAGGAGTGTTCTTACCACAAATATGTCTTTCCCACACCTGGGCCCCCGGAACAAAATAACACTCGCTCAAGAGATTCGCTATCCCCGTTACTCCATTTCCGAACTCGCTGGTTTCTAGAAACAAATCCCCAACGCCATCGAGCCTGTCTGCTCGCACACCTTGGTGCCGCTGGTGAGGTTTTAGAGGCGATAGCCACTCCCGGATCTTATCCTCTTCATCGGATATCACTGTGTTGACGTTAACAACATTGAAAGAGTTGATATTGCCGACGATGTTTAGGCTTTGCGATGAATTTTCTGCCATTTTACTCGAAGCGCTTGCGATCAGTACTGGTGGTGTAATTCGAAATGTTGAATCAAAGAATTTTAGGGGATTCCCAGGATCATAAGACCTCAGGTGGGGTAAGGCTTTGATGTTTCACAAGAACTCGATCATCCAACCATGCCCGGCCATTAAAACTCTGGAACAGCCTCAAGGATCTAACTTTGCGATCACCTAGCCATCATATCCGCTGTACCAGCACAAGACACTACGGCGCTTACATAGGTTCCAATTTACCCTACTTAGAGATACTGAATACTGTAGGAGGACTTCTAAATACCTTAACTAGCTAAGGCAAGGCTCGAAAAAGTTACCTTCCTACTAAGTTATGTAATCGCCAAATAGATACACCGGTACTTGTACTCGAGTACATTGTGCAGTATCAGTACTACTTATTCTACGCTTGCTTTCCCAGCAGCTTGAACCAGACGGGATTTCGAATTCTTCAAAATGTTCCCAACCGATTAAAAAAAAAGACAGCATCGGCAGCCACCAACTTACCAATCCGTTTTAGCCACGAGACGGCTCTGCTGTTCGGGGGTCAACATGGTCGCAAAAAGCTCAAGGCCGACAGCGCTTCGAGCAGAGCCTCATACCTTTAATCCGGTAAAAGTCGAATTGGAACTCAAGCGAATTAAAGTTAAAACTAACCTAAGGCAGCCAAGCCCAAAGAACGGGAGGCTGGGCAAGTTGAAGAAAATCCGCACTACGGTCAATCTGACTTTTGCCGGAATAGGGGTATTCTAGAACCAAATGGCCGAGGGTGTCAGTCTATCTCACAACGCTTCGCCTAGCAGCCAAGAAATAAGGGACCAATTACCTGGAGGGAACCAAATCGAGTCGAGTAATACGAAACGACAAGGCTTTTTCTCCTTAGCTCACCTGCTAGCCTCTGGGCGCTGTGACACTCAGCCGAGTTAAGCTAGTGAACCACCATAAGGCAGCGCGGAGGAACAGACCGGGGGAGCCCTCAGCGAGGCTTGGCAAATATTGGCGGTCAGTTTCGATTGATTCGTAGACTACCGTAAAATTTCGCAAATAACGAACACGCCCGGGCTGGAGATGCATGAAGGGAGAGAATCTAAGTGGTAGATCTGAATACGGTAACTCATGGGCAACCACGCTGCACAAGGCACAAAGACACAAGCGAAATCTGGTATTTGAGAAGTGTTAACCAATCATGCAAACTTCCTCCCCGGCGCGGGCGTGTTCTTTATTTTCGAAATTTTACGGTACTAGACATGCACTTTCTTTTAGTGCCAAGCCTCGCTGAGTGCTGCTTCCCCGGTCCAATGGCTAAATCGCCGCTAAACTGAAAACACAAAAAAACATTGCAATGAAAACACGAAAGCCAATTTAGATCCATAAAAATTGGGCAGCTAGAGAATAAAAATGGTAGTTCAGCAATAGTGAAGCCGTTCAGAATAAAGCATTTGGAAAAGAAGGAAAGGAAGAAAGAAATGCTGTCCTGGGGCTTGAGGAAAAGTACGCTAGAACCAGGCTTTCTCGTCGACTATTTAAATTCAATTATACCCTGGAATGCAGAGCTCTTGTTTGGGATCGAGTTCGGCTCAGAGATAGAAATGCTTGCGAGAGGATACGGTAGAGGTCAAGCTGGCGAAGATGATGTAAGCTAAGGTCGAGAGATTGGGATAAGTTACGGGACCTCGGCTAGCAAGTGGAAGTGGGGAACAACGCTGATAAGTTACGATACTCCGGCCCGCCGGCCCCAGGATATTGATAGGCAACTCCGACGCCAAGAGAAATGCCGCCCACTATACACTTGTACCCGCACTTTACTAATGTCAGCCTCAACCCTCGGGACTGTGTCATTGCGTCATCTTCAAGCCCCATCTACTCGTACTTGAAATTTTGATTATTGGCCTAAACTTTTTTACATCTTTCTCTAAAGTTTTGTTTGATTTTTGGGCCTTTGCTTTTGGTTTCGCAGCAACTGGCTAGTGCTGTTCTAATGAAAAACATGCGATGTATTTCGGTTTTTTTTAGTTCGGTGGGGTATAATATCTGGTCGCCATCGGCCCCCGTATGATACCCGCTCAGGTCACATCCTAGGTGTAACACCTTAAATGGCCTACATACAAGTAAATTCCGGAGGCTATTTTACTGGTATAGAGTGAAATCATTGGATCTCCCATGTTTCTCTATTTTATTTATTTCGCCGGGAGCAAGTGGAATAATACCACTACTACAGATAGTGTTATAAATATGACATTTTTTGTAAAACATAATTGTGCATTGATTGGACCCCCCAAGTGCCAAGATGGCATTACTTGGGGCCCAACGAAACTAGCACTGGAAAGGGGGGTAACGACGGGAAGCAATGTAGAAGAGCCGGCAATTTAAGGTAGAAAACCACGATAAAGTAAACTCCGATCTTGAACTTTCCTGGTATCATACACACATTAGAGAGTAGCATATAAAAACTATTCCTTCCAACCAGGCATATTTCCCATCCTCCTATCGGAAAACTGTGAAGTGGGGGGGGCTTCTATTCTATGATGCTAAAAGAAAAAGCGTAAGAAACCTCAAATTTTACAGGGAGAGTTGGAAAATAAAATATATATGAATTGAAGCTAGCGATGAGGAAAGAGAGTATATAGAAGAAAGAATACAAAGAGAAAAAAGGTATGATGAAATGTTAATTCTATCGCAGTCAAGTTTGATGCTGCACAAACCAACGAAACAACTCGAGCGAATTGATCCCCGTCACCCGCCCCGCCTACTGGACATGATTAAAATCTATGGAAAAATTTCCTGCCGCCTTTCTGGTGGGAAAACAGAGCCGCAAATAGACCGAAGGGAGAAGCAATCGGCGGGAAGGGCAAAAAATAGGAAGAAATGCAGATGATAATATTATTATAAAACTAGTGGACGGAGCAAGGTAGTGGAGGCCGTGCGGTAAGAGTGTTAAAGGGCTAACGAGCCGCCGGCCTATGTTGATCGGGTGGAAATTCAAAGAGTATGGAGGTGTACTAAGCTTCGGGATTGAACATCAAGACCTGCGGATCCTTTTGGAGGGGCGTTGATCTAGAGCAGGCGGCTTGGGTGAGGTCCGTGAGGAAAGCGTTGTAGGTTTAGCATTACCGGACAGAGGAATTAAATCTTCGCCTTCGGATAGTAATTCTATAATGGCATGATCCTTACGCTTCGGGGCTTGCGGAAGTGTTGTTTCACTAGCAGGGTCTGTCATATCGGAGTTGGCATCTACTCGCTCCGGGAGCAGCTCCACGACTCCTTCGTCTCCCTGGTAAGCGGCTCCGGAGAGCGGTGATTGGCTACATTCGTCTGGAGTATTACGATCGAGATTTACTCGCTTTAGCAACATCTCCACAACTCCCTCATGTCCCTCGCAGGTGGCTCTGAAGAGTGGTGTTTCGCCATCGTCATCGGGAGTATTGGGGTTAACATCTGCTCGTTCTAGTAGCGCCTTCACTACTCCTTCATGTCCCTCGCAGGCGGCTCTGAAGAGCGGTGTTTGACCATTTTCATCTGGGGTATTAGGGTCGACATCCACTCGTTCCAGCAGCATCTTAACGACTCCTTCATGTCCCTCGAGGGCGGCTCCGAAGAGTGGTGTTTCGCCATCTTCATTTGGGGTATTAGGGTCAACATCCACTCGTCCTAGCAGCGTCTTCACGACCCCTTCATGTCCCTGGAAGGCTGCTCTGAAGAGTGGCGTTTCGCTACCTTCGTCTGGAGAATTAGGATCGATATCCACTCGTTCCAGCAACATCTTCACGACTCCCTCATGTCCATTGAAGGCGGCTCTGAAGAGTGGTGTTTCGCCATGCTTATCTGGAGTATTAGGGCAAACACCCACTCGCTCCAGCAGCACTTTTAAGACTCCTTCGTGTCCCTCGAAGGCGGCTTGGAAAAGGGGTGTTTGGCCAGCATCACTCGCAGTGTTGAGGTTGACATCGCTGCGCTCCAGCAGCATCTTAACTACTCCTTTGTGTCCATTCTTGGCGGCTATATGTAGTGGTGTTAGGCCGTCTTCATTCGCAGTGTTGGGGTTAACATCGTTCCGCTCCAGTAGCATCTTAACGACTGCATCATGTTCCTCCATGGCGGCTTGGAAAAGAGGTGTCTGGCCATAATGCCCCGCAGTGCTGGGATTGACATCCGCTCGCTCTAGCAGCATCTTCACAGCTCCTTCATGTCCCTTCCAGGCGGCTCCGAAGAGTGGCGTTTGACCATATTTATTCGCAGTGTTAGGGTTGATATTGTTCCGCTCAAGTAGCATCTTAACGACTTCTTTATGCCCCTCGAAGGCGGCTCTGAAGAGTGGTGTTTCGCCATCTTCATTTGCGGTATTAGGGTCAACATCCACTCGTCCTAGCAGCGACTTCACGACTCCTTCATGTCCCTGGAAGGCTGCTCTGAAGAGTGGCGTTTCGCCATATATATTCGCGGGGTTGAGGTTGATATTGTTCCGCTCAAGCAGCATCTTAACGACTCCTCCATGTCCCCCGAAGGCGGCTAGGAAGAGTGGTGTTCTGCCATCTTCATCTGGAGTATTAGGGTCGACATCCACTCGCTCCAGCAGCACTTTTAAGACTCCTTCGTGTCCCTGGAAGGCGGCTTGGAAAAGGGGCGTTTGGCTAGCGTTATTCGCAGTGTTGAGGTTGACATCGTTGCGCTCTAGTAGCATCTTAACTACTACCTCGTGTCCTTTCTTGGCGGCTATATGTAGTGGTGTTAGGCCAAGTTCGTTTGCAGTGTTGGGGTTAACATCGTTCCGCTCTAGTAGCATTTTAACGACTGCATCATGTCCTTCGAAGGCGGCCTGGAAAAGAGGTGTCTGGCCATACTTCGCCGCAGTGTTAGGGTTGACATCCGCTCGCTCTAGCAGCATCTTCACAACTCCTTCATGTCCTTTCCAGGCGGCTCCGAAGAGTGGCGTCCAGTCATATCTATTCGCAGTGTTGGGGTTGATATTGTCCCTCTCCAGTAGCATCTTAACGACTCCTTCATGCCCCTCGAAGGCGGCTCTGAAGAGTGGTGTTTCACCATATTCGCTCGCAGTATTAGGGTCGACATCCACTCGCTCCAGCAAAATCTTCACGACTCCCTCATGTCCCATCAAGGCAGCTCTGAAGAGTGGCGTTCGACCATATTTATTCGCAGTGTTGGGGTTGACATCGCTCCGCCCCAGTAGCACCTTAACGACTCCTTCATGTCCCCCGCAGGTTGCTCTGAAGAGTGGTGTTTCACCATCTTCATTCGTAGTATTAGGGGTAACATCCACTCGTTCTAGCAGCGCCTTCACGACTCCTTCATGTCCCTCTCGGGCGGCTCGAAAGAGCAGAGTTTGGCCATATCCGTTGGCAGTATTTGGGTCGACATCCACTTTTCCCAGTAGCATCTTCATGACTCCTTCATGTCCTTCCTGGGCAGCTCCGAAGAGCGACATTTGGCCATATTGGTTCCCAGTGTTCTGGGCGACATCCACGCGTCCCAGCAGCGCCTTTACGATTCCTTCATGTCCCTCACGGGTGGCTCTGAGGAGTGGTGTTTCGCCATCCTCATTCGTAGTATTAGGGTTAACATCCGCTCGTCCCAGCAACATCTTCACAACTCCCCCATGTCCTTGCCAGGCGGCCACGAAGAGTGGTGTTCGCCCATGCTCATCCACAGTATTAGGGTTAACATCCAATCGTCCCAGCAGCGCCTTCACAATCCCTTCGTATCCGTCCCAGGCGGCTCCGAAGAGCGGTGTTTGGCCATAGTGGTACGCAGTGTTTGGGTCGACATCCACTCGTGTCAGCAGCGTCTTCACGACTCCTTCATATCTCTTATTGGTGGCAATGAAGAGTGGTGTGTCACCATATTTATTCGGAGTGTTGGGGTTAACATCCACTCGCTCTAGCAGGGTCTTTAAAACTCCCTCACGTCCTCTCCAGGCGGCACTTAAGAGCGGTGTGTCGCCAGATTTATTCGGAGTGTTAGGGTTGACATCCGCTCGCTCTAGGAGTGTCTTTACGACTTTGTCATGTCCTTCCTGGGCAGCTATGAAGAGCGGCGTTTGGCCATGTTCGTTCGCAGTGTTGGGGTTAATATCGTTCCGCTCCAGTAGCATCTTAACGACCGCATCATGCCCCTCGCAGGCGGCTGCGAAAAGAGGCGTTTGGTCACGATTATTTGCAGTGTTGGGGTTGACATCAACTCGCTCTAGCAGCATCTTCACGACTCCCTCACGTCCTCTCCAGACAGCGCCAAAGAGTGGCGTTTGGCCATGTTTATCCGTAGTGCTGGGGTTGACGTCGTTCCGCTCTAGCAGCATCTTCACGACTCCCTCACACCCATATGCAGCCGCGAGCGAGAGCGGTGTTTGCCCACATATATCTGCCGTGTCGGGGTTGATGTCTGCCCGCTCCAGTAGCATTATCACTACTCCCTCGTGCCCATCCCGGGCGGCCCGCGCCAGTGGTGATAGACCGTTTGCATCCCCCGTGTTGGGTTCAATATCCACTCGCTCTAGGAGTGTCTTCACTACTCCTTCGTGTCCATTTGAGGCGGCAAATGACAGTGGAGTCCGGCCATATCTGTCAATCGTGTTAGGATCGATGTCCCTCCGCTTCACGAGAATATCAACCACCTCCCCATGTCCATACTCAGAAGCCAATGAGAGCGCTGTTTGACCATATTTATTCCTCCTATCATAACATCCATCCATTCCAAGAGTTCTTCCACCACACCTTTGTGCCCACATTCAGCAGCCCACATGAGGGGTGTTCGACCATCCGCGTTCGATATATCGGGGTCAACATCCGGTAGTGCCAGTAGCATCCTTACAGTATCCTCATGCCCCTTTCTAGCAGCCCAGACAAATGGCGTATTTCCATCGACATCGGTTGAATTAACATCCCATTTCCTCTTCTCCAACAAAAAACTTATCATCTCCACGATCCCGAGGTAGGCGGCGCCGTGAAGCCCTGTGAATCCCTCAACGGAATTATTACCGTTTCGTTCGGAAAGGTGCCAATCGCCTTCATGAATTAAGAGCAGCTTAGAAGATATATGCTTATCATAGCCGTCTAGAAACATTAGTGCTAGTGATTTCGCTCTTTGACTGAGCTCCTTTCTTGCATGAGTTCCCCAATAACAAGAGGCATAACCAACAAAGGGGGCTGATACCGGTGGCGAATCGAGAGCAGTTGACAGGTCTCTAACACACTGGAAGTTGAGGAAAGTTAAACATATCTCGGCCATCATCGAGTCGGGACTATGGAACAGGGAAGAAGCATTGGATAGGTGCTCTTGGAGAGTGAAGTGAACAAGCCGGACCTTAGATGATGATGCCTCGATCGTGATAAGCCCCAGCGAACAGCGTAGCACGGTTTCTATCGCAGGCATATTCCGAAAATTATAGTCTGTTTTTCCTCTCTCTACCCCTAGTGCCTGGCATAACTCTAGAGCCTTCAATGGCCGCTCGGAATGTGATATCCACATTAGGGCTTCCATGCCCAGCCTCGATTTACTTCCATTCTGTGACCGTATCCGGGCGAGGGTTGCCGTGTACGCATCGCCCAGTCCCTTCCCTTTTGTCATCTCTTCAAGCTTTTCCCTTCGATTGTAGATTGTCACCTCTTCTAGAATTGCATCTATATTTAGTGAAACGAGGAGGAATCTAGCTACCAGTGTCAGCGGGTTGCCCTTGCAGATATTGTGGAAGTGCCTGATATTGCTACTCACACTTCGGAAATCATTTCCTAAATTATCCTTATGATATCCCGCCGCAAATCACCGTCCATCGCATAGGGCTCCGGGTCCCTGTCCAACCTCGAATCTAAGTATGCCCTAATGTCACCTGCAGTCGGACTAACAGGTACTGTAACGACTTCAGTGAAGTATTTCTTCACTTCCTCCTCCACATGAGGCCTCCCGGTAACTAACACCCGCGCACAAGGCGACTCTCGAACAATATCTCGTAGTGACATAAGTAGCTCCTGTCGGCTCTTCAGAGGGGACTCATCTAAGGCGTCGATGCAGATATAAACTATGGGTAGCAATGAGATAGTCGTCTTTAGCATTCCCACTATATCGGGTCATCGTAGACCTCGGTCGGAAAACCGCTTTCGAAACGTCTGTCTTACATTCTCGGGCATCCCTCTTATGCTCACAAGCTGCTTTAGGATGGCTGTTGGAGGTCGCGCTGAAGAGGTCGGAGATGAAGTGTAAAGTAATAGGACTTGAACAATAAGAGAAGGAAAGAGATAGATTCTGTCCTGCTTGATCGCCTATAGACGCACCTAAGACTGCAGTACTTATAGCCATCCACAGTATCATCATACATCAACATGACTCTAGTTACATCCTAATTTCCCATGTCCCAAGTAGCCTGGCCTCTGGCCGAACACATCTGTGCCATGTATCACACTGAAGTAATACTTCCAACAATGGCGCCGAGCATGGCGGTTGCTGACTGCTCTTGGTGGGCAAGGAAATCGCAATATAGCCAAGCGACCGCCAGATCCTTTTCCCCAGCTTGATCGCATAGGCTCTCAATAACTAGGGAACTGATATTTTATACTTGTCAGTGATATCTGCTTTCTTTTCCTTTTCCGAAAGTGGGGTGTCCCCACCACAGATATGTCTTTCCTACACCTGGGCCCCCGGAACAAAATAATACCCGCTCGAAGGATCCATTCCCTCCGTTACTCCATTTCCGGAACTCGCTGGTTTCTAAAAACCAATCGCCCACGCCATCGAGCCTGTCGGCTTGCACGCCTTGGTGCCGCTGGTGAGGTTTCAGAGGCGATAACCACTCCTGGATCTTATCCTCTTCATCGGATATCACGGTGTTGACGTTGACAACATTGAAGAGTTGATATTGTCGACGATATTTAGGTTTTGCGATGAATTTTGTGCCATGTTTCTCGAAGCGCTTTCGATCAGTACCCGCGGTGTAATTAGAAAGGTCAAGTGAAGGAACTTTAGGGGATTCCGAGGATCTTAAGATCTCAAGTCGGGTAAGGCTTTGACGTTTCACAAGCACAGGATCATCCAACCATCGGCGGCCAACAAAACCCTGCAACAGCCTCAAAGATCTAACTTCGAGATCACCTAACCATCATATCTACTGTATCTGTATAAAACACTGAAGCGCCTCCATAAGCTCAAATTTATTCTACTTAAAGATACTGAATCCTCGAGTAGGAGGACTTCTAAATACCTCAGGTGGCTAAGGCAAGGCCCGAAAAGTTTCTTTCCCACTAAGTTAAGTAATCCCCAAATGGATATACCTTGTGTAGTATCACTACTACTTATACTGCGCTTGGTTTCCCAACAGCTTGAACAAGAGCGGATTTCTAATTCTTCAAAATGTTCCCAACCGATTAAAAAAAAAAAGACAGGATCAGCAGCCATCTAATGTTCTTACCAAAGTTTTAGCCACGAGACGGCTCTGCTCGTGGAGTTAACAAGCTTGCAAAAAGCTGAATCTTGGCAGCGCTTCGAACAGAGCCTCATACCCGGTCGATTAAGGAAAATTCGAATTGGAGCTAAAGTAAATTAAAGTTGAAACAACGGCAACCGAGCCAACAGGAAGGCTAAAGAATGCCTATCCACCACAGTTTAAACATAAGTGGTGGTGGTTAGGCAGGTTGAAGAAAATCTGCACTAAAGTTAGCGTCAATCTGAGTTTGCCAGAATACCGGAATTCTAGCACTAAATGGCCGAGGGTTTCATAGGAGAACATCAGGTTCGCCTATGATACCCCTGGTGAAAATGAGTATGGTGCAACGAGGCTCAGATTTTGGTGGGGTTCTTCGTTGATCAGCGCCATACCTTATTCTACGCCGGAGTAGTAGCTATGAAATAAGCAGCCTATTAACCGGAGCCAATAAAATCGAGTCAAGAAATTCGATGCAAGGCTACGAGGCTTTTTCCCGTGGCTCGTCGGTTAGCCTCTGGGCGCTGTGACACTCAGCCGAGTTAGACCTGGGGAGCCACTAATACGGCGCTGAGGAATACGGATAGATCGGGGGAGCCCTCAGCGAGGCTTGGCAAATATTGGTAGGCAATTTAGATTGATTCGTACTGGGCATGTAATTCCAAGCCTCGCTGAGCGTGTTCCCCCAATTCTCGTCTAATTGCCAAATCGCGGCCACAAAATTGAAAACACAAAAAACATCGCAATGAAAACACGAGAACTAATTTAGATCAACAACGAAAATCGAGCAACCCGGAGAATAAAGTTAAAGAGGGTGAAAAAACGAAAGGGGTTTCCACAATAATGATGCCGCACAGAACAAAACACCCGGGAAAATGAAAAAAATGAAAAAGAGTGAAGAAAAAAAATTACAGTCCTGGTGCTTGGTGGAAAAAATATTACAAGAAATACAGTAGAACGGGCTTCCTCGTCCACTATTTAAATCGAATTAACGTACTTCTATTCTCATCGTGTATTCGGAATCTGGTTTCTATAAAAGTGCCGCAAGGTGTGTCAGAATTATGTGAAATATCGAAGATATGATGTGTTTAATACAAAGAGGACAATGTA
>Ga0307507_10006047_pt1 | contig 19038 bp, 16 predicted proteins | sample 7_EM_MG_FD_207223 | JGI IMG/M metagenome (GOLD analysis project Ga0307507, IMG submission 207223) | Populus trichocarpa ectomycorrhiza microbial communities from riparian zone in the Pacific Northwest, United States - 7_EM | ecosystem: Host-associated > Plants > Roots > Unclassified | place... | reverse complement strand
GCTTTATAGGAAACCTAAATACCAAGAATCAACAAAAGTTCTCATTCACAAAATTCTCACTCACTTTGATCCTAAAATTGAGGTGCTCTTGTGTGAGGTCCATCTCAATCCAGCGGTTTGGCAGACCAGATGGATTGAGCAACCAGTTTTTCAAAACAATATTCCTATCTTGAAGTTTTATTCATTATTCTAACAGAGCAGGGGATAACATACCGGATTTTCTCTGGCCAAACATGGGTTAAATTATGAATTAGATGAAGCACCTCATATGCATATTTTGTTCGACCATTTCTGTGGAAGCTAAGTGCCCATATCTTCTGGACCAACATAACTCGTCCAGAATCACCTGCCTTGATTGCATCATTAAATTCTCGAGACACAAGAGCATCCCACATGAACAGAACTGCATTTTCAAAGACTGCATCTCCTTTTGTTGGCTTTGCACCCTCCTCCTTGTCTTCAAGACTCTCTGCTCACTCGCTTCGTAGTTCCTCAACCAAAGCTGCACCAGCACAACTTTCAAAGATCTCTGTGGCATGCTCAACAAGTGTTTCCCATTTGTTGACCTCCAACACATATTCTCCCAATGAACCATATTTCGAAACAAGAAGTAGGCAATGAAGAATGCGAGCATAGAGTGAAACGAAAATAAGATCACGAGAAGTGCGGTAGGTCAGAAGGGAGGTCAGGGTGATGGGAAGCCTGTCGATACATGCATTCTGAAAGCCTAACGTCCAAGTGTTTTGTGAGATGGTGTCAGGCTGTCCAAAATGAGTCAATAAAGTCCCAAGAGCATCAGCTACTTTTTCATGGAACAGCCCAGAAATCCAAGCTCCCCAGAAAAATCCCTCATAGCCCTCTTCTTGCCCTGCATGAATGAATTCAAGTGCTCGAAGCCTTGCAATAGAGAGTTGATCTCCACCAAGAAACCTAACTCAGTTAGCCACTTCTGGAACCTCTCTATCAAGCCGCAGTTCTTTCATGATTGCCTTGTCAACTTCAGCATTTCCTACAATGGATGATTCATCAATATTCCAGCTTGGCAATGGGTGGAGGTCAGTCTTGTGAGTGGGGATTTTTTCTGTGCTTTCTGGCTGGTGTTTCTGGAGATCTGGCTCGAATTTCTTGAGCCCTGGACCACCATTGTTTACAATTATTTGTAGGATGGTGTAAATCAGGTTATTTTTGAATGTCTTCTGCTCTTGAGGAGTGTGGAGAATGTCCTCCAGTTTTAACAGTGGCGCGTCAAGGTAAGCTGACTGAAATTTCTCCAGATTGATGTCCTCAGGTTTTGCATTGAAGAGTGGGATTACTGTAACAGCTGTTCCGTTCTCCTGGGTGTCTTTATTAAACATATTAAATACTTTACCAAGTATTTGGAGCAGTTAGACACACCATGACAGCTGATGATTTGCTCTGCATTTCCAAAGTGAAGGTTAATATTATCGTAAACAACTGAAAAGAGCCCTGTCACAGCCAGTTCTCGAGCTTTGGAATGCATAGAATCAGATAGCTGGTCCAATGTTCCGGTGTGTTGCACAATTTCTGTGGAGGGAGCAGCAGATGGCACCTCAACAAATGGATTCGGCTCTTCAGCTGTCTTGATCTTATGTTTATGTTGGATATTCTGTGAGGTTAAATTTGTGTAACTTTCTGATAGACCAAGTGTAGACAGGACAGTGATACATTGCCGTTGGGCTCCTGTCACATAGAGGTATAATCCAATCATCTGCTTCGCCAGGTTATTTGAATGACTGTATTCCCTGAGGCAAAGCAAGGCTGCAAATGTCATTACCTGTCCAGAATAATTGAATAACAGTACAGTCAATGCTTGAAGAACATACCATTTTTGTTCTCTCTTGCCTGTGCTCGGTATGCATTTTGACACCCCTGGCCATTGTTAATGCTGCAAGCAGGCACATTGAAAAGGGTGCTAGGGACGTTGTGAGTCTCTCGTGAATCTTCCTCAAGTCAAATGTCTGGATGACTTGAGCATTGATATTACGGCCCATTGTCTGAAACTCTTTGGATTTCGTTACGGCCTGAGCTTCCTGAGCCATGGTGCAAGTAGCAAATCTAATGACCCATTCTCGAACTTCAGCTTTGGCTCTTTTACCTCTATTTTTTGCTGACATCCACCAGTCGAGTACCCTTGGCGCGTTGCTCTTCCTAACAAAAAACTCGTTATAGCAGATGTTCCCTTGCCCATTCTTCGGGTTGAATACATATTCCATCAAGTCCCAGAAACAAAGGCCATTGGCTTGAAGAGTTTCCAAGCTGTTTTGGAGCACTACTTGCCATCTCTCCTTTTCGGCTTTCCTCACACCTTCCCTCTGCTTCTCAAGGGTGACCAGACACTTGACACACCCTTTCTTTATGCGTATGGCCACTTGTTGTGCTTTCATACCAGTGACAGGGCTACTTCGCCATGGGCCACTAGATGGAATTTCAAGCATTGATTCCTTGTCCAACGAGCCACCAGATCCATGCTCAGTACTTTCACCAGTGTCGTCTGAAATGTCTGAATCCTCCCAGGCATCGTCTTCTTCATACTCAAACACTTCAGAGCCGAAATCTGGAGACTCAACTGAGAACAGCCTGAGGTTGGTCAGAACATTGGAATTGTCATTAGAATTGTGCTCGTCGTCAGACATGGTGAGATAGAGTCAAGGTGAGTGGTACTGTCTAACTAGATGTTCAGATCATGATCGAGCTTGGCAGCCTGGAAAGGCAATCCCTCTTTTTTTACCATCAACATTCCTCTCAGATGACATGCTTCCATGAAATTCTTCATCCCAAAAGGCCAATGCAAAGGCAAAGGTGGCTAAAGCAAAGGCTAAACAAGATAAGAAGAAGACTTGGGCAGGATTAACCCTGGATGATTTGAAAACCCTCAGTCAGAAGATAAAGGAACACTTTAAATGGGACCACTCACCACAGGAGTTCCAGCTCAACACTATCAAGGCCCAGCTACTGTGAAAAGATGTTCTTATCCATGCCAGCACAGGGTCAGGGAAAACATTTGTCACAGCTGGACCTCATGCCCATGAGGTGACAAAAGGAATGGTAACATTCATGGTATCGCCGTTGATTGCACTACAAGAAGAACAGGTCAGTGATCAGCAAAATACATGTTTTATTAATGACATGTCTACTCAGGCAAAAAAACTTTCAAGAAGAATTCAAACTTACTGCTATAGCAATAAACAGTGCCCATGGGGGCTGTACAAAAGAAATAATGGTGGTATGAAAACGGTGCCATGCATTCTACTATATCTAATGAACAAACAAGGATGTCTGCAGCAGCAAATGGCAGATCATTGTAATCTCACCGGAAATGTTGCTTTCCAAGTGTTTTGTCAAGAATGTCTTGTGGGATCCAAAGATGCACAGCCGCATACTCTCGGTCGTGGTCGATGAAGCCCATGTTGTGTTGCACTGGGGGTCTGGTTTCTGAAAGAAGTATGGCACCCCAGGGATACTACATGCCTTGCTGCTGAAGGACACACCAATGGTGGCCATGTCAGCTACATTACCAGCCCACGTTCGGCAAGATGTGTTAAAGAAGCTGCAATTCGACAAAAAGAACTACACATACCTGAACCTTGGCAACGACAGACCTAATGTCTCGCTCATGGTCCGCACCATCCAAAACACAATCAGCAGCTACAGTGATCTTGATTTCCTGATCCCGAGGGGTATCCATGAGGTCAAAGACGTAAAAAAATGCTTCGTATATCTGGATAATATCACCACAGGCAGTGACATGATGGAACACCTGTATGAAATAGGACCTGAGGGATTTCGTGAAGCAGGAATTATCAGGACTTACAGTGCAGCATTCTCAGTGAAATACCGGCAAGAGGTGATGGAGCTCTTCAAGGCTGGTCATATTCGAATCTTGATATGTACTGACACAGCAGGAATGGTGAGTCCCTTGTTAAATAAAGTTCACCACTGAGCAATCCTGATTTTTGACGTACCAGGGATGTAACATATCCAATATCGACATCGTGGTCCAGTGGAAACTTCCATCAAGTGTTTCTTCATTCGTTCAAAGAGCCGGTAGGGCTGTGCAAGGATATGGAAGGAGCGGACTTGCAGTGCTTCTTGTCGAGAAGTCAGCATACGACATTGATCTAACGGATCCTCAAGGTCAAAAAAAAGGAAAGCCTAAAACAAAGAAAGCAAACATACGAGAGCCAACAAACTATGTGAAATCCAAGGACAAGAACTATGCTGTTAACCGTGGTGTATTGCGCGGCACATTTGGTGGTGCCTTGGACGAAATTCCTGCCAGAATTGAGGTGCCGCTGGACTGGCTTTCAATTGACGAGGGCCTGCACACACTATTGCAGACTATGGACTGTAGGTGCAAGGTATTGATGGAAATCTATGGAAATGAAATACCCCGTAAGTCTCTTCGAAGCAATCTAACAATCTGAAACTTACCTCGAAATCCCATAGAGCCGACTGTTGCTTGCTGTGATCTCTGCAGCCCAGCATTACTCGATCAAACCAGGCCTGCCCCTCTGTCACAGACTTCTTGCAAAAAGAACATTACTCTGGGAATCATTGACAAGCAACTAAAGAAAGCAATTGTCAAATGGCACGAAGAAATCTGGACTCGCAATTTCAGAGACTCACTTTTTGGGCCCTCTGCCATTCTCTCTGATACGGCTGTGGAATCACTTTTGTCATTTGGAAATATTGAAAGGCTTATCGATCTTGAAAGTGCATTGGGCGGATATTGGGCATGGTTTGGTCAGTACGGCGACAAGCTTCTGAGCCTGTTCAAGAGCTTGGATGTTGGACCTAAACAGCCTAAACCATTGAAACCATGGGCAGCAAGAGGTGAAAAGCGTGCATCACAGCCTGGAGATGGAGATGCGAGTGGGGTGAATGAAGATCAACCAAAATGACAACACACCTCAAACATTGTGGAAATACCTCCCACACCTGTCAATCCACAGCCTGGACCCTCAAGTTCTTGTTGCACATTACCAGCTCCATCGACTCCAATCCCACCTCCCTTTCCATATCATCATGCCCAACTTCCAGCAACTATGTCTCTGAGTCCGTTATCCAATAACCCATATGCGGTGCTTGCAACTCCTCAGCCCAATTATTATCAACTACCTCAGATGCAGTACTCACCACCTGTTCATATCCCTATTCCTTATTATTATCCCACTAATACCCCCTCATCTTCTTCTTCTCATCAACCACCAAATCTGTTATTCTACCCTTATCCATATCCTAGAAATCCTCCGCTGCCACCTCCACCGCCGCCACCAAGTACCTAATTCTTTTTGTCGTCTTTAATCTTATCATTGTTAATCTTGGCCTTCACTGCTTTTGTCCCCTGATGCCCTGCTGCCTTTTGGTGTGAACATAGCATTTATGTGGTCACCATCCAGAAACACCTTGAGCCCTGTCATATTGCAGGGTAAACCACAGTCTTACTGTATCCCATACCTCCTTCTGGGCCTACTCCGAATGCCTTATTACCCTAGCCAGTTGCTGCAACATTACCAGCATTATCCATGAATGTTGCTCCTTCAACAATGCCAGCTGTCCTTGCATCATTGGTAACCATAAATGACACCAACACATCCTTAGCTTCTTGCATCACTGCCAGAGTAAACCCACCTTCAGTACTTCCTCTGCCAGCTCAGGATCAACTAACTCTCATGTTGCAAATGACCAGCAACCTTGAAACTAGGTTGAGCAACCTGACCCAATCAGTTCCACTGTCCTCCTGGCTGACTGATCCACATGGCTTATCACTGATTGAAAGACTGGGCAATGATGACCGAATGGAGGTGGACTCATCTGCATTCTTAAACCCCAACAAGATCGAAGATGCACACCTTGCAGAAATCAGTGATATGATGGCCAGAGCTGGACCCCTGATGTTAGACCCAGTCCTGTATGATTATCTGCAGGTTCCACAAGGTGGCCATGAGGAGGACAAAGCTGATGATCAAATGGAAGAAACTGAACACAAGAGGACTAAGCAAGGTAGGCAAGCAGGACAAAAAATTCAAAACATAAGAAAACAGGATGAGGAATGCAAAGATCATCGATGACATAGACAAGGGCAATGATGAGTCTTAAAGATGCTCCTATCTCATGGGGGGGCTTTGTAACAGCAGATGGGAGTCCTGTTTACCTTTTTGCATGATATTGGATCATCATATTTACAGTTGTTTGTTGTTTGCTATATTGAGTTGTGACTTACAAATTGCACTTACCTTTTACCATCTATATACTAACATGTGGATCAGGTCATGGATGACTTGTAGCTACCACCTACATCATGTATTCTCGACAGCTGCCATGACACATCTTGATCAGCTACTGTAAATGAAATGAAATGATTTTCTTTCATTCACAGCAAATATCTCATTCCTAATTTCAAATGCCATTTCATTCCTCCAGTGTCTATTTCATCTTTAACAACTTTTATTTCATTCACTCACAGCATCTATTTCATTCTCCCATGGCATCTATTTCATTTGTGTTGGCTTTTATGTCATTCTCTCACTGCATCTATTTCATTAGTGTTGACTTCTATTTCATTCTCTCACAGCATCTTCATCATTCTGACCCAGCTGTTTCATTCTCCCCAGTATTTATTTCATTTCTATAAACCTATATTTCAATAGTGATGCTGTTGTCAGGGTCCATTGCATATTTCCAAATATAGAAAGTGTAGCTATACTAAATGAAAAATAGCTATAAAATAAGGAAAAAATAGAAAAAATAGAAAAAAATAGGGGATGATTGGTGATGATGTTGGGGGGTTTTCAGGGTCCAGTGTGCATTTCCAAATATAAAAACATTTGCATTTCTTGATGAAAAATGGCTATAAAATAGATCAAAAAATAGGAAAGGTGGTCAGTGTTGTTAGGTGATGTCTACAAACTTTTGTAATCTCAAAGACTCAAAAAATGGACACTATCAAGTTTTGTAGTCTCAAAGGTCAAGGATACTACATGTCAGAAAAGCAGACTACAAACTTTTGTAGTCTCAATGATCAAGACTACATGTCAGAAAAGTGGACTACAAACTTTTGTAATCTGAAAAAGCGAACATTACAAACTTTTGTAGTCTCAAAAGTCAAAGATACTACAAACCACATGTCAGAAAAGCAGACTACAAACTTTTGTAGTGTCAAAAAGCATATACTAGAAACTTGTCTAGTGGATGGTATCAGTAAGTTTTGTAGTCTTAAGTCCAACTTTTGTATTCTATAAGTAAACTTTATAGTCTTTGTCTGACTTTTGTAGTCTATTAGTAAACTTGGTAGTGCAAGTCAAACTTTTGTTGTCTTTTATAGTCTATTAGTATACTTTGTAGTCTAAGTCCAACTTTTGTAGACCATTAGTAAACTTTGTAGTGTAAGTCCAACTTTTGTAGTCTTTTGTAGCCTGTTAGTAAACTTTGTAGTCTATATCTGACTTTTATAGTCTATCAGTGATGTTTTTGTAGTCTACTACTGTCAATGTCCCTTTTGGGGTGTGCACCTTCCTTTTTTGGTAAATTTCCCATGGTAGAATAGTTGTAGCCCCTTCTTTTAGCTTTCCAAATGTGGTAAAATCATGTTATTTGGTGTTGTCTTCATCAAGAAAAATGCAAAAAAAAAAAAAAAAAAAAAATTCAGCACTTTTTAAAATCTTTTACCCCATATCTCCACAACAGAAGCACTTTAGAACATAATTCAAACAGATTCTGAAAGCTACAGTGCATTGCTACAACTTTCGTTTTTTTTTTCTATTTTTGGAAATTGGTCATGTGACCACCCTCCTAACAACCCATTGCATGGACCCTGACAGGTATAATCATCCTTATCTTGTTTTTGGTCAAACTAAGTGATATTTCCTTTTTGCGGTGTATGCACAGGACCCTGACATGGACCCTGAAAGCAGTGCCCCATTATACATTGATTATATGTACCATGGCTATTTTTTTTTTCTGATTTTTCAGATATTTTTTCATCAGAAACATCCAAATTTCCTTTTTTTGGACATGTACCCTGGACCCTGAAAACATCACCTAACAACACTGACCACCTTTCCTATTTTTTGATCTATTTTATAGCCATTTTTCATCAAGAAATGCAAATGTTTCCATATTTGGAAATGCACATTGGACCCTGACTGAACCCCCCCAACATCATCACCAATCATCCCCTATTTTTTTCTATTTTTTCCTTATTTTATAGCTATTTTTCATTTAGTATGGCTACAATTTCTATATTTGGAACTATGCAATGGACCCTGACAACAGCATCACTATTGAAATATAGGTTGATAGAAATGAAATAAATACTGGGGAGAATGAAACAGAGCTAGGTCAGAATGATGAAGATGCTGTGAGAGAATGAAATAAAAGTCAATACAAATGAAATAGATGCCATGGGAGAATGAAATAGATGCTGTGGGAGAATGAAATAGATGCTGTGAGTGAATGAAATAAAAGTTGCTAAAAATGAAATAGACACTGTGGGGGAATGAAATGGCATTTGAAATTAGGAATGAGATATTTGCTGTGAATGAAAGAAAATCATTTCATTTCATTTACAGTAGCTGATCAAGATGCCTCATGGCAACTGTCAAGAATACATGATGTAGATGGTACCTACTATTGCACAGATATGTTTTATGGCTAGGCAGCCAAATGCCTCCCCTCCAGGATACAAGAGCCCTGCATCAGGTGAAAATGCCCCTCTTCCTGGGTCACTGGATCAATTCAGCATGAAACTGCATCTCAGAATCGTGCCACAAACACAACACAACTTACCTCACCTATTCTTTGCTGCTATCTCACACTCATGGATCTGTTGAGAAGTTACAAACAATAACCAGGTTTCACACAACATTAGCATAAGTTATGTCCAAATATGGACCTAAGGTGTCCCAGACACAGCACCAGCCCATATTGATGAGTGTGTGGTGGTACTTTTATGGTGAGTGATTCAGCATGACAACTACTTTGGGCCAACTTTGGGCACACACATGCATATTCTCACAACCTGAGGATGAGTGCCCCTTGGTCTGGATGTGAGAATTCCATAAAATTGGACACCAGCTCAATACTTCTCCCATGAGGCCCATTGGCTCTATCACAAGCAACTTCAAGTTGGAGATAAAAACTAGTGCAATGACTGTTGACATACAAGTCTACTCAATGTATTATATAATAATCTACATAGTTAAACATCTACGTATGAGTCATATATCTAAGAATCAACCTAGCCCCTGCCTTCATCTCTCTACAGGTTATGGGCTCTGGTGACACTTAAGCCTGTATTGGACTCTCCACACAGGCCAGGGTAAACTTACTGTCAACAACATGTCAAACTCACATGGACCCAATTCCTGACAACAAACTCCTTGGGGATCACCCCTATTCTCACCACAGCCAGACAATGCTCAGAGGATAGAAGAAATTGTGGAAACAAGGTATGAACACATCAGACTCTAATTATCAAAGCTTGTGTCTTTGACCCTTGTTACACTCTGTACTTTTCAGTCCCCCCCAAATTCTTGCAGGACTGGCTGGAGTCCTGCAGGAATCCTTACAACTCTGCAGTATTGCAAGCCAAAATTTTAATATTGGTAGCCAGTCCTGTCAAGCTTGGAGAGTTGGGCAGAGCTTGGAAGAGCTTGGCAGGATTTAACTTAAATTAAAGTATATCATGAAAAAACCACTTGTTATGAGATATTTATACAAACAAGCCTGTGATGAAGGATAATGAACCACATCAGGTGTGGAAGAATGAATGTTCAAGGACAGGGAGGGGTCACTGGTCATCTGCCACAGAATAATAAGTATGAAGAGGGACGAAGGAAGAAAGGAAGAAGAAGGAAGGATACGAAGTGCTTAACACAAGTGGCGTGTGAGTGCACCCAATGTCTCCGTCTAAAAGCCATTTATACATAAACACGTCGAGTCGAATAAATGTGTCTTGAGGTTGTACTGGGGGGATCGAGAGGAAGTTTGTGAAGTGCGACATCGTCAGAGGGGAACAGAGTGTGTTGGACAAGGACTTGTAAAAACTTGAAAACTTAAATGTACTTAAAGGTCTGATGATGAAGGGGGGAAAGAATGCTCCATTCGACAGGTGGGAGGGCACCTTTTATACACAAAGAATAATCACAAGGCATTCGACACGTTCTCTTGTGTTGCCTGTCCCCAAAGATTCTAATTTTAGAAAAAAAAGGAAAAACATCGAAAAATAAAAGTAAACAAACAAAAGAAAAAAAACTAACGTCTCCTGTATGATTCCTCAACCAAATCTTCAAGCTGGGGATTACTCGGGGAATTGAACGACGCTGGGGAAGCTTATTTACGTGTGCGTCGCTGCCCTCAACGTGAGTGCCCCAGTCATCGACAACTCTACCCTACCATCCAACTCTCAGAAAAAGTATCAGTCTCATGAGAAGACGTAATAAAAGAAACAAAATAAAATGAAGAATGGATGAAAATTGAGCGTACAAAAATGAGTCCCCAAATCCGAAATCCTTCAAGTTGAAGCGAGGATATAGTGATCGAAGAAGTTGCCGGCGATGATGTCATCCTTGAGGAGCATTTACAACAAGTTACTGGATATGGCGTCATCCGTTTTGAGAGTTTTTGCTGCCAGTAGCCAACATTGCACAACCACCAGCATTCTTCTTGTTCTCTGATAAAAGTACATCATTCTCACCCCCTCCTTCATTTAGCGATGTACAAATAAGATTCAGAAAAAATAAAAAAATAAAAAAACACGAAAATCATAAAGTAACAAGAAAAAGAGGAATATTGAAGGCGTCGTGAATGGAACGTGACGCACTTCCACAATAAGGAAAAATTTTAACAGCTACTGGCAGCATTCTTCTTGTTCTCTGATAAAAGTACATCGTTCTCACCCCCTCCTTCATTTAGCGATGTACAAATAAGATTCAGAAAAAATAAAAAAAATAAAAAAACACGAAAATCATAAAGTAACAAGAAAAAGAGGAATATTGAAGGCGTCATGAATGGAACGTGATGCACTTCCACACAGGGCCCTGGAGAGTAGGTGGGCAGAAGGGCAAAAATAAACTCATAATATTTGTGATTGATGATGTTGCCAAACAATGACATGTTGTTTGGCTCCTGCTCCTCAAGGTTCAAAAACTTGTTCCTATTATCATGAGTTTTAAACTGTTTCATGTGATTTTGGGCTTGTTAGAAATGCACAAATTAGAGCTTTAAAACAGGTCTAAGGGCACATAATATTTTGACATTTAAGGCATCCTCCAACAACATTTACAGTTTTTGGTTGACATCTGATACACCATTCCGATGTTTTTTTCCATTTTTGTTCTGATTTTCTGGCTACTTTTAGTACAATGAAATATCTATTGAAAGCACCAGGCATCAATATGAAAAGTGCAATGAAATATCCTGGAGCAAAGAATGAAGTATCTATTGAAAGCACCAGGTATCCATATGAAAAGCACAATGAAATATCCTGGAGCTAAGAATGAAATATCTATTGAAAGCACCAGGTATTTATATGAAAAGCACAATGAAATTTCCTGGAGCTAAGAATGAAATATCCAGAGACAATGAATGAAATATTACAGAAAATCGCAATACAACATTAATGAGATAACCTAGACCATGTAATGAAAAATTGCAATGAAATACACAGGGAACTTAATGAATGAGAATTTCAGACAAAAGAATGAGTCATCTCATTAAAGCTCTAAGCATTATACACATCGCCTTCCAGGCATACTGTCAAAAGTCAGGAAGTGGGCCACCCTGACTAATGGCCTTCTTTGCCTTTTTCTATTGAATGAAGGGACATAAATCTAAGGAGTTATGCTACAAAGGTGCCTCCACAGGACATATATATCAACTGAAGAGCTGAAGTGGAGGGATGTGATGGTCACTTCTAAAAATGTGGCCGATCATCAAAAACTGCCCTAAAATGGCAGTTTTCTTATTTCATGTGGGCCACAGGTTTCAAATGTTATTGGGCAGGACTGGGCAGCTCTAAAATCTTGAAAATATTTATGAAGCATCAGTGAGTATGCAAGAGTACATAGCATCAAATCAAAGTGGTTCCATAAGTTGTAATGTGGTAAATCCCTCAGTGGCCCATTTCCAAGGCATTACTGCATTGGTGGCCCATGTGAGAAAGCACCCCACATATCCTACCCAACATGGATTTCTGGCCAGCTGGGATTTCATACAGCAAGTCAACATGCTAGGCTACAGTTTGAAACATACAAGCAGCCTGAGGGGGTCATACATCCTCGCCTGAGGCTCTTTTGCCCTTAGGTGGCCCACTTCCTGGTCAGTAACAGTATGTCTGGTTTTTATCATAAAAGTGGTAGCCACTAGTGCTCACATGATTTTCTCACAGTTTAGTGTTTGGAAGTCCAGTCTCATGATTGTAAAAAGACTGTAACCAGACTGGACCAAGACCGCAAAAGACCAGACCTGTGGTCCGGTATTTTCATTTTTGAGATGTAAAGACCGGTCTTTTGTAGCCCTTTAAATACCCTTTAAAACGTACCCAAAAACATATTTATTGGCCCAAAACTGACAGAGATATGGTTGAAAATGTAAAATATTGTTTAAAATAGTAGGTGTACCAGATCTATTTTATAAAAGCACCAATTCCTAACTGAATTTAACGTTCTTGGGCTCTTTTTAAAGCTAATAAAAATGTAAATAAAGATACCCAAGAGCGTATTAATTGGTCAAAGAACGATGGAGATATAATTGAAAATGTAAAATACTGTTGAAAGTAATAGATGTACCAGACTAATTTCATAGAAGCACCGATTCCCAACAGAATTTCACGTTCTTGGGCTCATTCTAAAGCTAATTAGAATGTCAATAAATTTATTGATTTATAATTGCAAAGTATTGGCCTAAAGACCGGTTAAAACCAGTGAAGACCGAAACCGGTCTAAAGACCGCAAAAAACTGCGGTCTGCAGTCTTTTTGCAGTCCAGTCCTTTTTTTTTGGCTTCTGGGAAAAGGCAGACCAGTTATGGTTACGGTTAAGGCCCCTCAACATCAAAAAACCGGACTGGACCAGACTTTCAAACACCACTTAGCATCCTTTAAACTTGTGAATTCATCACCGGCTATTATGGCAAATAATTTCTCATCTGATGAAGAGGTTGTCTCATTTATTTCCTCTTCCTTGTCAGGGAAGGGATTTTGAAGATGTTGATAGTCTATGTGTATGCCTCTGGTATGCCGTTTGTTTTGTGGTTCCTCCTCATTGTCTCACTTTTGTTTTAAGCTATTGCTTTTCTCGCCTGATGTTGGCTGCATGCTTCCCTCAGACTCCCCCTCACCAGGTGCATCAGGTGTGATTACCATGGGTTCTTGTGGGGTTTCGTCATCTGTGAGATTTAGGAAACAAAAGTTTCGAGAGGTAAGAATTTTGTGAGTTTCCGCATTATAATATTTGACAGATTTTGATCCATCATCATATCCAACGAATACTCATTGTCTTGATTTGGATTCCATTTTTCTTGGTACTTTTTGACCTTGAAGTAGAACCCAAACCGGAGCTCAGAATTCCCATAGGTGCGATACATTTGGTTTAGTTTTAAACCTCATCTCATATGGTGTTTTATTGTTTAAAGTTTTTGTGTATGTTCGATTTTGGAGATATGATGCGTGATTTATGGTGTATTCCCATAGAAATTTGGGTAGTCCATGCAACATCGCATGAGCAGGTTCAACAATAGTATGGTTCATCCATTTGGCTACACCATTTTGCGAGGGCGAATAAGGTGCAGTCATTTGGATATCTATCCCTTGTTCCCAACACCAAGCTTTTAGGTCATTATTGATGAACTCTTTTCCTCAATCAACACAGATCACCTTTGGCTTTCTATCTTGTGTTTTGAGGTATGTTAAATATTCTTTGACTTTTTGTTGAGCTTCCCCCTTCTGCTTTAGGAATTCCATGGTGCTGAATTTTTCGGAGTCATCGACAAATAGGATATAATAATAATTTTGATTGATGGAGGCAACATTATATTTGCCCCATACATCAATATGAGTAAGTTCTCCTGGTTTAGTTTTCCTTTCAGTAGTTTTACTGAATGGTTCCACAGTTTGCTTCGATTTGGTACATGCAATACAGTCTGACTTTTGAGTTTGTGTGTCAACACTGAAACCATCGACTAGATTTTTATCTAGCATGTGTTGTAGTCTGTGATAGCCTATATGACCAAATCATTTATGCCACGTTTCCCAGCTTTGCGCTGGTTCAGTAACAGAAAATATTTGAGGTGTAGTGGACATGGGTTTAAGAGTTTTAATGGCAACCTTCATTTTATAGAGGTTGTTCCCTACTTTGGTGCCTTGCGCTACTGGAATGCCATCTTTTGTGATGAGAGTTAATACTCCCCCTGTTCCGGTGAATCATTTTCCCTCTTTGTCCCATTTTCCGAGAGCAATAAGGTTATTGTGATTATTAGGAATATAGAGGACATCCTCAAGTTGGAGGATATATTTGTGGCCATTACACCACAACGTTAATTCAACGGTATCTCGTCCTTTAGCTTTAGTTACCAAGTTTCCTACCCCTGTCACTGTTGTGGCAGTTAATGGATGGAAGTTGGTAAAAGCTTGACATTGGTTACAGACATGTGAAGTTGTTGTGCTGTCAGTGAGCCAATTATAAAAGATAAGTCATGTATCATATTCATCAGGATTGGTTACATCTGGATTATCAAAATTGAATACTTGACCTTCTTTGGAGGCATTGAACATCATTCTGGATGGTTCAGATTCATGAACAGCGAACACAATATGTTCATTGTCATCACCATCATCGATTTCCTCCCCTTCATTTGCCTCCTCCTTTTCTTTCTTCTCCATGAACTTCCTTTTCTTATTCCCACTCTTATCGGCGATAGGTTTGTATTTTCATTTTAATTCCTTTGCCTTCCCTGAGTAGCAGTCTTCAGTCCTGTGACCAAAGTGATCACAGATGCCGCATTTGCTTTGACCAAGAAACCTACAATCAGTAGTCTTGTGACTTCACATGTTACATTGGCCACAGTGTTCAGTGTCTGCGAGGCAACTTGCAAGGGAAGGCGGCTGCAGCTTAGGTTTAGGTTTACGGACAGTAGCTTGATGAATGGTCTCTTGTTTTGGGAGTTTCCTAGATTGTCATAGAGTTGCACATATTCCTCCTTTAATACTCCAATGAGTGCCTGTGATGTCACATGAACTTTAGGATCAGCGGTATCACCTTTTTGGATACTAATATACGGTTGTGTTCAGATGGCCCTCACATTGACATCTCATGAGAGGTTGAACTGTCAGGTAACAATCAGAAAAAAGATAGCCTGAAAAAGGACACCTAGAATACTCAGAATTCCCAACAGTTGAACTTCCAATAATTTGAAAACCATCTTACACACAGGTTCAGATGACCCTCTTTCTCTCCTTGCACCACCTACCATACCACCTGCCATATCAAATCTATGTATGATTGTAGAGTTAATTAGTATACTATATTAATTGAAAAGAGTTCTACACTATCTAGTGTATGAATAGGTACCATACTAGCCCCCACAGATATGTAATGGGTGCCAGATGGATACCATGAGTCAATAATGTATCTCACTGAGTTCTGTATCATTTCTACCAACAAGGGTTAATTACCTGATACTATACTGTCAGCTTCAGGACCTGGAGAGATAAGAGGCATCCACCATCACATTTTGGAGATATCTGACATGCTGTGTTTCAGGAGGAGGGTGTACTTGGTCTCTGTCAGTTCTCCATCATTCTCCATCATTGAGGGCTCATTTACAATGTATTCTAGTATAGCTTGAAGGGCCAGAAGAGACAAGAGGCTTGTGTGTCTGTGTTCTGGAGATATTCTGCATTTTCTGTTTGGAGGGTAGGTAGTCTAGATCAGTCAATTCTCCACCATTTGTTATGATCTTGGGCTTGTTTGAATCTACTATGATATTGTTTGAAGGGCCTAAAAAGATGATAGCTGCGCGTTTTCGCATTCTGGAGGTTTTTTACTTTTTTTGTTTTGGTAGGTAGATACTCTAGGTCAATCAATTCTCCATTGTTTCCTATGATCTTAGGCTTGTTTAAATACAATATATTGTTGTTTAAAGGGCCCAAAAAGACAAGAGGTGCATGTTCCCATGTTCTCAAGATATTTTACTTTTTCTGTTTTGGTAGGTAAATACTCAAGATCACTCAATTCTCCACCATTTCCTATGATCTTAGGTGTCACGAACCATCCCAACCACTCTCCCAACTATACCCTACCCTGGGACAACCCTGCCCCGACATAGCCAACCCTGGGGACACCCTTCCCCAATGGACCCTTCACCCTTGTATTTCCATCACCATGATGCCTTATCCCTCCATCACTACCTTTTGTTATCTTGTTACTTTGTTATCCCTTGTTTCCTTGTCTCCCTTATTCTTCCTTGTACTCATTGTCCTTCCCCAGGTTACCTTGTACACTTATCCTAGGTATTTAGGTAGCTCGCCATGTACTCACTACCTCATCCTTGATATTACAAATGCACCTCTGACTTGTTCCTCTGTTTCTTGTCTCTTGTCACTATCTCCTGGTGGAGCCCTGCTCTCAGTTGTAGTCCTGCTTGGTTGAGTCTCTAGCTCCGAGCTCCAGTTGAGCCTTGCTCCCATTTTATTACTAACCTAGGTCCGATTCAGTTCGTGATCTCACTCGTGTTCGATCCCCTCACCCCCTAGCCTGTCACTTTCCTTATATCCGAATTCTCCTCCATTCTACCTTTCTGACGACCCCTCATACACCTCATTCCGTTCAGAACTCAGCCTGTTACACATTTATCTCTTTTCAACAACCTGTCCTACAGCGGACCTGCCCTACACTGCCCTACATCAGACCTGCCCTAGGCCGGACCTGCCCTACACCGCCCTATGCTGGACCTTCCCTACGCCGCCCTACGCTGGATCTGCCCTATGCCAGTAACCTACCCTACACTGCCCTATGCTAGACCTTCACCCTATGCCACCCTACACTGACAACCTACCCAACTCCGAGTTCCTTGTCCATCTGTGAGTTACCTCTGGCCGCAACCCCCTCCACACCTTTGCCGAACCTTCAGGTGCATGAGAGGTTCCTTTTTAGGATGGTTCCTCACATTAGGCTTGTTTAAATATAATATTGAGTCGTTTAAAGGGCCCAAAGAGACTAGAGGTGTGCATTCCCACATTATGGAGATTTTTCACTTTTTCTGTTTTGGTAGGTAAATACTGAAGGTCACTCAATTCTCCACCATTTCCTATGATCTTAGGCTTGTTTAAATATAATATAGTGTTGTTTAAAGGGCCCAAAATGATGATAGGTGCACATTCCCACATTCTGGAGATATTTTACTTTTTCTGTTTTGGTAGGTAAATACTCCAGGTCACTCAATTCTCCACCATTTCCTATGATCCTGAGCTTGTTTAAAACAACATCCTACATTGTCACCAATAATAAGCACCATCCCTCCAGGACCCTATTTTTTTACCCATATTTCTGCCCAATTGATTGCTATTTTTCATTTATACAGTGGTTATTTCTATATTTGGAATTATCAGGCTGGTGAGGAAAGAAATTGGACCTGGCTAGCAATGAAAAATCAGGCCAGCAAGGAAAGAAATCAGACCTGGCTCAGAATGAAATAAGGCTGGCTAGCAATGAAATAGGACCTGACTAGCAATGAAATATCAGGCTGGCAAGGAGAGAAATAGGACCTAGCTAGCAATGACATGACATTTCATTCAAATCCCTGGCTGTTAACAAATGTGCCAGCTGGAACTAGCCAGGGATTAAAAAAGTTAGTTTCATATGGTAAAAATATATTCAACTTTTTTTTTGAGAGGGTAGGACCCCTGCCATCCCTCAGAAAAAAATCTATTCAGAGACAAAAACTGTATATAGTTCAAAAACATTTATTTAGTAGTGTGACAGGCAAGTTTGTTGACATTTTATGGTCTTGGCACCAAAAATATCTATTAAGCCTATAAAAGAATATTCGGCCCTGAAAACATAGAATATATTTAATTCAGAGTCTTGGCACTTGAAAGATTTATTTAGTCCAAAAAAATAGATTCAGCAGTGTGACAGCTGACTTTGTGACATTTCAGTATAGAAATAGAAAATAGATACAGTAAAGATTTTAGATATATTTAGTACAATAAATAAATACAGTGCTGCTATTAGTCATGTAAGACATATGGAGTTTGCATGACTAATAGTCAGTAGTTGGTGGGTGACTGAAGTGATTTATTCCATGGTTTCTTCCTATGCCAACACAGCTGACTACAAGTCTATGGCTGGCTGAATATGTCACTTTATCTGAAGCTGCTTGTGAAGCATACTGGCTAAGAAATCTCTATGAAGAATTAGGAATTAAACACAAATCACCAACTACAATAAAAGGCCATAACAATGGATCCATCTCAATGGCCAGGAACCCTCAATTCCACAATTGCACCAAACACATCGCTGTTCATTACCACAGAGTATGAGACGTGATAAACAATGGCATAATCAAAATTGATTCCTGCCATGATCCTGAACAAACAACCAACATACTTACAAAGGCTTTACATCACTTTAAACATTGCAAACATGTCACCGAAATGGGAATGAAGTCGACACTGGAAGGAACTTAGAATATGTGGTAGCTTTTCCCTACCCTTCCAGGAGGTTGTTTAACACACCCACTGTTCCTGTCCAACAAAACACATCAATGACTTGAAGGGGAGTGTTGACATATAAATCTACTCAATGTAGTGTTTGGAAGTCCAGTCACAAGACCGGAAAAAAACCGTAACCGGACCGGACCTAGACTGATAAAGACCGCAAATTGGAAAGACCAATGAGGACCGTAACTGCGGTTCGGTTAACGGTCCTTCACATATTTGAAAATTTGAAGACCGAGCAAAGACCGGTTTTAACCGGTCTCAACTGGTCTTTTGAGCCTCAAAAGCAGGCTTGTCTTTGGT
>Ga0307507_10006046_pt1 | contig 19041 bp, 5 predicted proteins | sample 7_EM_MG_FD_207223 | JGI IMG/M metagenome (GOLD analysis project Ga0307507, IMG submission 207223) | Populus trichocarpa ectomycorrhiza microbial communities from riparian zone in the Pacific Northwest, United States - 7_EM | ecosystem: Host-associated > Plants > Roots > Unclassified | place... | reverse complement strand
TGATGGACCGTCGCTACCTTGGACTTGGCCCACTCAAAAAAACATAGATGTAATTTGAAGGTTAAAATAAATTATTATTAATATTATTTCATAATAATTAAAATTATTAATATAATCATTAATAAATTTGAAAGAAATATTATTGATGATTTTATTTGAAGGGTAAAATTAAAAATTATTATCATTAGTAAATTAAAAAAAAACTATTATTACTATCAAATAAAAACCATAAAATATTTTTTAAAAAGATTAAAAAATATAAGAACTTGGGCAGACAAATTAAATATTATTATTAATATTATTAAAAAAATTTAAAAAACATTATTACTATAAGAACTATAAAAACTTGGGCGAGATAAGTTTAATATTATTATTAATATTATAATGTTATTATTTTTATTATAGTTAATATTGTTACTATAATAATTAATAAATTTGAATGGGTCTGCCGCAGGACCCATTAGCCATAGATCCAGAAACAGAACAAATTAGACATGGGTCCGGACTGTGGACCCAAAAGAATTAGATCTTGTCGTAGGACCTATCAGAGTTGGGTCCTGCAACGGATCCATTCGTCATGGCTTTTGCAACGGACCCATTCACCATGGATACTAATGGGTCCGGCGCACGACCCAATTTTCTCATGTCCGGACGCTATATCTAATTTTTTTTTATTAGGATTTAAGGCTAATGAGTCCACCGCTAGAATCCAATTCTTTTAGGAGTTGTGTTAGGATCCATTCTCTTGAGTATGACATTATGTCCTAAAATCAATAAATTCTAACATTTGAACACAACGTTGATGGGTCCTGCAGTAAAACCCAATTTTCTTAATCTGCTGCAAAACTCAATTATCTTACATCTTAGATTTTAATAATATATTTTTTTAATGAAAATAAAAAATAAATCTATAGCATGATACGGATCATCTAGTGTGTGTATACACACACACACACTTCGCTTGTAATTATTGTCATCAAACACAAAACAATCACAGAATCTACTCAGATATTTGACGGTGAGGTGAGGTGAGGTTAGTAAGAGTTTTTTCATTTTTTTTTATGTTTATAATAATAGCAGCAGCAGCAGCAACAATAATAATAATAATTACAGAAATCAAAACTTTATCAGAAAAAACAAACAAAAACCCCCTTCACGTCCATTTTCTTTTAGTTTCCAGGAAACGACAAGAAATCTGGCAAATCTTGGAGGATTGAGAGCTCGCTTGTCGTTGAAGCAAGCAATATCAGATTGCCAAAACGACGACGAAGAGTGTCGACGTTGGCGTTTCAGGCTTTCCTCTTCGATGGCTGCTTTTACATGGGGTTCTCTTCTTAGGATCACTTTCTTTCTTCTCCTTATTGCCGCTGTTGTTTTCGGCTTCTTCACTCTCCCTGTTGAAAAGGTTCCATTTTTCCATCCGGGTTTCTCTCACTTTTACTTTTTTTTTATGATGGGGTTTTTTTTCCTCCTTTGTGTTTGATTTTGATTTGGAGTTTTTGGTTGATTCATAGCGTATTGTGGTTTTCTGTTTTAGGGTTGTTTGGTGTTTCTGGTGTGGATGCATTTGTGGGTTTTTAGGTACAGTTATGGTTTTGCTTGTCTGTCTTTGAAATTGAACTTATTGGAGTGTGTTTCTGTGCAATGTGATCGTACCCCAGTTTCATTTCCATGTAGCGATATATAATTTTGAACTAAATTGATTCTTTATTCAGTGTTTAAACTACTGGGACACTCCCCGGATTTGTTGTGGGCTGATAAGAGACAAATGAAAATGTGTGTTTTGTTATTATGGTTAAGGTTGCATATTGATTCAGGTTATTCTTACTTAAGTATGTAACTGTAATGCAATCTCTATTCTCTCTGCTATCATCTCTGTGTGGTTGTTAATTTTCATGTGGGGAATGTGGTAAAGATCTGTTGCAGTGACAGGACTTTGTTCTGAATTACTAGATTCGTTGTTGCCTTACTTAAGTGGATGTTTTGTATGTTTTTTACAATGTGTCATGCCCCAAGTCTCTTGCATTGGGTGTCTATGTCCTGTGATCGTCAAAGTGACCCCGGCTAGCACTTTTGGCTGAAGAACTATGGATGATGGGCCTATAGTATTACATTGCGCTGATAATGAATGAGTGTGCATCGTTTATGCTTGAAATTGTGTATTTGTATTGACTAAAGAGGTTTCCTTGCAGATTTTGAAGGATTTCTTGTTATGGGTTGAGCAGGATCTTGGACCTTGGGGTCCTCTCGTACTGTAAGTCAATTTTATATACCCAATGTTCCTTGCACTTTTTAATTTACTGGATATTAAATTGCTTACCTCGATTTCCTTAGCTGACTGTGCATGGCCATAAATAGTTCCTATACTTATTCATTGGGAAACCCTTTGCCTCTCGATTTCTCAGCTTGTAATCAATCACTTGAACCTTTATGTTTATAACCCACCCACCCCCCTCCGCACTGTCACAAAGTACATCGAAAACAATTGACCTTCCATCTCACTTTTATTTAGTAATTTACAGGGCCGTTGCATATATTCCTCTAACAGTCCTGGCTGTTCCAGCAGCAGTGCTTACTGTAAGTATTGATAATCTCTCTGGTGTTTTTGCCTGCTTAGTTATCTTTTCTTAATATTTTAAATAATCAATTATTTCATTCTATTGTTTTCTATTTTGTCTTGTCTGCCCTTTGTTTGTTCTCTAACTTCCGAACTCCCAATTCTTTGACTTTGATCTTTCTCCCCCTGCATATCTTCAAGCAGTCATGGAAGAAAATTTTGCATGTATAAGCTATAGCTCTCTTGTAACTTGGTCTCCATATTTCAGCTTGGTGGTGGATATCTTTTTGGGTTGCCACTGGGCTTTGTTGCTGATTCTATTGGTGCCACCATTGGTGCCGGGGCAGCTTTTCTTCTAGGAAGAACGGTAAGCTATTAGACTCTTACAATGGTATATGCTTCCTAGTTTCAGCAGTATAATATTCATAGAAGGAGAAGATGAGTGCCTTTTTGCTATTGAATCTTATGCTAACTCGCTCATCTAAGCTTACTTTTGTTGTTTATAGAATACCATTAATGACTTGAGAAAAAAAGGAAACAATGTATTTCTTGTTATGTACTTTCATTTCTTTTTGGTGTTTAATTCTTATTAGCTTTTCTATGTTTGATACTGCAAGTGAGTGTTTAATTTATATCTTATTCTGATGCCTTCAGATTGGGAGATCTTTCGTTGTCTCTAAGTTGAAGGATTATCCGAAGTTTAGGTCAGTTGCAATTGCAATTCAGAAGTCTGGCTTCAAGGTTTGTGTACTTCTTAATTGATCCTCAAAACTCCAGTGATTTTGTTTCAACATATATTTGCAGGTTCCATGTTTTTCCTTTTCTTTCCTGTCCATTTAATTCTAATTTTGCTGTATCTCTTCTATGAAATCTCTGAACTTTCTTATTTTGTTGCACAGATTGTTCTGCTGCTACGACTTGTTCCTTTACTGCCCTTTAACATGCTGAATTACCTGCTTTCTGTCACTCCTGTTCCGATAGGGGAATACATGCTGGCTTCCTGGATAGGAATGATGGTATGTTCACTCATCCAGCAGTACTCTCTGAATTTATCTTAATGCCATAGTGCGATACAAAAGTTTTGCTTATGAAATGACATGTATTTAAAATGCTGCAGTGTGATACAAAAGTTTTGTGTATTTAAAATTCTGCAGTGATACAAAAGTTTTGCTATGAAATGCCAAATATGTATTTAAAAAAAGATGTTTATTTTCTTGTGAATAAATTGAAAGATGGCGTGGGTGCTTGATGGGCCTGTTGAGCCATGTTGAAGTGATGTGGTCTCCACTTTGATTGCCCCCCATTTGGTATAAATTCTGAAGCATGTTTTGCAACGTTTTTTCCTGACATGTGCACTGAAAGATTGTTTGGTGTGAAGATTACTGACCAAAGGGAGGGAGTCCCAGCCCATAGAAGAACTGGCTTATTACTGTGGGCGGTACTTGATGACTTGTTTTAACAATTGTTATGCTTAGTGCTTTTATTAAGCTAGAGCGATGTGAAGTTTATGGACCAAACATTTCAATTACTGGCTGGTTTGTCTCCGTGTAAATCCAGAAAACAAAGAAAAATTGGTTTAAAAAAATGTGGAAATCTAAGGTTTTTCTTTTGTTGTCAATTCTTCTTGGAAATGTCATTAATTACTTATTATGTTAGCTCACGAGATGTTCATGAAAGAATTTAATTGAGAAGGTAGTACTGGTTAGAGTCATGCCACTGTATCTAACGTGGTATTTCTTACAGCCAATAACACTTGCTTTCGTATACATTGGAACAACTCTCAAGGATCTTTCTGATGTGACGCATGGGTGGAGTGAGTTTTCAACTACTCGTTGGGTAAGGACCCTATTTTTTTCATATATGCTGGAGTTTTATATATGCTCTTAACTTTTGAGTCATTTTCTGAGTCATCTTTTTCATCTGTAGTCTGATATATTTGTGGCTCTTTTACTGTGGATGTAGGTGTTTATCATATTGGGTCTTCTTGTATCTGGTAAGTTGCAATGACATGCCAACATGCGTCTTTCCTCCTCCTCCTCCTTCTTCTTCGAGGTTTGAATGGTCATAAAAAAAATTAATGCCTTGTCTATTGAAAACGTTTTCTTCTTCTTCCGAGTTCCCATGGGGAGAGGTTTTAATGGTCTTAAAAAAAATTAATGCCCAGTCTAGTGAAAACATCACCATTAATTGTTAAGTGCCAATTATAATTACTCAGGATTCAGTTATCAATTTTGATTATGTAGCCATTTTGTTCAAGATTTGAGAACAATGGGGAGATAATGGTACTAAAAGGAGTTGGTGATTTTCAATATAAATGGAAGGAGCTAAATAGAAGTGGACACAGTGAAAGTTGTTCCTGTGTTTGTTGGGGCTTGTTTACTGAAAATGTCAACTTTGTGAAGTGCCGGTTATAATAACTACATGGGATTTGTTTAACAAGTTGGATCCTACAGCCATGTGGCTTGAGACTTTGACCTTTGAGGACAATGAGGAAACTTATGGTAGTATAAAGTAGTTAGCAATTGTCAATGCATATCAAGAAGTCAAATGAACTTAACTTTGTGTTGTGTGGCTGTCTCCTTGTCTGCATCTAATCACCGATTAAGTGATAATTGAGTGGGAATAACGTAGTGATTTGATGACCTGATAAAGAAAATGTTGTGAAACAAAAGGAGAAAAAAAGTAACCAATGCCAAAAAAAAAAGTGCTCAAGAATTTTTATATATGAAACTCTACTTCAAAACTATCTTTTTGACGCATGCGAGTAAAACTTGAACTGACCAGTGATTTTCTTTCAACCTTCGAAAAGTGGTCCTTGAATTTATGAATGTTAGATAGTTGCGTTGAGAGAATTTGAATGCAGCAGCAACAACAAAGTCTTAATCCCAAACTAGATTGAGAGAAATTGAATAGGCATTGTGGCTGTATATCATGGATTACTTCAATTTGAAATCTAATGACAACCTTCGTTTGTCCTGTTATCTTGTCTGAACTCTGACTGTATTTACATTTTTATTTATTTGTTTATTGCAGTGGTTCTAATCTTTTGTGTTACTAAAGTCGCCAAGTCTGCTTTGGATAAAGCTCTGGCCGAAAATGAAGATCTAGATTTCATATTGGCCTCGTCACAATTAACTATTGTGGCGGATATTCCTGTTAATCTGAACCAGCCTCTTATTATCAAGATAGACCCATCTGAAGACAAGCATGAAAAATGAAATTCATAATTCGTGTAAATTCTTTTCCTACCTTTTTGATGGGCAATGCTCTTATTTAATAGCTCACCATTAAGTGCCTGTCATTTGTTATTCGCATATCTGTACAGTCCTATCTTTTACAAAATGAAAAAGAAAAGAAGGTTAAAAATAAACAAATTTGTAGGTATGGATTGAAGTGACTGATCGGCATTTAAAATAGTGTTGAATGAGCTTTGTCTTCTCTATTGGGATTAAAAAATCACTGAAGAATGAAAGAAATCATTGTTTCTAATGCGTTTTGCTGCATCTTTGTGTTGTCTTTGAAGTATCTGTATTTTCCCTTCCGCTTGCTTAAGTGGCGGTTTTTTCAGTATCTAGTCTCCTATCAGGTGTTCTTATTTATATGGTTTTGATATCTTCATGATGTTTTTTCAATCCAAATACACTTTAAAAAGAATCCGAACTACCATGCCAACTGATATTAAATTCAAGGGTCTTTTTGGATGGAAAAGGTTACCAGCATCACCATTTAGAGGAAGGATTTTTTTTTTTTTTTCAAATGTAAGTATATAAATTAGATCAAAAGTGACAATGCTGGAGAACCAGCATGAACAAAATATACAAGCAAATACACGAGGGAGCAGGCTCCCTTTGAAACTTAAAAAAGGGGAACAAACTCCCAAGAAAAAGGCATGCAAGCTGTTACAAGGTTAAATTCATTAGGGTGTAGGTTGATGAAAGTATTGCTGGACAGTAGCTACGGGGTGACAGCCCGCATAACAGTAGCGAAAATTAGTAGCATGCGTGTGCGGCAGCACGCAACAGCTAGCGCAACAGTGTGCTGACGAGAGCTGGAGACTTGGATGATGGATTGTTCAAGGCTCGATGAAACAGTGCTGGAATGACGTGATGGGACAGTGTTGAATTCGGCAGCACTGATGAGATTGGCAGCGTCGACCAAATCAGCAGCAGGGGCTGACGATAGGTCTGGGCGATGGATAGTCAATGACTGGACGTAATACACTACTGGCAGATTCGGCAGCAGTGTGCATAGGCAGATTCGGCAGCAGTGTGCATCAACGATTCGGCAGGACATGGGTTGATGTTCTGCAGGAATCCTAACTTGGACGATGGACAGTCCAAGGCATGCATACACCTATTCTGGCAGCGTGGAAGTTGGCAGAAGGGACAACTGGCTTGTTGGGTGGCAGGCTATGGAAGAAGCAGCAATTGCAGGCAGTTATCGGCAGTTTTTCAAGAGGCCAAACTGACCAGAACGTGACCCATGTCTTGGGAGGCAGTTATGTTGTATTATTCCATGTAATAGGCTGTAGATAGGGTGTAACATGCAATGTTCTGGTAGGCAGCAGAACACTTGTGCATGGCACATACACTAATGGACTTGTGTATCTTTTGTTGACGAGACTAATGAAGGTTGGGAATGTTTTCTTGTAATATCTTGTGTGCTTGGTTCTGTACACCTTTGTTTGTGTATTCCGCTTGTCTATGTAACGGGAGTGAGTGTGAGAAACCTCTTGGTGAGAAAAACATTTAGTTGCTAGGCAAACACGAGTGAGGTGAGGGAAAAGGCTGAGTCTAGCGGGGCTAGGCTGCCGTGCGAGGTTTGTTTTTGAGATGAAAAATCGACCCGTGTCACAAGCCACAGGGGAACAAGCTGATTTGGTTAGCCTAGAAACCTAGTCAGAGAGAAGGTGCCAAGCCTAACCAAAGAGCCAAAAGAGGGCCATGAACAAGAAAACTGAAGCCGCTACCATGCAGAAACGCACAAGAACGCAGCTGATCAACAAGAGCAAAACAGACGACACTGCAAGCCAAATGAGCCACCAAAAGACCAACAGCCGATAAGCAACAGAGGAGAATAGAACCCATAATTCCAAATTAGCAGGAGACGAAGATTGCCAAAGAACTAGCACTGCAAAGAAGACAGCCTCTGATGTGACCAAGCACTAACAAAACAATTGATTGATAAAGGATAGAAGATTCCTGGTGCTTAAATGATGCGGTTGTTGGATACGTTCCGTATTGTGGGTCAAGGTAAAATCAAGTACTCCCTGGAAGTTGTGGCATTTGGTGAACAGTAAACACCATTGTTGACAGATGATAGGAAGTACTGTTTGATAGCATAGTTGGAGGTGGTTTATCTGTTTAGGCAGCAATTTGTACGGTCCCGACCAGCATGTTATTGAACAACTTACTACTGAGAAGCCATGGTCCCCATATTGTATGTTGAGATCCAAAATCAAAGGTAACACTTTCACATATTAAAATGCTTTAGGGGGTTAGAAAAGTTTGTTCGAGACTTGAACAGGAGGAAATCCAAAAGCAATTCCAATGATGAAAGGTGAAGCAAGATCATATGCAGCCTCATCATGAAAATATTTAAATGCATTGTGGGTTCCATTGGCTCTCTTTATTTTTCTTACTTTCTCTAACAAACGAAAGGAAAGCCAGATATGGTAATTTTACAAGTTTTTGTTGCCATATTTCAGCTTTCCCATTGTCTTCTTGTGTTCAACTTTGGTGGTGGTTAGGTCCTACCATTTCCACTGTGAAAGGCTAGGACCCTACAATCTAAGCATCACATCCATCCATTCTATGCCAAAACCTAAAAAAACAAACAAAAAAAAGTTCTGGTACTCTATATATCCTTATATATGAAGCACAAACCTAGCTAAGCGAACGGGTCTAAATATCTTTTTGTCAGATTTCATGGTGACCAAACATTTCGAGACCCTGAGAGGAAAACTAGCAGGTTTCAGCATCTTTCCTCTTAGGGGCTTCATCAATGGTTGTCATGATCATACACAGACATCAGGATTTGAAAGCAGAGACTTGAACTTGAGTGACAGGCCAATTGAACTGCAGATAAGGGTTGGATCAATACTGAAAAAGGTGCATACGTTGAAGCCTTGTTCTTCTAAGAGACTAAAATGCAAGAGCATATACAAAGCCTACATGCCTAATAGGAGTGGCAGTACTAGTAGTGGAGGTATGAAGAGCAATATTACTATGATGAAGCACGTCACCTTTACATTTGGGTGCACGACACTGGAGCTGATTTCTCTAGGATGGTCAAGCAGCAATATATTAGCCTTGAGGATCTGAGGGATTATTCTAAGAATAGAATTTCCAGGGATCATCAAAGAGGCTGCATATCCGTCTGCAAGAAACCCAGGCCTAGTTTTTGTTGACTTTTCATTGAATTTATATAGTTTGTGTTGGGTGGTTAATGAAAATCAAAGCTTGTTTTCTTGTCCACATCTTTAACATTAATTTCAATTTGTCTTGCTTCTTAATTAATTATGTGTCTTGAAAATTACAGATTGTGTTATCACAATACGACGACATGTATGCTAAAGAATGGTAATGTATTAACCATCTAGGTGGTGGCCCAGTAGTAAGAGTTTGGGATCAAGAGATTTGCTCCCTCTGTGGTCTTAGGTTCGAGCCCTGTGGTTGCTCATATGATGGCCACTGGAGGCTTACATGGTCGTTAACTTCAGGGCCCGTGGGATTAGTCGAGGTGCGCACAAGCTGGCCCAGACACCCACGTTAAACTAAAAAAAAAATAATAATAATGTATTAGTGAAGCCTCTTTTCTTGCTTCTCTAATTGCTTCAGTACGTACCATTTTGATGTTAAATACTTTCACTCTTATGTTTATATTGTCAAGGATGATATCATGGAAGAGGAAGAAGTTGAAGAATACACGTACATGAGATGTTTTGTCGGCTATCAACATTGAAAATTAACAGTTTATCGAATGTTTTTTTTAAGAATGACACTTGCCCAAAAGAAAATTGTAGGAAAGATGCACATACCAGAAAAGTTTTTTAAAATAATATATTTAATATATTATGGTTACAACCACGAAACCCTGAAATTTCAACCATATTTAATTGAATCAACCCTAATAAAATTCAAAATTCCAAAACCAAGCCCTAACTCTAATTAAAATCCAAACTCGAAACCTAAATCCAAACCCAAAATCTAAATCACAAACTCAAATCTTAAACCCTAAATCCCAGATCCAAATCCTAAACAATCCATCTTGTCACCCTTTTTTTTTATTATTATTGTTTCTATCACATAATTATTGTTTTTAAATTATTTTACTTGTATTAAATCCAACCCAATAATCTCTTATAACATTATCTCTTTTCTTTTCTTTTCCTAACCTATTGTAAACAATTTAAAATGTTCCATTATTCAAGTTTTATTACCATTGTTAAAATCTTCATTTAGTTATTGTGACATCACAATGTGGTCTATAAAAGGGTTATTGATTTAATTATCTTTCTTAATCTCATTACTTTACATAATTATATTGCCTTCATTTACCTAGAAAAACATGGTTTGAAATTCTAAGCAACCTAATTATAGAAATTCAAATTATGCTCAACAATAATAAAATTTCAAAATCAGCAAGCCTAAAACAATAATTAACTCATTGATTCACTTAACCATTTTTTCTTTGTTTACTCTTTCACATGAAAATGCATAGTTTGAAATTCTACTACTCCAACATAAATATGAAAACTCATAATTTGTTCAACAATAATAATGCCTAAAATTGGCAAGCCTAAAACAATTATAAAAGTAGAATCAAATACAAGTAAAATAAAATATGAACTCGTTATTAAAAAATAACAAATATATACAACTAATGCTATAATATATAACGAACTATATCTAAGCCTGTTGCTTTTTTATGGAATGGCTTCATCTACAACACGTCATGTGTATGTCTGGGTACATATTCAATTATAATATCATTTAGATGTGATGTCTCTCTGATTGAATCAAGAGTAGAATAGCAAGCACGAAATCAATTGGATGCTAGGGCATGTTGTACATTATCAGTGGCCTTATGAACCATAGTAGTAGCTTGTTGATCCTCGTGTAAGTTTATCTCAGCTTAATATTAACATGACATGTATCAATCCATACATAAAATATAAAACTCATTGTTTATAATATGTTAATGAAAAAATAATAAATGCATACAATTCTATTAATTTACGGTGTCTGGGGCTCGTACTTCAACCTACTCCAAAGCATCAACTAAAATCACAAGATGTACCTTTATAAAATTCTCCCTACCATGCATGCCACTTTGAGATATAATGTTGATGTATTACCTCTTAATTATTATTATTTTTACCATGATGACTAATTACATGTAGCTCATCATTTATGTTGATGTCAATTGAAATGTGTTACTACCACATGAATTGTCACATAACATGATTGAAGTAACACAACTCCACCACCTAAAAACAAATATCAAAGGGACCACTAATGTCCATGTGTCCCTAGAATCTTTACAAACTTTATAAGCATCTAAGAGTTCATCCTTTAAGTAAGGTGTCTACTCAACCTATACATAAAAAAACACTTTATTATAAATAATTTGATATAAAAAGGGACTATATAGTGGGTGTGTAGACAAGATAGTCAAAGCAAAAAAAAAAAAAATTAGAAATACTTTTGTAACTCGTATCTGATGAGACTGCTGTTTATCCAACTCACTATGATAAATGATAGAATATGAATTGGATTATCTATAAATATCCCAGTCCCACGCCACTTGGCATTACAAATCATAAATATATCACATGTTTAATCTAATTATAATTTATGTGCTACTGAAAATCTATTTCAAAATATATATTACCTCAATCCTAATAGGAGTGATAGCCCAAAAGTTTTATCTAACATTTGGTCACCCCTAACCTGAAAACACCTCACATGCAGATGCTTTTAGGACTATAGCTATAAGAAAAAACATGCACATGATTAGTGAACGATCATATATATTTTTATAATAATAAATGAAATATGAAAATTCAAAACACTTTGTTTCTATCATTATACCTGTAAAAGAAGCAAACAACCATCGACTTGTTTGGTTGTTATCTTGGATATATGACATAGTTATCGGTATATATTTGCAAGAACTATAAACCCCTAGTTATATAAAAGAATACCATCAGAGTCTTCTAATATGACACCACACATTTATGCAAAATCATCTACATATGTTATTGATAATAAATCTTATTATTGGCATATGAAACAAGAAAAAAGATAATTATTAGCATGATTGTGATACTATGAATACGGTTGAATATTAACATAATTGAATATAATAAAAAGATATACTTACATGTCTTGTCTATATGGCCTATAATGTGTGACCGTTCTACAATCATAAAATTGACCTATTAATAAAAATTGTTATGAAATTGTTGTCATTAGCATATTGGTTATGAAATCCACCGTATTAATAAACTCCATATGAACTTAAAGCACCACCCCTAATACATGGCATCACAAAGTATCAATGCAAACATGTAAGATATAAACTATAAACTACTCCCAATCACTTATTAATATTCAAACAATAGAATATAACATAATAAGAAATAACATAAATGTAAAACAACAACAAAAAAAACATTAATGTCTAAACTCTTTTAATAATGTTCACATATGTTATCTTGTTTGGAAATTTTTTATATTATGTCTATATTAGGTTTTTTCCTCTCTTGCATCTATCTTGTCATACAATCAAGTGGAACTTCTTCGACCTTAACCAATTCTCCATTTCAAGGGGTCTAGTTCTACATTAGGACCAATATATACATTTCATGGTGATTCATTGTGCAAAGGATTGAATAGAAGAGTGTATGTATTTTTGTACATCTCAACATTGTATAATGAGTCAACAAACAAAATATAACACGATGTTTCATACAACATGCAACAAAGAGTGCACATAATTAATAGATATTCTGTCATTTATCATATATGCATTTCCTTCTTGCATGTTAATTGTTTGTTGAATCTCATTTTCAACGCCAGGTTTAAGAAAGGTGACCTGGAAATATCTAATGTCAATGTTAAAGAGAGTTGCAACATGGTCTCTTGATTTGTTCAATTTGTTGTGAGTTCGGCGAGTAATAGTGGAGGCCACAATACACCACAAGAAATGAAATCTTGTTCATCCTCTCTTCGATCAACAAAATAAGAATTTGACCTATAAAAATCTAGCTGGACTAGAGTGGCAATAAGCAATACACGTTCAGTTTTTGGAACGACCAAGTTGACTAGGTTATATAGAAGCATTTTTCACATAGCTTAATTTTAAACATGGCTTAGGTAAAGAATCGAGTCAAGAGATTTTTTTTTTATCAATTTCATTCTTTTTCCTCAATTTTGTCCTTGGTTAACCTGTCAATTAAACTAAATTTGATTTTAAGGTTGACCTACTAAACTAAATTTAATAATAATATCAAATAATTATCTACAGTCTGAATACTTTTTGTTACATTTAAATTTTTTCATACTACTTGTGGTATAAGCCTATGAACTAGTATTATCCAAAATGAGATGGTGATCAAGAATAACAATCAAGTGGCAAGTTGGGGTAATGAAGGTTTTGCTTTGTAATTAAACAAATGCTAGTCTTTGTCTTCCTCTTCAACCTATCCGAATTAATTAAGAGTTTGATGTCTTTGAGTACTTAACATTCTAACAACCTTCCTTACATGAGTTTCATATTCATAATTAATTGTAAATTGAATGTATTTTCATTTCACTTTTATTTTCAATTAAGGTTGTGAATCTTATGATTAATTAATCAAAAAAAAAAAGAAAAGAAAAGGAAGGAAGGTAGGAATGAAGTGTTAATAAAGTGTTCTTGAAAAAATAGGTTTTAAATAAGCGATTTAAATGTTTTAAATCTCACTAACATGTCTTGATTTTTGTTTTCTTTTCTTTTATATATATATATATATATGCAAGCATCTAGAAATTATTATCCTCACCCAACAATTTAAATTTACGAAAGATATATTTATTTAATTAAGATAACACGAAGTTTTTTTTTCTCTTAAGAATAAAACTTAATAGCATGAAGTTAAAATCATGCAAAAGAATAAAAAGAAAAAAGTTCAATTTATATTTTTTTTTCTTTGGAATTAGTCTACCTGTAAAGTATTCTTTCACAAACTATACCTACAAATTACTTTCAATTTCACAATTAAAACTAGAATCCCTCCTATTTTGAATAGAGGAGCGATGTTCTCTATTATTAGAGTCAATCACATTAATTAATGACCTCACATTAATTAATGACCAATCAATAATCATCACTCCTCTGTTAGTTTAATATACCTTGTGGCCAATCAATTGGTTATATGTGGTATTATTATATTCTTGTAAATATGTATTTATTATTAATAAAGGCTTAATTTATCTTTAATATTCATATAATATTAGATTAATGAATCTAGAGTAAATATAAAGTCTTTGGGATAAAAATGTTTTGGAAAAGAAATTATTAAGTTGTTATAATTATGAGATTTCTACTACATCAAATCATTGTTCATAAAATATTCATGGTCGATACTCTCTTAAACTAGACATTTATTAGAGCCGTAAAAACTGGTACATATCATGTTCTTTCTTTTATAAAAGAAAGTAATTGTTCTTATAAGTTGAGGTATAATGGATACCTAGAATTAATATGTAGGTGCTTGTCATAAGACATGTACACTGAACTGAGCCGCATGAAAAATTCATATGAAGAGATCACCTATTTCTATGGAAAGGCTTACGTGAAGGTTGTATAAGTGATTCTTAGACTTGAAATTACTAAGTTATCTTATATTGAGAATGTTATGCTTTGATCTTGGTACATGTTATCTTAATCAAGGTAATGAAGGGGCAGACATTGGGTATAACATGAACTATATGAAGGTATTTGAGTGATCAAAAGAGAATTCATTACCCTAGGTGAAATAGAGAAAATGTTTTATTTGTTCTCAATAATATTGACTAATAAATTCTTGACCAAAGTGGAATGAGATTTAAAAAGAGTTTCAAATCTTATTCAAACGATCAATAACTATTATGTAGAGAATAAATATGATTTAGCATGACAGACATACTACATGCTTTAATGTTAAATAAAAATATTATTGATGAAAGGATATTAATTACACTGACAAATTAGTCACTATAAGGTTAAGTCAAACCATTAATGACTTTTTCTAATATTTAGAGGTTCATGACACGTTGATAGACGATGCACCTGATCTTCAAATATAAATTAATCAATTGTTGAATTGATAATAAATTAAATTGTTTAATTTATTTAATTTATTTAATTAAAATTATAATTTATATTTGGACCAACATATTAGCAACCTAATGAGTCATACACATTAAAAACCATTACTCATAAATTAAACTGAGATGATTTAATTAAGTATGATTTGATTAAAATATATTTTATAAATTAAGGACTAGAATATAATTAATACAAGGATTATATTTCTAGACCAAGAAAAATCATGTAAGGACTTGATTGAGTTAATTTCTAAAACTGTTCTGAATTAATATATGGATATTATTAAGGGGCAATTTGATAATTTGTCAATTCATAAGGTTTTTCAAATTTTCCTATAAATAATAAGTTATACCTTTTATTTTTTAGTTGTTGTTGTCTGTTAGATAGAAAAACTATGTAAGTCACAAAATAGAGAGTTAGCACTCTAGGCATAACAATCACTCTCTTAAATGAGAATTTAAGAGATTTCTCACTAGTGGTTCGTGTATATTACTGTTGGAGGCTGGATAATTGGACGACTTGTGGTTTGCAACAACTCAGCCTTTAAAGAATTATTCAAAGTTGAAGAAGATCAAATCTTCAAGTAATAAATCCCTAAATAACTTTAGATATGTCTAACAGAATCCTAAGAAGTCCTAAATATTTTTGTTTTATTATTTCCGCTGCGTGTATGATATTCAGGAACCCAACATCCTTTACTTTCAAACTTTTATCTCGTTGACATCTTTTTATGATTTTGCCTACGTATCTAAACCTTAAGACTTTTTACTATTGTTAAAGGATTTCTCTCTTTTTTTATATATATAATTTATCTTGATTTATCATTTTCTTTTCTAGATATTCTATATAAAAAAATTAAGTATATATGAAATGTAATAATTAATTAAAAATTATGAAAGAACTATCTTATTCAATAGCTTAAGCTGTTAGATGAGGTTGCAACAATAGTTTTATATTACTCTCTAACGCATACTTTCAAATGAAAGCTATTTGAGCTCGAAACTTGAACATACTCACACTACCTTATACAATTAATTAAGAGAATAAGGGTGTTCAAATTCGAACTGGAGACCGTTTGGTTATCAAGGCTCTGATACCATGTCAAAAAACCATCTCACTTAATAACTTAAACTATTAGATAAGATCTCAATCATATTTTTATTTTACTCTAACAAAAATGACTTACAATTTGTTAGGTATGATTTATAAAAAAATGATTTTGATTTTAAATGTTAACTCAAAAGTTATGTCTTATGAACCACTTATAACAAAAATGAGTTAAAATATTTTTTTAGAGAGGAAGTAATTTTATAAACATCAAATTGAAACAAAACAAAAAACTCTATATACATTTGTTACAGGAAAATAAATTTGACAAGATCCTTACGATGTTGATGAATCATGATCTTTTAGGTAATGTGTAGTCTTTTCATGGATTACTAATAGAACTCTTTGAACTTCCCAAACTATTGTCTTTTCATGGATTTCGATCACCTAACACTACCAATGAATGCCAATCCCTTCCAAATAACAAGATAGAATCTAAAAATATTTATTTAAAGGATCTAATATCCTAGAATTTGAGTCATCAAACACATACCTAGAAAAAAATTATACATACAAATCAGATTTGAAAAAGTCAGACATTAATGGTAAGATATAAATAAAAAGGTTAAGAAATACCTCAACTATATAAAAGAAAAATAAATAAAAAAAGAGGTTGTCACAGGCTTTTTTCTAGCATACGATAATTCAAATTAGATTTTAAAAAATGTATTTTTATTGAGAAAAAAGAGATATAGAGAGGAGATAAGAAAAGAAAAAAAAAAGACTTACAATGATTTTAAGTTAGAAATATGTTTGGTAAAAATTATTTAAAATATATTTATTTTTTTTTAAAAAAAGAGGTTGTCTAATTTAGAATTCATAAAATAAAAGTTTAAAATTTTAACTTTTGATTAAATCAAAATTTTAATTTAAGTGAAAATTTATTTATAATTAAATATCTTTATGAATTTTCTATGATTTAAAAGATAAGGAATTAAAAACAAGTTAAATCAATTTACAAAAGTTATACCAAACAAACTAATTAAAAATTTTAATTAAAAAAAAATCTCTACTAAAATCTTAGTCGTTCATATATTTTGAAAAGTTATATTATAGGAAAATACACACTCTATATCCAAGAGAATATGATAGGACCTTAGTCTAAAAACAAAACTAATGATATGTTAGAATACAAGAAAATAAAAAATGGAATAAAGTTCTAAATCATATAAAAATTTAATTAATACTAAACATCACAAACACTTACAATAGCTAGATTCACTAACAAGAAAAACATTCTCATAGATAAAATAGAATCATGGTTTGGCTAAAGGGTTGTTAAGATGCTTGTTAAGAATCAATTTACTCCAATAAATTGGTATGATAGTTAATAAAATATGCTATATATTTTTTTTTTACTTTTTGGGGAAAAATATATTAATTTTTTAATTACATCATTGTCGATATATAAACTATACTATTAAGAGAGTATTTGAGAGCGTGGTAGTTGTTGTTTTTTAAAATATTTTTGGCTCGGAAATGCTAAAAAATATATATTTTTTTTATTTTTTAAAATCTATTTTTAATATTAGCACATTAAAAAAAATAAAAAAACATCAAAAAATATTTTTAAACAAAAAAATTAACTTTTTTTAAAAAACCATTTCAAATGGCATTTAAAATTATCCCAAGAGAAATCAGTCTCTACTAATATCCTAATTGGTTTAAAAATATCTTTTACCATAAAAGATAAAAAACAATTAAAAATCAATTAAATCTCCTGATATATTAACCTTCAGTTTCTATTTTTCTAATAGAACTTATTGTAAACAATTAAAAAAGTTTCCATTTAAGTATTACTAATTTAGTAAGTTTGACTATGATAAGTAAATGACCAAATAGATGGATTTTCTTCGACCATCCTACGCAAACCACAAATTTTTCAATGCCTAATTAACAGTAATAACAATGTCAAGAAATTAATCTAATAGTTTTTATTATTATTATTATTGGATTTAAATCTCAATATTAGCTTGTTAACTTTTGCAAAAAATCTTTAACTTTCCTAGATACTCCACCACCTATTTTCTTATTTTTTATTTATAATAATTTATTGGCTAATTAATTCTAGATTTGGTGGGAAGATAACTCCCTCCGATCGCTCCTTGTATTTTCATAAATATATATAATAAACCCTTACGTTTTCAATTAGATAAATTCAACAAATGTGTTTTCAATTTCGATCAATTAAATACAATTTTTTAAAACCAATGATTTTCATACACAATCGAAATTTTTAAAAAAATGGTTTATATTATGAGACCCACTTATAATATTAAAATAAAAAAGTTAGAAATAAAAGAAAAATAAAAATCAACGCTATCTAATCTCACATTAGTTATTTAATGCAACCAACCATCTTCTTCCTTTTCAGTTCTGGCATAAACTCAATTCCTGACGAGAAATAAAATTATGAAGAAGATGGAAGATTATAAAATACACTAAAAGAGATCGGTGGGATTAGAGCAGTGTAATGACAGAGTTGTCATTGTCACAAAACTTATTAAGCATGCAGTGAGGGTGGGATTGTCTTTTTCATGAGATGTATTTGACATTGAAAAAAATAATTGGAAACAAAAGGGTTAGTTCAGATTTTGCTTGGGCATGGTAAGGCTGCATTCCCCAAGCATTAGGGCATGGTATAACTGCTAGACACCTGGCGCTAGAGGTCAAGCATGATTGTCATGCCCCAGGCACTAGGGCCAGACCTGGGAGCCTCTCTAGGCCTGCGTGCCTGGCCGCAAACCTGCTCGCCTCTGCAAATAAGCATCTGGGTCTGTAGACCCCAGCAAATATATCTTCATTATTATAAACAAATCATCATAACAATCTAATTTAATGTTTTAAATCTAAAAATTTAAATCATATCTTCCCATTGAAATAGTTCATGTTTTATGTTTATAAATTTGTTATTCCTTCAATAGAAATTCTATCTTTTATTAGTATGATTATTGTTGTTGTTGTTGTTTGTATTATTAGTATGATTATTATTATTATTGTTATTGTTATTATTATTATTA
>Ga0307507_10006045_pt1 | contig 19048 bp, 3 predicted proteins | sample 7_EM_MG_FD_207223 | JGI IMG/M metagenome (GOLD analysis project Ga0307507, IMG submission 207223) | Populus trichocarpa ectomycorrhiza microbial communities from riparian zone in the Pacific Northwest, United States - 7_EM | ecosystem: Host-associated > Plants > Roots > Unclassified | place... | reverse complement strand
AGCGCCTATAATAATATACCCTATAAGCGCCTCCTATATATCCTTAGGGCAAAGGGCTTCCTAGAATAGATTATATAATTTATTTAAGGGTTTATAGGCCAGAAAGAGATATTACTGGTCTTTAGCAGATACCAGAGCCCCCCTATTACAGTTATAATAGGTATACTATAAGGATTACCTCTTTCACCTATACTCTTCCTTTTCTTTATAAGCAATTTACTTAATACCTTTAAGGAAGGGGCGACCTAGGGGATAGGCTTTGTCGACGACATAAACCTAATTATATATAGGCCAACAGCTGTAGAGAACTATAGAACACTAGAGAAAGCCTATAATACCTATATAGAATAGGCAAGATAATATAGAGTCTAATTCTTACCAGAGAAATACTAGCTAATCCATTTTATAAGAAAATGTAACCAATCTATAGATTTTTAGTATATAATCTATATCTAAGGCTTTGGGGGTTAACTAGTTTAGGGCCTAAGGGTATTAGGAGTATAGGTAGATAGTAAGCTCCAATAGAGCGTATATATGGTGCAAGCGGCCCGTAAGGGCTAAGTATAGTATATTACATTATCTAGGATCGTTAATTCTATATAGGGTCTATGCTTCTAGAGGTCACGCCTACTATATATAGCAGTTATCTGGCTAACTATAACATATGGATCCAGTATTTGGGCCATTAGAGAAACTAAAAAGGGCCCCCCTAAATCACTCCTTAAACTACTCTAAAAGGTCCAAATAGCCTGCCTCTGGAGTATAATAGGCGGGTATAAGTGAACGGCTACAGCACTGCTTAAGAAGGAAGCTAATATTCCCCCCCCTATAACTATATATTGAAGCCGCTGTAATGCAAAGGGCGCAAAGTAAACGCAACTCTAATGTTATAAAGTATATTAAGACACGCCTAAATAAACTATAGAGGGACCCTAGGGCGCCTTATAGGAGAATAAACCAACAACCCTAAAGTAGGGAAGAGATATTGGAGAAACAGGTAAAGAAAGTAGAAGAAAAATAGTGCTGCGTTAGGGCCTAGGCCTATATAGAGGAGGAAGGGAGACGCGTAAGAGGCCAGTAAAGATAATAGTAAGAAAGAGAAAGGAGCTAAAGTAGAGTATAAAAGAATGCTAGGAAACTATCTTCTGTAATATAATACTAGTTGGACTAACACTGGAGAGGCGTATAGGAGTTAAAGGTATAGAGGCTAACTTAGGTAAGAGAAACCCAAGCCGTGGCATGGTTAATGCTATAGGGGGTAAATACTTAAGAGCTCTAAGAAGGCCTAATAAAGGCAGAAAATATAATAGCAACACTCTTAAGAACAGGGATAATAGGACTAAAAGATTGGCTCTACTGGGTAGGTGTCCTAGTAGGCAGCCTAAGATGTAAATGTGGCTGGCTAAGACAGACACTAAAATACGTAATACTATTATGCCCCCTATGTACTAACTAAGAAGCTATACTCTTAGTAGCTAGCATAGAGAACTATAATACACTACTCTTAATATAAAAAGGTCTTAAGGCGGTTACCTGGTGGCTTATTAGCCAAAATATGCTAGACCAGTTTTGGGTTGCAAAGGAAATAGTAATAGAAGGTAAAGGGGTGAGTAATAGGCGCCCCCTAATAACTCTACAGTAGTAGAGCAAAGTTTGCGATACTAGCGCGTCCGTAAGCTTGTTACGGCAGCAGTAGTTCCCAAGGAGGTTAAAAAGTAAGGTAGTAGAGCACTATAGGTGACTTGTAGGCGCCTTATAGGCGAGTCCTAAAAGGCGGGGAGACGGATCACGGGGTTTTCTTAAAAGAGTTTTCTCCCCATATGTATATAAGGAGTAGTCCGCGTGGGCCTAATAGGGATCCAAATCGGATGTTAAGCAATGAATAATAATAAAAAACTAAGCCTATATACCTATAAACTTAAACTACTAACTAAGATAAAAATATACCTAATGTTTTATATAAGCTTATTGCAACCTTTAAAAGATAATCCTATAACTTGCAAAGTGCTACCGCCATCTTCTATAATTGTTAATAATAGTAATAGTTCTTACTTTATTAACTTAATTAATAATATGCAATAAAAAATATAATCTAAATAATTTAAACTTCTTATTAAGTGGGAAGGATATAGAACGCAAACCTAGGAAACCTATAATTAGATTAAGGCCAACGCGCCTTCCTTAGTAAAAGAATTCTATAAGGACCATCCTTCGCGGCCTACTTTAGCTAGATGGATATAATATAAAGGTAAACAACTGCCACCTAATATAAAGACATAAAATATAATAGCAGGAAACTTAAAATTAAAAAGAACTTAAACTATATTATAACGCTTATAAGGCAATAAGTTATAAATTCTTAACTAAATTAAATTGTTTTAGACCTTTAGCTAAAGGGAGGGGTACTATAATAGGACTAGCCCAGTTACAGTAGAAATGTCTTAGTGAAATACTTAACAGATAAATTCTAACGCTTTAATTAAATTCTGCCAAATTCTACTAAGTTAATTAAATTCTACTAAATTCTGCTAAAGTTAATTAAATTCTACCAAAATCTGCTAAATTAATTAAATTCCACTAAATTCCACTAATATAATAGAATTTAGTTAAAACCTATTAAAATCCGCGTAGACTTATGTCCATATATCTACTGCCAAGACCTTAAATATTTAGTTATAAGTTTCCTATATTCCTTCCTCTTCTTTATATAACGTCTTGTATTTAGCAAGAGCTATATACCCTTAGATTAGATAGAATTTATATTATTCCTTTAAATCTTCCCTAAAGCCTCTTCGCGCCCTTACAGCTGCCTTTTTTAAGCTCTTTTACTACTAGTGTTTAAAACTCAGGGTATAACCTATAAGGCTTTAGTAAGGAGATATAGAAGACTAGGTAGAGCTGTGCTATAGTAGGTAGAAGCTTTAGCTTATATACTTACTACTATTATGGACGCTTTAAGTACAATGTTATAACTACTTAGAGAGGAGTTAGAAGAAGCTAGTTGGTTAATAAGAGCACGGTCTAGGATAGAACCAGTAGAGCCATATAATAGGAAATAGTAGGCAAGTTATATAATGTAATCTATATAATCTATAATAAAGTGTATAGAGTAGACAGAGTAGATGGAGTAAGGACTTTCTTAGGAGTATAGATGTGTATTTAAGGACCTACAGTTCCTACCTAGATAGTTCTCTCTTCGTAGTAAATCTCAGAATATAATTAGAGTTAATCTATTAGGCAACTACTCCACCAGTTATTATCTATTTATTATATTATTAACTTCCTATTTACCTACACAACCTAGCCTATTAGCAAGTCTACCGTGGTATTTCCTATAAGGCTTCGTTATATATTCACTACCTAGTTACGGTATTAATAAAGTCAAATAATATGCTACCAAAAGCACCAGTTACAACGCTATCTATAGTAGCTACAACCTTAGGGTTAGGAGAAGATACTAGTATAAGGGATACTAATTCGCAGCTAGTTACAGTAGGTTAGCTATAGGAAATAGTTAATTAAATAATAGACAATAACTAAATACTTAAAGAAAGACTTAATAGGATTAGAGCAGTTAAGGTTAAGCTACTATTTATTAAACAATTTTTAGGAGAGATATTAAAGCTTAAAGGGTTTCTTATATAAATGCACTTTAAGGTTATATAAGAGGAGTAAAGTTGGCAATACCTATGGACTAAGTAGCGTATATAGGACTATTCCTAACGGGAAGAGCACTTAAGTGGTTTAAACCTTACCTTACCGAAATCTAAGCAAATAGAATAATAACTACTAATTAAGAGGTATAGTATATATTTACTAACTAGAAAGGGTTCTTAGAAAGGTTAATATAGATATTTACAGACCTAGAGGCAATAACTACTATAAAAAGGATACTTTAAAATCTAGTATAACGCACTTTAGCAATTAAGTATATAACACAGTTTTAGACACTCGTAATATAGGTTAAGTAAAATAATAAGGCGCTTATGGCATAGTATAAATAGGGACTTAAGGTTAAAGTCTAGGATATAATTATTCTAATAGAAGATGCGGAAACTCTAAGAGAGTTAATAGATTAGTTAATTAAGATTAATAATAGAATCTATTAGAGGGAATAAGCTAAAAAAGGATAAGAAAGAGTTCTATAGTCGTATAAGGCATAGAGTATGCAGTAATAGATATAGAGTTATAAACTATAGAATAGCGAACTAAACTTAATAAACCTAAGCGGTACTAAAGAATTTAAGAGATAGAATAAGAAACTATAGAAACCTAGAGGTTAAGGATTAAGTAATTATAGGACTAAAGAGTAGAGGCTAAACTAGAGATCTTAGTAGCAAAAGATATTTAGGCGGACTCTATAATAAAAAAAATAGTTTAAAAAAGGAGCTTATATAAATTATAGAAAATAGGGTTATTTTGCTAAAGACTATAAAAGTAGTTAGAGTAGCTACGCGGTAAAAGGCATAAGGTTATTAGAGTATAATAGTATAAATATAAGTGTATTGCGTAGAACTAAGAAGTGTTTAATTAAGCACTTCGCGTTTTATTATAATAATATATACTAAATTTATAAGGACGCCAAGTATAGCGTAAGCTATTGGCCATAAGAGCCAGAATTATAAGAACTTAGAGGAACTAAAGAGTTAGAGAAAGAATAGGATTAACTCTATAAGCTAGATTAAGATATTATAATAATAATAGAGTTAGAGTACTTATTAATTAATAGTAATAAGGAAGAAAAAGGGACTAACTAGGGGTACCTAAACCTTAATAATATAATAAAAGCAGAGACTAAGACCGCTATAGAGCAAGGTTTAGTAATGGGTATTATAATACCGTTAGATACAGCATCTATCGCTTTATAAGACGGAAGGAGTAATATCTAAAGATAATTAAGTAAGTAGACAACTACTAGTGTTAGCTTACTACTTAGTAAAGGCAAAAGGCCACAGGCTTAAGATTCTTAAAAAGAGATAAGAGATGCTTAAAATTCTTAAGACAAGATAAGATATGCCTAAGAACCTATAATAGATAAAAACCAATAGAAAATGGTAGTAGCTTAGTTTAAAGGTAAACGAATAAGTATAGGATAACAATTCTTAGAGAGCTAAGATTGTAAAAAATAAATAAGGTCTATAGTAATTTTAGGTAAATATAGTGTTTAGCCTAAAAGTTATAAAGTTGACACAGTAATTAAAAAGTTTAATAATATTAAAAACCCGTTTGCAAGACGCAATAGAATAAAAAGTATAGAGGAGTTTAGATAACAAATTCTTGTATAGTAGGAATAGAAGCTAGATTAGAGATTAGCTATACTAGGACGTATAAGGGATAAAGCACTAGTACAGAAGGTTACTAATAGGCTAAGGGCAGGTATACTAAGAGCTAAGTAGTTAAATAACCTAAAATAAGAAGAGGACTTAGGGATTCTAATTAGGTATATAGAACGGCATATAAAAGGTTACAATAACGCAGTAATAAAGAAATATTTTCTTATAGACAAGTCGTATATACTCACCAAGCTATACTAAAAGTAGTACCAGTAGCGCGGAAACGATAAGTAGGAAGATTTCTGCATATAAATAGACGAGAAAGCCATACTAGATTAGGCTATATTAGAAAGATAGATAGGTTATATTAAAGGAGCCTTAATTATAACGTTAAAAAATCTAAAGGAATAAGCTATAGACTAGAGAGAAATAATGCGGATATTAGTATTAGTAAGTAATATAGTAGTATTTAGATTAATATGGGAAAGGTTTAAACTTAGGGCTGAAGATAAACTAAGAGTTAACCTAAAACACCTAGTATATTACATATTAGCATAGATTGTATATATAAATAATACGTGTAATATATATAGGACACCTAAGGATAAATATCGCAAGTATCTAATAAGAATGTATTAGATAATAGACAAGAAGTAATATAGAAACGCTAAGTATATATATATTAAAGAAGTGTTTATAAGATATAGAGCACTAACTAAGATTATACTAGATAGAGATTTAAGGTTTATAGCAGTATTTTAAAAGGTATTCTTAGTAGAACAAGGGGTTTAAGTAACAACGTTAATAGCATATTATCTATAAACGGATAGTTAAATGGAGAGACTAAACTAAACGTTAGAATAGTATTTAAGGCATTATATTAATTACGCGCAAAATAATTAGGTATTGCTATTACTAGTTATACAGTTTATATATAATATAACACCATAGAAAGGGATAGGCACGTTGTCTTTTAAGGTAAATTATGGATATAAGCTAAGAATATCGTTATTACTATAAGAAGTAAAGAAAATAAGCAGTATAGCTAAAGAAAGAATAGAGAGTTTAATAAATCTTTATAGTTACTTTAAGGAAATAGTAAAACTAGTATAAATAAGAATAAAAAGGTACTATAATACTAAGAGATCTAAGGGACCAGATCTTAAGGAGGGAGATAAAGTATGGCTACTATATAAAAATTTTAAGAGTTAACAACTAAGCAAGAAATTAGACTATGTTAGACTAAAACTATTTATAGTAAAAGCGAAGATCTTAGAAGTTATATATAGACTTAACTTACTATAGAAAATAAGGATCTACCCTATATAGCATATTGCGATACTAGAGCTAGCATATAGAAATATTAAGCTACTAGTTTATAAGGCAGACATATATAGAGGCTAAAAAGAAGATAAATAGGAGGTTTTAAAGATTATTAGTTATAAGGATATTAATAACAAAATATAGTATAAAGTTAAGTAGGTAGGTTATAATAAGACTACCTAAAAACATTAAATAAGCTAAAAAACGCTATAAGAAAGGTATAGGAGTATTAAAAGAAAGTAGGTTAGGCAGTATTAATAAAGAAAGATTACTAAAAAAATAAGTCACCTAAGGGGGACCTAAGAGGAGCAGCTACTAAGATACTTAGAGTTATTTCCCTCTCTATTAGAAGAGAAACCGCTTTTTTATTACTAAGTTCCTAAAGGTCTTATTCTATAAGTTTCCACTCCTTAAAACATACCTTTTTATATACCTTTTTAAGACAGATTAACTAAGTAGAAGTAGCTAGATAAGAGTTAAGAGTATATTATTAAGTAGCGGCAGCCTCTTGCTTAGCGTTATAAGAATAATAAAGTTTAGCTAACGCTACTAAGAGCTTATTATTAAGTTTTATAGTAGTAGATTAAACCTAAAACCCCAGCAGTAATTAATAAGGGTACTTAAAGACTATTAAAAGCAATAGGATGTATATATTTAGCGTTAAAAACCAAGTAAACGTTATAGGACGATTAAATATTTACTTTAGTATACTCTAAATATAAAGAGGGTTGCTAAAATAAGGGACTTACTAGTGTAATATAAACTAACCCCTCTTTCGCATAACGAGAATATAGAGATAGCATTATCTTACTAAGAAATAATATGGCAGCAATAGTATGAGACCAATAGGCTATAGAAGAAGAGGAAGAAGCTTTAGGTATAATAAGTAAGGATATTAACTAAATTAATCTAGCGGGCATTATACCTCTAGTAGACAACTTAGTGATATTAGGAATCTTTAAGGATAAAGATAAAGGGGAGGGAGATAGTGTTACGGACGCTTTAAGTATAATATTATAACTACTTAAAGAGGAGTTAGAAGAAGCTAGTTAGTTAATAAGAATATAGTCTAGGATAGAACCAGTAAAGCTATATAATGAGGAATAGTAGGCGAGTTATATAATATAATCTATATAATCTATATAATCTATATAATCTATATAATCTGCGATAGAGTATATAGAGTAGATAGAGTAGACGGAGCAAGGACTTTCTTAAGAGTATAGATGTGTATTTAATGACCCATAATACCTACCTAGATAGTTCTCTCTTTATAGTAAATATTAGAATACAATTAGAGTTAATCTATTGGGTAACTACTCCACCAGTTATTATCTATTTGTTATATTATTAACTTCCTATTTACCTATACAACCTAACCTATTAGCGAGTCTACTGTGGTATTTCCTATAAGGCTTTGTTATAACTACACTATATACTCTAGGATTTAAAACGGTCCTATAAACTTACTGTTAAGCTTTTTATAGAAACGTTTTATGCGGATATTCTTAGAAGAGAGTAGGACTCGTTTGCTAACGGCGAAATGCTTGACTAGATAGTAACAATTATAGTATTTTGCCTAAAGCTATTAGGTGTATATTATTAACGCCGCCGCTACCTTATATATAAGGCATAGGCGTTATAGATACGTCTCTATAAGTTTGATATTTATTAACTTAGACCCTTCTCTATTTTATTAGGCGTCTTAAATACTATCCGGGACTCTATTTAAAATATTTAGTAGCTAGCTATAAGCGAGCTTAATAGGGGAACACCTTATTATAGTATAGACCTTAGAGTTATAGGCAAAGGCTGCTTTATTAAGTAGGGAGGCCTAATTAGACTATTTTTAGTTCTTAAATATATATAGGTATACTATAAGCTCCTAGTTTTAGCGTTCTGTCTAACTATCTATCTATAGGTAAAATGCGGTACTAAGATTATGCTAAACGCGGAGATAGTAGTACATAGTGCTTTAGTACTCGCTTATAAATACGCTACCCCTATTAGAAATAATATTATCTAAAGGCCCTATTTACGTAAAGACTCTAAATAAGAGTTCTGCGAGTTGCGTAGCATTAATTATCTTATATATTAAATAATAGCGTACTAGCTTTATAAAACGATCTATAAGGATAAGGATAGAGTTATACTCTATGCTATTAGAAGTCTTAAACTTAGGGAGATCTATAATAAAGTTAAGTAAATAATATTGCTAGCTTAGGTAGGGATATAGATAGGCTATAGCTTACTATAGAGTTTATAGCGGCGCGATTTATAGCATTAGTAGGTATTGTAATTATCTAAGTATTCGCGGAGATCTTTAGTAAGGCTATCCTAAGCGTACTTTCGCGCAATTGCCTTACAGGTATAGTTAAATCTACAATAAATACCTATAGAATCGTTATAATTCCGCTTAAGGATATCTTATTATAGTAGTATATAATTTAGTACCTAGACCTTGTTATTTTACCTTAAGAGTCCTTAATTATTAAGGGCGTAGTTCTTATTACTAGTAGAAACCTATCCCTAGGTTAACTAATTATATATAAAGCGTATAAAGGCGTCTCTTTTTTATACTCTATAGATAAAATTAACTAGTAACTTAGTGGGGTGTTCCGTAAACGCCGTTTTAGCTAAGGTGGCTACTACTACCTCTTACTATAGCATAAGACTCTACGTAAAGTCGGTGCTAACGAAGTAATATATAATATATAGGTAACTTACTAGGTCGTTATAGGGACTATTACCTAGGCCAAAGGATCTTCCCTAGGGTTAAATACTATTAGGTTAGTTAAGAAGGTCTTAAAGAGAATAGTAGGATACCCTAGTTTACCGGCGCTATATTTATAAGAGTCGCTTATATACTATACGCATGCTACTCGCTAGTTTAGTATAGTAGCACTAGGGCCGCCTATAAGGCCTATAACCCGCAACTTTTATTGCAATATAGGTAGTATAGTATTAAGGACTGTCCTTTTACTACTATCTTTAAAGCCTTTAGTATAATCTAGGCGCTAGGATAGCGTGTTAATAAAATTAATTTTGCCTAGCTTATATTTAATCTTAAAATTAAACTTAGCTAGTTCTTTAGCGTATTAGGCCTAGCGAGTAGATAAGCTTTTAGTGGTTATAAAGTACCTAAGATTATTATAATTGTAGAGTATACGCTTATATACGCAACGTGTTTAAGATAGCAGCGCTATGTCTTAAAGTATTGCACTATAGTGAGTAGTTCTTTATTATGCGTATTATACCATACTTCTAGGCTAGTCAGCTTCTAACTATAGCAAGTAATTAGGTACTAGTGGAGTTAATCTCCCTACCTAAAAGGCTGTAGAAGTATACCGTTATGGGTATAATTAAAAGCATTAATAATTACTATTAGAGGCAAATTAGGATTAAAGTGGCAAAGTAGCGGAGCCTATATAAACGCAGCGCGTTATAACGTAACTAGCCCAGTTATAGTAGGAATATCTTAGTAAAACACTCAATAGATAAATTTTAACGCTTTAACCAAATTCTGCTAAATTTTACTAGCTTAATCGACTTCTGCTAAGTTCTGCTAAATTAATTAAATCCTACTAAAGTCCGTTAAAGACCGCGTGTGTATATACGTATGTAACCACCAAGACCCCTAACTATTTAATTATATAATTCTCTTGTTATTTTTCTCTCTTCTTTATATAATATCTTATCCTCTATAAGAGCTATATATCCTTAGATTTAGATAAAATTAATATTTTTCCTTTAAATCTTCCCTAAAGTCTCTTCGCGCCCTTATACTATATTACGTTAAAATAACTACTATTAAAATAGTAAACAAACCTAAATCCCCTTTAATAATTATAAGTATTATATCCCTAGTTAGGGAACAGTTAACTATAATATAATAGTCCTTTATAGATATCTTAGCTTAATAGCGGGCTGTACTAGAAGCCTAGTATTAGTAATTAATAGAAATACTCTATAAAAAACTTTATAATATTAAGGCACTTATATTAAAGACCCTAATAGTAGGACCTATAAACGAGATTAAAATAACTGTATTTAAACTCGACCTGTTAAATATAAACCTTAAACTAGTAATAGTAACTTAACCTATACCTATAATAAACTCTATACCTATTATAAAATCCAAAAAGCCCCCTAATCCTCTAATATTTAATAAAAATAAAAATAATCTATATCGCTTTATAACTAAGTTCTGTCTTAAGCTCTTAATAAACTATAATTAATACCCTACTAAAGCTAGTAAGATTAGGTATAGAATGTCTTATTTAAGTAAGGACGCTATATAAACTATAGATATATTCTTTTATAACAGCACCTTTATTAATTTTAAAATCTTTATCTCTCTACTAGAATAAATATATAATAACGCTAGCCACGAATATATAGCTGTTACTAAACTTAAAAACCTATAATAACGGAACTAAGACTTTACTAGCTTCTTTTTAGAAATGTTAGGCCTTATTAGTGAGCTAGATTAGAATAAAGCCGCTAGAGTTACTGCCCTTTAATAAGCTATTTTAGATAAGATTAAAGTCTAGTTAGTAGGTAAAGAACTACTAAAAGACCTATCCAAATTTGCTATAGTATATTAACGAATTAATAAGGACCTTTAATATAACAAATAGACTTATTTTTTAAAGCCAACTATGCCTTATATTTAAAATACTATAAAACTGGTATATACCTTAAAGCGTAATCCATCTTTAAAATCTAAAAGTTCTATATATAATCCTATAGACCTTAATATTACTTAATTCTACACACCCTTAGGAACTAATAAATAAAAAACTTAAGATATAAATAGAGAATGCTTTAGATATGGTAAAAAAGGATATATTTAAAGAAATTGCTAAACCCACCCTTTTAAAAAGGTCCGCTATAGTCCCTTTTAATTCTTAAATTATACTTACTCTATAAATTATACTTAGTTACTATAAAGTATTTCGACCTTAATTAACTTAGAAAACGAATTATTCTAAAGCTTAGTTACGCCTTAGGATAAAAAATAGAAGAATATAAGAGTTTAGGCTCTTTTAGCGCTAATATATAATATAACTCCCTTAATATACTTAGCAAAATTTAAATACTTAGAAAATAGAAAAAAGTATAAATCCTAATAGATATCGGAGTTACTAGTATAGTGTTACAGCGCTGGTGGAAAACGGTGGATTATGGTAGTGGATTGTGGCGGATAATTGCAGATAGTTTCTTACTGTTTCTTACTGTTTTAGATAGTCGCAGTTACGTAATCGGACGATTGTATAAAACCTTAAGCGGCGCTACCCTTCTCCTCTTTTCCTTTCTTTAGCTTTGGATCCTCGTTTATAGATATTCCAATTATACAGGCTTGCGCGTCCCTCTTACTATGCTTATACCTTGATTAACTAAGTCGCTAATATTATCTAAAGCTTGTCTCTACCTTTTTTCCTAAAAAGGAACTTAAATATATCTATAAGACCACAAACTAGAATAGAACACAGAATTAGACCTAAGGACTATTACCAGAACTTAAAAAATAAAACCCTAAGAATATGCACAAACCAGAACCCCTAAAGAAACTTATATACTGGAAATTACTAATACCCCTACCACCATGCTAAGAAATATAGCAGCTAGTAAAGCAGCTATAGGATCCTTAAATACCTTGGATAAAGAAACAGTTACTGTCTTAAACCCCTAGGCGGAGCTTGCGGTAGCTAATGCTAAAATTAAACGGCTTTAAGAGCTGCTTAAAGCTAGGGACACTCCTATATCTAGTGTTGACTTATTAGACAGACTTACTACAGTCCTTAAGGCCCTAGCCTAACGCATAGCACTAGCATTGTTATGGTCCGTAAAAGTTATAGACCCCCTATTGCTTATAGATAGAACCAACCCTATATTTAATAACTAGAAGCTTTAATTATAGGATAGGCTTAAAGTTAATACGGACCACTTTCCTAATACCTAAGCTAAAATGGTGTATGTCTTTGGCCGCACTGGTAGTAATATATAGATGTACTTACGTCTGCGATATACCTAGGACTTAGCAGACCCCTTCCTCTCTAAATAAGAGATAATTAATTGCCTATTTTCTATTTATAAGGACCTCTTTAAGGTACAGAATGCCTGTCTTAATTATAAAAACCTAATAATAAAAATAATGGAAACCTTCTTAGCTTTTTAGACCCGCTTTCTGTACCTAGCTGGATAGGCCTAAATCCCTTAGGAAGATTTAATGCTAGACCTCTTTAATAAGCTTACCCTAGACCTACAGCGCGCCGTATTGCCGGTTTATACTACTGTATAGACGCTAAAGGAACTTATGGACTAATGCCTAGCTATAGACTAGGGCCTCTGTCAAATTAAGGCATGTACTAAGCGGTATAAGGCTAGAAGCTCCGCTAACCAGAATATAAGTACTATAAGAATGGGCCGTAATGCCCTAGTAAGATCTGCAACCCCTGTAGTACTGACCGTACCGCCTGCTGTTAACCTAGTGGCTAGCTATATAGCTAGTCCTGCCGTAACTCTAGTGTATACTTGGCCTTTATATAGCGACCCCTATAGATAGGCCCTTAGCGACCAAGGAGCTTGCTTTATATGCGGTTAAAAGGGTTACTATATAGCTAAATACCCAATAAATATGAAAAAAAATAAGGTTCTACTAATCTAGGAGGACAGTATAGAGGCAGAGTTGGAAAAAGAGGAACCCTAGAGAAAAACTCCCCTCTAGGGTTAAAAGGGATTGATATATTATATATTAATCTAGGTTGGCTAGTTGGTGGAAGAAGCTGCACTATCCCTTATACTTTATTCCGTAATAGATATTAAGTTTTAACCTCTGCTTTAGCTAAGCTTGCTTAACACTTTAGATATCTATATAATTGGAGCTACCCTATTAGTATAACTTGCTAAGAAACCTAAATACATAATCTTTGCCGTTATAATAGCCAATATTAAAAAGGTCCTAGCACTAAAGAAGCACACTAACCCTGCTATAAAAGTACCAGTATGCCACTATAAACACCTAGAGGTATTCTTATAAAAGAAAGCTAATAAGTTAGCAGAACACTAACTATATAACTATAAGATCGTACTTAAAGAAAGAAAACAGCTAGGATTTAGACCCCTATATAGAATATCCTAGAACGAACTTAAAGTACTATAAAAGTACTTAGATAAGTACCTAAGTAAGGGATTTATTAGAGCAAGCTCTTCGCCTATAGCTATACCTATAATCTTCGTTAGGAAACCTAATAGCGGTCTACGCTTTTATATAGACTATTAAGCTCTTAACGCTATTACTATTAAGAATTAGTACCTGCTCTCATTAATTTAAAAGACACTAAACTAATTAAGTAATGCTTGCTACTATATAAAACTCGACCTTATTTATGTATTTAACCGCCTCTATATTATAAAAGGGGATAAATAGCTTACCGCATTCCGCACTAGATATAGACTATTTAAATACTTAGTAACACTGTTTGGCCTTATAAATGCCCTAAGTTCATTCTAGCACTTTATAAATAATACCCTATAATCTTACCTGGACGTTTTCTATACTGCTTATATTAACAATATCTTGGTATATAGTAATAACCTAACTAAATATAAGAAACACGTTAACCTTATCCTAGAAGCCCTGCGTAGAGCTAGCCTATAGTTAGATATAGATAAATGCAAATTCTATAAAATAAAAGTCCTATACCTTAAACTTATTATCTCTATAGATGGCATATAAATGGACCCAAAGAAGATTAAAGTAATTGTAAACTAGTAAGAACCTAAGAATGTTAAGGATATAAGAGCCTTTATAGGATTTGCTAACTTCTACTAATAGTTTATTAATAACTTCTCTGCTCTGGTTTTACCCCTTATAGCTTTAACCTAAAAGGATAAAGCCTTTATCTTTAATAAGGAATATAAAAAGGCCTTTACTTATCTAAAAGTTATATTTACTACCGCATCTATACTCTAATACTTTAACCTAAACTAAAAGAGTGTTATAGAAGTTAATTTATCTAACTATATTACTAGAGGCATTTTATCTTAGTATAATAAAGAAGAAGTACTATACCCTATAGTATACTTCTTAAAACGACTAAGTCTAGCCAAATATAACCACGAGATCTATAATAAGGAATTATTAGCTATTATTAGATATTTTAAACAATAACAACCTAAACTAGAAGGCGCTAAATTTCTAATTAAGGTCCTTAGTATAATGGGACTAGCCTAATTACAATAGGAATGTCTTGGTGAAACACTTAATAGATAAATTCCGAAGCTTTAACCAAATTCTACTAAAATCCGTCAAAGACCGCGTGCGTACGTGCGTACGCATCAACCACCAAGCCCCTGAATATTTAATTATATAATTCTCTCGTTATTCCCTTCTCTTCTTTACGCAACGTCTTGTACTCTACAAGAGCTATATACCCTTAGATTAGATAGAATTTATATTTATTTGTACTAACTTAATAGCACGAGTGAGTCGTATCCCGGGGCACAAAATATGTATAGTATTGTATGCTCTTTGGGATGGTGGTAACTGTCTCTTGTATTAAAGCAGACTATGTGGTCTATATACTGATGCGACCTCCCCCTGATTAGTCAGTGCTTTAGGGGTGCACTAGACGCGTAAGCGGGTGGTTGGTGCACTAAACGCGTAAACGCGTAGTTGGTATACCGTACGCGTAAGTACGCGTTCGGTATAACAGGTGCTGTAATTATACACTAGCGGTACTTAAAAAATGAAACCACCTATGTACAGCCTCCGTAATTGTTTTAATAGAACCGTAAAATATAAAAGAAATATATAGGAAACCCCTCCCAAGGTGCCTTCTAGGCTGCCTTCCAGACGGTGCTTTGAGCTGGCCGTAAGTCCTACTTAAGGTCCGTAAAGTAAACTATACGGCCTTTTAACGGGCCGTAAAGGAACCGTATGGCCTTCTAACGGGCCGTAAATAAACCGTAAGTACTCCGTTAGTCATGTTCCACCCATTCTATAACCTTTAGATTAAGCTTATTTGTGTTAATTAGGGGTTTTAGAGCTTAATACGGCTTTGCCTTAGTTATAGCGTCCGCTAGGTTGTCTCCGCTGCTGATCCATTTGACCTCTGTGATTTCACGTTGTTTATAGGCCTAACGTAAGCATATTAGGTTGACCATAAGCCTCTTCTCTTATGTCGTACCTAGTTTAACTAGGTAGTTGTAGAGGGACTTTAAATTAGTGTATAAAACTAGGGGTAACTGCTCCAGTTATAGAATCTTCTGGACCGTTAATTTAATTATGGCTGCTATATTAAAGCCATAAGCTAGTGTATATAGTTTAGAAGCTAGTACACTACAGGTTACCTATTTGTATTTAATTGAGGACTAGTGCAGGATGTTTACGTCCTGATTATGGTCTGTAAGTACGATTATAAAGCCGATTTGCGATAATAGGTCCCTGTTATTGGTAAAGGAGGCGTCTATAAATGCCAGTAAGCTAAGGGAACTTAGGTCTAGTGGTATAAAAGTAAGTCCCCTTACTGCATTATCAATTTGCTACTGAATATACTTATTAAGCTGCTTAATATTTTCTTCTTGCGGATCTACTACCTGGGCCGCAAAGGACAAATCGTAGGCAGATTTGGGCTGATAGACTGTGGCAATATAGGCGCCTCTTGTATACTGTGCAACGTATTAGTCCTTTGTATTTATAGTCTTGCGGGTCTCTTCGCGGGAGCTAGTAAGGTCCGTAGGCTTTACTATAATGGGCTTTAGGTTTTAAGCTTGGCGTTCCTAAGTTAGCTTAATTAGGTTGCCCTTTTATGTAATTAGGCCTCTATTAAACTTAATTAGATTCTGCTTAGTTAACTGCTCTTACGGCTTTGCTAAGAACTTAGCCTTTTGTAGTTTAGTTTCTTTAGCGTCCGTAAAGGTCTGGTCTGCTAGGAATAGGGTATTGTCTATTTGGAGTCTAACAATACTAAGGCCGTTTAATGGGCTGTATAGGAGGTAGGGGTTATAGGTTAACTATTCCATTTTAAGCTTACTAACGTAATACTGGTAATATGTCTTAAACCAATAGTTTCCAGCTTCTGGTACTCTGTAAAGAGGTTTTACAACCCATAAAATTGTTCCTGGTTATAGGTTGAGCTTAAGGGGTAGCTGTATAAAGATATCCCTACTTAGGTAGGTATTAGACTGTACGTAGGCTTATAAGATGTCCTATAAGTAAAGGGCTACAGATTTAGTTTGCTGTAGTCCAGGCATAAGTGTAAGTATAATCCGTTAACTAACCCGTTAAATTATAGGCAATTGCGTAAGGACTAGGTCCTTTCCCTAGTCGTTATAAGCTTGTACAATGAGCCTTAATTTCTTAAAGGCTTTGTTAGTACTAGGGTGCTTAATCTTATTAACGAAGCGTAAGTTAAATATACGGACGCCTTATGGAACGTCTCTCTCCGTTACAACTATAAAGACACCCTTCTTAAGTAGTCCGTTAATCTCTTTACATTATAAGTCCGTAAACGGGGTTTCCTGTACTAGAACTAATATATCCACAGGCGGAGATTACCTTGCGGTTATTTCTGTAAAGGTTAGGTGATTCTCTGTTATAGGGTTCTTAGTTATAGGGTGCTTTTAGGGGCGTCCTTAACCACGCTTTATAGTAGGTTTAGTAGGTTCAGTGGGTTTCTAGGGGACTTCTAGGGTAGGTAAGGGTGCTTCCAGTTTATCTAATTCGGCAGTCGCTTCTAGTTTGTCTAGTTTAGTGGTTGCTTCTAGTTCGTCTAGCTTAACGTTATAGGTGTTTTCGGGCCGAAAGTAGGGTTTTACGGACGTGCTTCTAAAGCTAGTTAGCCCGCTAGGGAGCTGTATACAGCACGTCTTGTTTTCTACGGCCAGTAGACAATAAGGTCCATTCTAGCTGCCGCTTTTACGCCATATAAGGACTTTAGAGTTAAGTAGGAGGTTGTGTATTAAGGTCGTATTAGGTCCGTTGCGGTAGTGCAAGGCGTTATTAACAGTTTATTTAGCCCGTAATTTGACTATTTCGGCCATTGCCTTCCGTATTGCAGCTGCTCGTTCTATAATAGACGGGGCAGGAGGGCCTAGGTTGCTTATCCTTAGGTAGGCTCCGTAAACTAAGAGGGTAGGTACTAGTCCATTAGGGCTAGCGTTGTCGTTAACGGCTTTTATGGCTATCTATAAAGCCAGTTTCTTTTGGATGTCCTTACACTCGTCTATAATAATCTAATAAGCTCTCTATAGAGCTGGGTAAGCTCGTTTAATAAGCCTAACGAACTAGTGCGCCTTAACTAGAACGGCTTTTGTTAAAATAGCCATGGCCATAGCATACTATTGGAATTCTTTGCTGATAAAGTTCCTACTGGCGTTATAGGTGATATACTCAGGGGGTCTAATATATATATTAATCTAGCAGGTCCGTAAAATGTCCTAAGTATATTTTGCGGATATATTTTGTAACCAACGGGTGGCTTAATAGCGGGTTACCTTGTTAATTATATGTAATACTAGGCTGCCGTTAATATACATAATGTCTACGTATACTAAGTGGTTAAAGTCAAGGTCCTTATAAAGGGTGAACTTAAATCGGCCTAGGGAACGTCCGTATTTCTAGCAAAAGGAGCAGTATTTAGTTAGGTGGTTGATTGCCTTCCTATTAACGTTATTGTGTCCAGAGCGTTCAAGGACTCTATATAGCTTTTCGGCTAACGGGTGGCCGAAACGGCAGTATAGGCGGTGGATTTCGGTACTAGTAAGGTAGCATGGGTTATGGTCAAAAGATTCCTAAATATAGGTCTATAGGGTCTCTCCCTATATAAGGAACGGGTGTCCAAATCATTATATAATTGGTAGGGTAACATGCTTGCTTCCTAGGGCAGTTGCGGGGCCAATTAAGGTGTCCGTAACGTTGTTATAGTAGACCTGTAACTTGTCTATATCCACAAGGCAGAGTAGAAAAGGGGTATCTGCTTTTACTATATAGAAGTTAACTAGGCTAATTAGGGTCTTAACTTTAACTAATCTAATTAATGCGGTTGAGCCAATGCCGAATTAGACGTTTACGGCCCTAGTGTATATAATATTAATATCCGTATTATTATCTGTAGTGGTCTTGTATGCAAGGTATTGTCCGTAGCCTGCGGTAGACTTCTTGGAGGTACTTATATCAATTATAACACCGTAGAATTCCTTAGGGGTATAGCGTTCTATAGTAATATATGCAAATGGGTCCTGTTCGCGGTCCATAACGTCCATAACGGGTCCAACAGGTGTGCTTATAGGCCAATTTTTAGGTGCAATTAAGTGTATAAAGGAGTGGTCGGCTAATACGGTTGTAATATTAAAGGCTTGGCTGTCCGTAAAAGGTCTAAAAGTGGTTAGGAATGTCTCTAAGGTCTCTTATTCCTAAGCGTCTAAGTTAAAGTCAATTATAAGGG
>Ga0307507_10006044_pt1 | contig 19050 bp, 22 predicted proteins | sample 7_EM_MG_FD_207223 | JGI IMG/M metagenome (GOLD analysis project Ga0307507, IMG submission 207223) | Populus trichocarpa ectomycorrhiza microbial communities from riparian zone in the Pacific Northwest, United States - 7_EM | ecosystem: Host-associated > Plants > Roots > Unclassified | place... | reverse complement strand
AGCAGCGTTGAGTTGATAGAGCCCAGCACCAGCAGCATTGTTGACCGTGAAGGCGTTCCCGGCAGATTGAGTGATGCCAGTGCTGACGGCGATGGAATTCCAACCCACATTGCCAGTGCCACCAAGTCCAGTGGAATCATGAGCCTCGAAATAGCGGGTGGTGCCTTGACCGCTCGCAATGAGCGATTGGATCGCTGCAAGGAATTGCGCTTGAAGTGTGACGAGGTTTCCATCGTCGAGCACATTACCAGCTTGATGCGCCGCCGTGAAAGCAGCAATCATGGCCGTGATCGAGCTGGCCTGCCGCAACGCCGTGTTCAAATTCTCCTTCGGCAAAATGCCAGATGGATAGCCGGTCAAACGGGCAGGCAATGCGGCCCAGGTAGTGGGGCTGAGCACGAACGCCCCACCTGCTAGTCCAAACGGTTGAAACTCTGAGGTTGCCATGAGGTCAGGCTCCTATAGGTAGTTGATGAAAGCGCCGATATCAGGGCCTGAGATGAAGCTATCGTTGTGGTCAAGCCCGAATACTGGCGTGCTTCCAATGAGAACGAAGCCATTGATGCGCACGCCTTCTGGTTTTGGTGGCAAGTAGCCTTGCTGCATCAATGTGATCTGCAGCGGAGTGGGAGGGTTGCCCAGGACGTAGACGTCGATGGTCATGTCCTGATTGTCGACTGCGATCAGCGTGGTACCACTGCCCACGAAGAGCGACGAAAGGATCAGCTGGTACTGCTGAAAGCTGCCATCGAAGTGATTCGCAGCAATCTTCGAGCGGAGCAGCAGCCGATAATCCGCATCGCTCAGCGAAACAGCACCGGATGGCACACTCACTACTCGGCTAAGTCCAACCCACGCACCCACTGCATCAAGTTGGTCGCCAATGGCTAGATCAAAGTCGTAAACGACCGGGCAAATGTCCAGCGTCTTCATCTCATCCGTGAAGCCCGAGACCAGCAACTCCACGACTGCCTTGAATTTCGGTCGCTTGCGATGCTCGCTTGTGATCAGGTTCGAGTAGCTGGCCGGCGAACCAGGAACGATTCCATTGATCGTTTGTGTGACGACGGGCGCGAAGCCTTGCAGTGCGATCAGACCTGGTGAAGGTCTGGCCGTTCGATTGAAACTCTGCTGAGTGACCGTTGGCGCGAAGCCTTGCAGTACGATCAGCCCAGAATCTGGGTTAGTTAGGTTGTTGATTGACTGCGTGACTGTGGGAGCCAAACCAAGCAGCGCAATAATTCCTGTTTGCGGTTGCCCGTTCGTTGATTGCGCAATGGTCGGTGCAAAGCCTTGCAATGTGAGAAGGCCAACATCAGGCAGAGCCTGATGTGTCTGCTCAATCGTTGGTGCAAAGCCCGTGATAGTGAGCACGCCCACATCGGGATCAGCAGATTTCGGTTGCGAAACCACAGGCGCATAGCCTGTGATTGTGAGTAGTCCCACATCTGGATCAATGGGCGTATTCGCCATTTAGACCACCGTCAAAGTGATGTCGGCCACATTGCAAGTGGCGCGAGCGTTGAAAGCCACGGTTACATCCCCAGGGCCAACAGGACCAGGGGTCTGCGCAATCTGAAGAGTCTGCAACTCATATTGCTCTGAATTAGCACCACCGTAGAGTTGAGCTGGTAGATAGAGGCGAGATACGAAGATGTCTTGTCCAATCGGCTGTGCGTTGATGTAGTCAGCGATCGCCTGTTTCAATGCCGTGCCAGTCGTGGCTGAATACCCTGGGAAGGCTTTGATCGTCACAGCAACCATGATGGCGATCACAGTGGGCACGAAGAAGTTGATAGTGTGAACTACTCCGGCATCATCCGTCACCGGAATGCTGGTTGTGCCGTAGGTGCCCGTGCCAGGCGTCTTGCGCAGCATGATGGCCGTGGCGATGGCCGTTGAATCTCCACCGATCACGACCACCGAAATGCTGTGAGGTGGGATGCCATCAGCATTCGTGAAACCCGTATCGTTCTCATAGATCACAGCTTGCGTAACGCCCACAACATTCTTCACAGCGCCCAGCGTGCCACCGAGCACCGTGACAGAAGGTTGCGCCGTCGAGATAGTTTGGCGGACCCGAAGTGCAGCATCAGACTCGATGGGTGCGCCTGTGCTCGCAACGCTTGGGTTCGTGACGGTCTGCCAACCGCGGGTCGGAGTGGCGATCTGATTGACAACGCCAACAGCTGCCTCGATTGCACCGGGCTGCGTGCAGGTGGCCGTCACTGAAATGAAACCGGCCGGTGGGATCGTGACGAGCGCAGGCAGTGCCCACTGATTGCCAGTTGAGTCAGCAGCGATACCGTTGATGATGCCGACACCCACCTCGCCCACGATGGTCAGATCGACCTGCGAGTTCGATGGCACGAGGCGAGCAATGCCGTTAATCTTCACAAGGCTTGAGAGCCCTGCGCCCTGCGCAAAGCTGGGCCGGTATTGGTTGTAGATGGCGATGGTCGTGTCGTTGCAATCACTGATAGCCTTCGCAACGATCGCGAGTAGTTGACCATCCTGACTATCTGGGGTGATGTAGCTGTCGAGGCCATAGATGACCATGAAGGAGGCTTGCAACGATTGATAGATGTCGGTGTAGGGCGGTGCGCTGATGCCGAGTGCGTTGATTTCAGCGGCCAGGGTCGTGAGTGGGAAAGGCATAGCTGTGGCTCCTAAACGGGACAAGTGCAAAATGGAAGATCAATCACATAGGGCTCCGTATGTTCCACCCGGTTAGTCACTCGAATTTCATCTAATTGCATAGTGCCTAGGTCTTGAAAAGCGGCCCGAACAAACGTTGAAGCGCTTGAACTTTGTGAAAAAACAATTGCCCCATTTACAAAGAAAAAGAAGTGACCATCCCCAACGCTGAATTCACAATTAAAGGTTGTGCTATATGAAAATCCACCCTCCGTCCCACTATTGAAAGTTGTACTATCAAAGAAAAAGAATCGTGCCCCACCTACGCCATCACTTTGCAATTCAACGCGTATCAAGGAGCCAAAAGGATCACCTGGTGTGGGCGTTGACCAAGTGCCAAGAACCAAATTTGCACCATCGGTAGCCTTCACTGAGAAGTTGATTGTCCAAGCATCAACAATCGGTAGAGCTGGATCAATAAGCGTGATAGCTGGTGCGCTGGACCCGCCTAACACTTGAACACTGCTAATCCCATACAGGGGATCAACGGTGCTGATGATCACCAGATCTGGTCTAGCACTCACAAGCATCGTCCCACGGAGTGCAGGCAATTCATCGTCAGTAATAATCAGCCCATCAGGATTTTGAACCCATGCAACATGCGAGCAATCACAGGGAGGCGGGGGCGGTGGCACCGGGGTTGGGGGTGGTGCAGTTACCGTGGTTGGCATTGCGAATGCTGCCTGCACCTGACCGAAGAGCGTTTCAATTCTGGCGTTGACCGTGAAGCGGCGATCAGCTGAAAGGGCCGAGGAGTAGCTGAGTAGCTCTTCCACGCCAAGGGTGCCCACAATCCGCGCTTGAATAGCCGGATCTCGAGTCGCCTGAGTGCCGAAGCCTTCGATCTGCTCCACGTAGGGCGTGCCCTCGGTGGAGTCGAGAAACCATTCGCCAGTGTGCAGCAGCAACCGCGTGTAGATTGCCTGGGCCACGGTCAACGGGGAATCCTTTAGGAACTCTGCGCCATTACCGAATTGATAGTCGCCATCAGCGTCAAGCTTGCGGTATTTCATAAGCTTTACGTTCCAGGTATAGGTTGAGAAACATTAACGCCGTGATCTGCAACATGGTGGTGGGTAGAGAAGTTGAGACCCGGAATACCGAGAGATGTGCCAAGCACGGCGCCCGTCGCGGTGATGTCTCCGGTTTGCACGGTGTTGCCTGTGATGGCTACATCCCCTTCTTGAGTGAGCGTGCCGGTGATAGTCACATTCCCTTGCAGCATGATATTTGGAGCAGTGATCGTCACGCTGGCCGGTGCAGTGATCTGAACCGCGCCGCCTGGCTGAATAGCGACGAAGGTCGAGCCATCATCAGAGCGGAGCTGCACATCACTCGTAGAAACGCCTGAGAGCTTTCGTGGCTGCGAATGAGGCCCAGGTATGCAGAAACCATCCGAAAGATCCAGCAAGCGCTGTTCTATCTGCTGCTGCGCGCCGCCGCTCTGCCACCATGCATCAATGCAACGCGCTGCAAAGACCACGAGGCACTCATCACCCGGCTGAATGGGGAAGGTCAGCGTGAAGCCGCCGCCACTGGGGAAGACCACTGGCACATCCGGCAGCACTGGCAGGTTGACCCAAGTCTCTGCGCCCATCGGCCCGCGTATCAGCGCCTTGATAGCCGGCTGCACCTCGACCGTCTGTGCATCGGCATTGAAGGAAACGATGATCCCTGGCAGCGAGGTCCACAGCTCACTCTTGACTCCGCGGATGACCGCAAGCATCGCGTCAGTGGCATCTACGCCGCGCTCTCGTCTATCCATGTTGGATTCTCCTGTCAGCCAAAGTCTTTCACCTTCTTTGTAACGGCATCCACTGCAAGGCAGATCAAGTCGCTGTACCAAGCCACGCCGCGCGTATCACCCTCATGCTCGGCCACGAAGACCCGATAGAGCCCGTCACTGGTCACATCGGCGAGCAGCTGAATGCCAGTCCACTGATTGAATGGCACGGGTGCTGCGTTCGGGTTAGCCTTGAGTACCTGGTTGATCGCCTTGTTGTCGATCTTCACGAGCCCACCTGGCGTGATCTTTGGATTCAATAGGCAGCGGACCTTGATTCCGTTGTCCGTCTGCTCGGGCAGGCCGACCATGCCACTCATCGCATCAAGCACCACGGCTTCGCCTGGCAAGTAACCATCCAGGGGGATGACATTGATCTTGCCATTCTGGATGCTCCAGGTAGCCCCCTGGGTTTGCACCTCAGCACGCATCAGCGCGCGCGACATGCCGAACAACACCTTGCCCCGAGGCAGCACGCCACCAGTGGAAGGGGCCAGGCTGCCGGCTGAGAGGCCGAGTGGATTCATGGACTTGATAATGGCCGCCGTGCGCTGGGCGCTGGTCGAACCGGCCGCGAGTGTCTGGTTCGCCACGCTGAAGTTGTAGCCTAGGTCCCCATCAGCGCAGAGCAGATCGAGGTAGGTATCAGTGGCATTCAGCCGACCTTTGCGGAACTGTCTCACATTGCCGTCAAAGATCACGCCGAAGGCCCCATTCTCATAGCCGGCCTGCAGCACGACCCGCGAGTACTCACCCTTGATGATCGTTTGCACGGTTGACTGGCTGCTGCCATCGGAGAGGTTGAAGATGCGGATCACGCAGTTGTTCGGGCTCTCCACATCAGCCTGGTTGATCTTGAATGTGAAGTGCATATCCGACAGATCAAGCGCACCAGCCGCGCTCGGTATCACGGAGCCAGGCGCGGTCACTGATGGCCGGATCACAAAGAGCGAGGCTTTGCGGCCGAACTGGGAGCTATCTGTCATGGGTTGCTCAATCGGGAACGAAGTAGAGATTGCCAGAATCGCCCAGGTTCTGGAAGGTCGGCACTGCGTCCGGGTTCCCATCCGTCAGCGCTACCAAACCGCCCCCGATCCCCAGATAGGCGTACTGGCCCAGGAGATCGATTCCTGTCACGATCGGCACGCCGTTGAGGAAGGGCACCTCATCAGCATCAGCCAGATCGAAGACCCAGCAACTGCTCATGGAGTTCCAGCGCAGCGAGACTTTATAAAGGATGTTGGCAAGCTGGATGAAGAAGTTCTGTGCCATGGGCGTCAGTGGCAGTTCGAATGCATCACTCATCGCGAGGCTCCTTTCGTAGCGGAGAGCGTGGCCGCCTTCTGATCGTCGACGGCGGTAGTCAGGGTCTTCGTGCCGAGATTGGTCGGCGCGTTCGTAGATCCTGGGAAGCGCTGCGCGGCCACGGCTGCCGAGATCTGCAGCGGTCGGGTGCTGACCAGAATCACCTGCTGCAGCTGCGCGGTCACAACGAGTGCATTCTCGGTCGTCTTATCAGTCACGAGCTGCAGGCTCTTGATCAGCATGTTGACATACGAGCGCTTGCCCGTCAGCACATCGAATGGGATACGCTCTTCCTGCAGCTTCAGGAGCTTCTGGTAGATGTCCTTCACCTGGCCAGGTGAGTTGCCACTGAGCAGGCCTTGAATGGCCGCGCCTGTGGCGCCGATAGCACCGCCCGTAGCTCCACCAAAGCCGGCCGTAGCGATGGCCGTGGGGTTGGCGCCTTGCATGCCGAGCACAGCAGCACCCAGGCCAGCATTCAGGAGCGCATTGCTGCCGTTGCCAGCGGGGCTGTTGCTCCATGCGCAGACGATGGTCAATTCTGCCGGCCGCTTGAAGGCATGGTCGCTGATGTTCGCGCCTTGCTCGACCGGGTGCTGGGTGATCTCGAGTTCATCGCTGTGGGTCTCGCTGACCGTGACTTGTGCGGTGAGCGGCCCAATCTTGCGAGTGGGTCGGATGATGATCGATTGCAGACCGAGCTGTGCGCCGGCCGCCACGAAGCCCGTTACTTGACTCATTGCGTGTTGCCTCCAACGTTGCGAACCAAGTCCGCGTTGACTGCCATCTGTTGCCGAGCCACCTCTGCCGCCACTTGCCCAGGATCACCAGCGCCGTTGACGTAGATGTCTGTCTTGGCAGTGATCTGCGGCCCTGCGACCGCATCCATATAGGCTTGCGTTTCAGCCGGTGCTTTGCTCGGGCCGTACTTGCTCATGTTGCCGGGCCCCCAGTTGTAGGCGCCGGTCGCTTTGCGCAGATCGCCACCGTACTGAGTCAGCAGATCACGCATGTAGCGAGCAGCACCCTCGCTCGATTGCCCGAGGTCATTGGGATCTGTCACGCCGTATTGCGAGGCCGTGGCATCCATGAACTGGAAATGGCCCTTCGCGCCAGCCGGCGAGAGCATGTCCTGCCCGCGGTTCGACTCGCGCTGCCAAATGCGATCGAGCAGGCCGGCGGGCAGGCCGTACTTCTGCTCAAGCTTGGCGAAGTCTGCGGCGGCTGAGCCTGGCTTTGCTGGGCCGGATGCCACAGGGCTGCTTGCGCTGCCGGGAGCTGGGCCGATCTTGACGGTGGCAGCCTCAGCCGCCCGTTTGTTAACATCGGAGAAAAGCAGCTTGCTTTCCGATCGCCGGAAAGGTGCGCTGTACAGTGTACTGATGGCAGACCCGAGCTGCGACATGATCCCCGGCGAGCCAGGCTTGCTGCTGCTTTGCAGGATGCGACCCCAATCGCTGAGCACTGCCTTTACGACGCCGGCCATATCCTTCAGTGCCGGCAGCATCGTCTGCACAACCAACGCACCGAACAGCTTCATGAACTCAGCCAGCTCGCGCCAAGTGTTCAGCAGATCCTTCGAAGCTTCCGCGGCTGCGTCGACGTCCACCCCGAGCGAGCTGGCCATCTGCTTGCGCTTCTCCACGGCCGCGTCCATCACGCCCATCCCCTGCTTCCACATCAGCAGGGTGGCTTCGTCGATGCCGAAGAGGTTAGCGAACTGCGCGCCCAGGTAGTGGGGCATGCTGGCCAGGGCCTTCACAAGATCCCGGGCCACATCGCTCGTATCACGGCCCTCCACTGGCACGCCGAAGCTCTCGATCAGCTTGCTGATGCCGGGGTTGAGTCGGATGGTCTTGGCAAGGTTCTCCAGCGAGGCCCGCATGGTATCGCCGCTGATGCCGATTTGCTCCGCACCATACTCAAGCGCCTGGATGTTGCTGACGCTGCTGCCGATGCGCTTGCTTGCGTAGTAGAGCTTCTCCATCTGGTAGGCGAACACGCCGACCATCGTGGAGGTAGCCGCTGCCACCTGAAACAGCCCCTTGGCGAGCGAGTTGGCCCTCTTCTCGAAGTCCTTCAGTGTGGTCTCAAAGGTCTTTTTTCCCTTCTCATCCATCTTGAAGCCGAGCGCGAACAGGTACTCTTCGAGAATGGTGCTAGCCATTTACTTCCCTTTCTGACTTGCGTGATAACGGGCTACGTTCTCATCCTCAACATCAAGCGCCTCGTTCAACAGCGCGATGAACTCGAGGTCGATGTCTGTGCCCATGAGCTGCTCGGCTGAGAGCACATTGCGCAGCACCGGCCGGAATAGCCAATCCTCTTGCTCCACCATGTGGATGTAATCCACGCCGCCCGTTGCGTTGGTATGGCGGAGCTGCCTGGCTAACTGCTGCGACCGGGCAGAAGAGCGAAAAAACCGCCGAGGTTCTCCTGCACGACGGCCGCAGCCAGGCGCATCATCAACGGCATGTCGATATCCTCGAACTGCAACTTCTTCGAGCCATTCAGCAGTACGGTCTGCCAGCGGTCACCCGGCTGCTTCTTGCTGATGACGTTCAAGCACGCATAGATCACGTACTCGACATCCTCGTCAGTCATCTTCGCTGCGATGGCCGCGATAGGCTCCAGGAAGTCACCCAGGCTGACGTCCGTTTGCTGCTTCAGATCCGCGGCACGCAGGCCCATCGCAGCAAATGCCGGCGCCAAGCGCCGGGCAATGTGCAGTTGGATGATGGGGTTCAGCTTGCCGGTGCGGTAGGTGGCTTCGCCAATGATCACTTCACTCATTTTGTTCTCTCCAGGTAGACGGGGTCAGATCAAAGGGCGCTTATTCGCCCAGGGCGCGGTCGATTGTGATGCAGTTGAATTCCCACTCGATGATCCCGGCGTCCTTGCCGTAGCTCAGATCCGGGGCCTTTGCGAAGGCCACCTGCCGGCAGGTGACCAGATCTCCACGCGCCGAGTCGCTCACCGTGATGGTGTTCTGTCCATGGCTGCTCGCGCTGGCCGTCTGGAATGCATACATCGCATTCAGCAGCCGGTTGGTGGGCGAGGTCTTCAGCAAACGCACCGTGACCTTGCCGGACTTGTCGGCATGCAGCGAGTGCTGACCGGAGCCATCGGCCCCGATCTGCATGCCGTCGATCTCGCCCGTGGGCGTGACCGAAATGCCTTCTTCAGCAGCGCCAGCGCCGCTGCCCAGGCTGAAGGCGCCGCCAGGCCCCACAATGGCGGCGTTGACGTCGAGAAAGCTATATACATTGCTCATGGTTCAGAAACTCCTTATTGGTTGACGAGGATGGCGACCGAGACCTCGTGCACCGCCCCTGCGAGCTTTGCTGCGATCTGGAAGGGGACCGACTGCCGCGCGGCTCGCTGGGCTTGGTTCTGCGTGTCCACATTGGGTGCGTAGACGTAGAAGCCACTTGCCAGGTAGTCACCTTGCTTGAGCTGGCCGAAGCCGCCCGAGTTCCAGACCCCGGGAGCGAGCAGGCCGTTGATCACCGCTTGCGAGAGCACCGCGCCGATCTGCGTGGCAATCAACTGCATGCCGGCATTGGTTTGCGGGATCTTGGTGACGCTCGTGTAGAGCAGGTTGTAGATATTGGTCTGGATGTTGAGGGCCAGCCAGTCGGTGCCGGTGACGATGTCCGCGAAGACCCCCGAGGCCATGGCGCCACGTTCGAGAATGGCCGTGTCATTGTCGTACTGCGTGAAGACGTTGGCGTTGAAGCTCTCCAGTGCGTTGACCTGGATGCTGTTCAGCGCCTCGGCCACGATGCCAGGCTCTTGCTTGTACATCAGGGTGATGGTCGTGCTGTTGCCGTTGTAGTCGACTGTGAGCAGTCGAGCCAGCGCAGAAACCACCGCATAAGCATTCGAGCTGCTGAACTGCGTGAAGGTGCGGAGGTAGGCAAGCTGCTTCATCAGGTAAGCGATGTTCGTCGTATCTGATGGAACGAGTACGCCAGCTTCCTGCGTGGTGATGCCGTAGATGTGCTTGGTGTTCGTGGCTTCGATGAAGGGCGCCACGGCCAAGTGATCAGCATCGACTGCAGCAAGGATGGTCAGCGCGTACCAGTGCTGACCATAGTTCAGCTCGTAGAGCGTGGTGGCTGCCAGTGCCGTCTCGGCTGCTTGCCCTTGGAAGACATAGGCACCGCTGCTCGTGCTGCGGCCTGCCAGCTTGTTGGAGATGTCCACGCCAGTCGCGGCAGCCTGCAGGAAGCTGATGGCGCTGGTAGCGCCGGTGGCCGTGCAGCTGAACTCGAAACGGGCGTAGGTGGCATTCCAGACCACGGTACCGCCAGCGAGCGCTGTGTCGATGATCGCAGCAACCGCGTTCAGGTTGGCAGCAGCGGAGAAATTCAAGCCCGTGATATCTGCGGCGGCGGCGCCGTTCACTGCAACCTTGAAACTGCCTGTCGTGATGGCCTGCCACGATGCAATGGCCTGATCTGCCGAAGCGAGCGGGGCACAGCGCAGACCGCCACTTGCTGCAGCATTGACCCATCGGCCGATACTGAGCTGCGAGGGTTGAGGCACTTGCTGGAACCAGAGCACGGCAGCCGCGTATTCCGGCGCGCTCGTGCCGAAGTCCGATGCAATGGCCGCGATGTCGCTGTAGGTGCGGATGCGCTCGAAGGTGTCAATGACGGTCGAGCTGCCCAGGATCAACAGTGTGCTGATGTCCTGAGTCGAGGCTCCCGCAGGCGTCAGGTTGACGCTGACGTGGATCAGCCGGGAGATGGGGAGTTGGTTAGCCATGAGAAAGTTCCTTCTGGGTGTGATGGGAACGAAGAGCGATCAAGGTGTGGGAGGTTCCACGATGATCGGTGTGATATAGATCTCGTTGTCGAGCCCGGCCTGGGCCGATTCGACTGAGCGGATTGCAAAGACCCAGCCAGCACGTCTGCGGAAGCGAACGTTGATGTCCACGCGGGGTACCCACTTCTCTTTCAGCAGTGCCGGCAGCTTGATCTGATCTTCCACTTCAATCAAGCTGATCTGCTGCGTGCGCAGGTAGGCTCTGTTCTGAGACAGCTGGATGCTCGCACTGACCTGCTTCCCAATCTGCCCACCTTGAGGGCCGTAGAAGCTCATCAGCATGGTCAGGACTTCATCACGCTGCACAAGGCCAGTCTCAGGGTTGTCCGGGCCCTGCCCCTGATAGGCGAAGGCATCCTCGGTGATGCGCGGGAAGCCAAAAGCCAGCCAGTTGATTGTGAAATTCGGCTGGTTGGGCGGCTCGGGCTGCCAACGGGGCCGCACCAGATCCCCAGGAATGCCACTTAGCCCCACCAGGAACTCGTGGAAGTAGTCATCCAGGGGGTCGTCATAGATCGGGCTGCTCAGTGGCCGCAGGAAGCCGGCAGCGCTCGAATCTGGCCCGGCCGCCACGGTGAGTGTGGGTGCGGCGCTGGTTAGCGACATGCTTCCCTGAGTGGGATTAACTGGGGTATCTGCCATCACAGCGCCTCATCGGTTGCGTGCATGGACTCGGCCACTACCTCATACATGCCGGCTCCGTAGCGCGGGTAGGGGTAGCACTTGAGCACGGTGTACTGGGTCGAGCCTTCTTCTCCCGCCTTCGGCCATGTGATGACGTCAGGCTTGAAGCCGCTGGATACGCTGCGCATTGCGAAGGTCGTAGCGATGAAGATCAAGCGCGGGGCGCTGTCACTATCCTCGCGGCGCAGCAGAGCGGCAGGATCTTGCATCGTGACCGTGCCAATAACATTGTCGAAGACCTGCTCGTTGGTCTGAGAACGGCCAGTCAGGGCGCTTACGCTTTCCCCACGGCGGGCCACTGTCATCACATCGGCAAAGTCCGGGTCGACGACAATGTCTGATACATCGAGGAATGGCATGGTCTACTTCCTTCTCTTCTTTCGGTCACGGACGACGTAGTTAACTGCATTACGCAGTTGGGCCGTATCAACCAGCGGCTTAGCGAGTTCGAGGCTCGGGGGAGCACCGGCTGCGCGCCAAGCTTGCTCCCACATTGCCCCCTTGCGGCCCTTGGCAGCGCGTGCTGCTACAGTGCGATCGGAAAGTGGTGGTGGGATGCCCTCGTTGATCTTTGCACGGATAGCCCGTTGCACTGTCAAACCAATGGCTTGGTAACCTTGCTCGACTGCGTCCGGGCCGCCCCCAGCTGCAACCTTCTTGGCCAGGCCGAGCATCTTGCGGGTTACCGTACTCAAGACCTCGTTGATGGCCGGCCGCATGAACTCACGCTGAGGTATGTTCTGCTCAGGAGCGCCGTTGTCATGAATGTAGGCGATCGTCGGGTTGTTGAGCCCTTCATCGCCCTCAGTCTCCTTCCGAGTGCTCGTCTCAGCGGGGAAGCCAACGAGCACTTCCTTTTGCACCAGAACATCAAGCGCTTCCACCAGCTGCTTCATCCCCGCTCCGCGCGTGATCTTCAAGTGAGGATTAGCCATCCTAGTATCCCGCGCCCCAGTAGGGACCATACCATGCGATCTGACTCGGTGGTGCATTGCCTGGACCTGCACCCACTTGGATCGGACCAGCGCCGAATTGCTGAATCAAACGCCACAACCGCATGCCGTAGGTGGTGAGGTTGTAGTTGCCGGCGAATTCCTCTGCCACCGAGGCCGTGTCGTAACCGGCTGAGACCTTGTCGATGCTCTTGCTGTTCAACATGCCTGAAGCCGCACCCGGCACGCCGCCGTTCGATGCCTGCTTCTGCGCCATCCACTCGAGCGCGAGGTTGTGGGCTGCATAGAGCTGCACCCCGTAGTCGAGGATATCGCCCCACCGATCGGCAGGGAAGAGCGCGTAAGCGAGCGTCAACCAGAAGGTGATTGCATCATCCGTGTAGCGCGTGGCATCCGCATACGCAGGGAAGGTCGCACGAAACTGAGCAGGCGTAATCATGATGAAGTCTTCCCTTTGTAGCTGCGGTTACTTGGCCTTCGGCTCGTAGATCTCGATACCGTTCTGCACCGACCACCAGTGGTTGGCATGCTCGATCGGCATTTCGTCGACGCCGGCTTTGTACTGCACCTGCGTGTGATCGTCGAGCGTGAGCGTGTAATTCTTGGGAATGGTCACCGTGACCATTTCGCCTGACTCGCTCGGTGCGCTGCCGGGATCGTAGCCGGCGATCATGGCCTGTGGGTTCAGGGACACGCGGGGCTTCACAGCTTCGGGGGTCTTCTTCGTCAGAGTGACGATTTGCTTGCGGCTGACTGCCATTTTGGAAACTCCTTGTGGATAGAACAGGGAAGAAAGGGGAGGGGCCGAAAAGCCCCTCCGTCATGCATCAGGCTTGCACCTGACTCAGAGACCGTCTCGGTAGCCAAGAGTTTCTGGGTACACGACTTCCAGCACGCCCAACCGGCAGTAGTAGGTCATCGCGTGGTAGAGCGAGACATACTGCACCGGCGTACGCTGCAGCATGGTCATCGGATAGCGCACGTACTCCTTCTTCTGCGAGTAGATCACCATACGATCGGTGCCCGCCACGCCGAAGGTGCCACCCGCACCCGCGCCGATGAGCCACTTCGCCGGCTGGATCTCGAGTTTCCCTTTGCCCGAGCTGGTGAGGATGTTGTTCTCCAGCAGGTACTTCAGGATCGAGACCGTACCCGCGGTGCTGATCAGCTGCGTGCTGATGTAGCCGAACTGAGCAGGCGGAATCAGCATCTTCGTCGGCATCACTGCGAATGCGCTTGCCGTCCACACGCTGGTCAGTGCTGCGTTGACATCGGCCAGGATCTCGGCCGGGGTCTTCAGCGACCACTTCGGGCTGCCACCGGCGCCGTTGGGCAGATTGGACACGTTGGTCACCAGCGGGTGATTCACCAAACCTGAGTCGAGCGTGGTGGCATCACCGGCGTAGACCTGCTCGTCGATGTCCATCTGATGCTTCAGCTTCAGACCGTCGAGCATCTGCGAGTCAATGGGGCGGCCCATCTTCGCAGCGCTTTCCAGTTCGGGAATGGAGTACTTGATCTCCATGCCCCACAGCCGCAGGGGCTGCGGCACCTTGCCGATGTCCAGCGAGAGGCCGGTGACCTGGTCGGTGCTCTTGCCGATCCATGCCTTGCCGTTGCGGTCAGCGCCGACGGCGCCGCCGTTGCCTGTGCCGAGACCGCCCTGACTGCCGAAGCTCGACAGGGAGAAGCTCGACACTTCATCGGCTAACGAAACGTCTTCACGCAGGTCGATGTCACGCGCCCAGCTCACCGAAGCGAGTGGCATGTGCAGTTCCTGATCGAGGCGTTCCAGCTCACCGATCAGAAAGGCGCCGGTGGAGTCCACCGTGCGGCCATCATGCGTGCGGTAGCCGACGCCGAAGGGCAGGCCCTGTTGCGTGCCAGATGCATCGATCACGCGAGCGCCGTCGAAGGTCATGTGATCGAGCGTGCGTGCGCGGACGATGGTCCGCTTCGGCACCAGGATGAAGGGGGAGTGCATTTTCATGGAAAAGGTTCCTTGTGAAAGTTGGATGAGTTCTGACTTGCTCGATCAGTTCGGCAACGCGGACTCGAACACCTTCAACTCGGCGACGCCGTTGGCATCGGCCGGGCCGTTGAAGTAGGCATTCGTCAACGCCATCGTGGAGCCACCGGTTGCGGCAGCCTCGAAGCCGCCGAGCACGTGACTGCCAGTGCTGGCAGCAGCCCAGACGAATGCCTGGCTGCGCTTCGTGGGTGCTCCCACGACCTTGACCATGATGTTGCCTTCGACCAGGATGTCGATGATGCCGCTGGTGGGCGGCACGCCGTCGCCAAGTGCCTGGCTCAAATTGGCCTGTTGGGTCGGGTAGCTGCGCACGAGCACGCCGTTGATCTTCGTGCCGGCCGCTTGATCAGCAGCGAGGATGCCACGATACCCACCAGTGGATACTGCGATGGCAGGATCGCCATACCGACGGATGGGCGTGGTCGTGTCCATCAGCGAGGGCATGATGTCGGCCGGATGAAGTCGGTTGACCGTGCCAGCAGAGCCGGCACCCATGCGGAAGGTGAAAGCAACGTCGCAAGTGCGAGCACGCATGAGCCGCGGCGGGCCGAAGAGGATTCGAGCCAGCACCGACAGCACGAAGACCAGCGCGATCCACAGCGCGGTCATGATGGGAGAGAACATTTTCTTCATTGCAGTGATTCCTTGTGATTGGATTGGAAGAGAAAGGAGCTGGCCAGGCTTCAGTGCGTGGCGTAGTACTCCCGGTTTTGCTTGTTCAGCTCTGCGATGGTCTGCGGAGCCTTCGACTTCTTGGCGTTGGGATCGCCTTGCTGGCCCATACGGTTTGCGTCGCGCGTGGCGTTGGAGTTGTTCAGCAGACGCTTGGCACCTGCTGCAGCGCGGAAAAGCACGCCCACCGATGCGCAGTCCATGGTCGCCGTGTCGATGGTCTTCACACCACTGATGCCATCGACCAGCGCCTTGCCTTCGGCCGTTGCATAGCAAGCATCCAGCGCCTTGCGACGCGTGTTGCACATGGTGTCGATGGTCGCCGAGCGCTTTGCTTTGGCGTCGAAGGTGGAAACCCGGAAACCAGGCACCAGCACCTCGGCGTCAGCGATCAGAGCTTGATAGCCAGTTTCGAGTGCGGCCGAGTCCTTGGTTTTGGTTTTGTCGGCTTCCTCGTCGGCCTTCTTGGCGAAAGGGTTGCCTTCGTCATCGGTCTTGCCTTCGTCGTCCTTTTTCTCATCGCCGGTGGCTTCGCCACCACTGCCACCCTCGCTGGCGAGGGCCTGCGTGATGGCAGCAAGCTGCGTGATGATTTCCTTGTGGCCATTCTCCAGCGAAGCGAAGCGGGCTTCGTAGTTGCCTGCGTCGGGGCCGCCACCCATGCCCGAGGAGTTGCCCGAGCCTTCGCCCGTGCCGCCTGCATCATCCTCGACATCGACAGCGCCATTGCTGCCCGTGGGGGTGGCCCCGATGCCATGGATGTGAATGTGCGTGTGTGAGTCACTCGGACCGCCTTCTTCGTCCATGGTCGAAGCGTCCGGGTCTTCACTCAGCTCGGCCAGTGCGTCGAGCACTTTTTGCGAGAGCTTCACGCGCGGTTTTGCGGCCGGCGTGCGCCGCTGGGTGTTGCTGGTTGCCATATCGTTGTTTCCTTCTTCAGTAAGTGATGGTTGATGGTCGCCGATAGCACAGCGCGGGCCACAGCGACCCCTTTCGACCAGCGCGATGTGATTGCCAATGAGGTTGGTCTGATCTCCCTGACCAACCTCCGTTTGCTCGTAGTCGGCTTCGTAGCCGGCAGAAACCTCCCGCTTCATCGCATCGACTGCAGCGATGGTGGCCTCGTCGGTAATGAGCAGATCCGCGAGCAGCACATCTGCATCTGGGCCTGACCCTTGCCGAACGTTGAACGCAACCCCGCGAGCCAGTTTCTTCCAGTTCTTAGGGGTGACATCCTCCGTGGGGTGCTCATCCACCAGTGGCTTCCCTTCGAAGCTTGTGATGGTCTCAGGCCGGAAGAGTTCATTCGCCGTGCGGGTGACCCAGGCGATGCCGTCAGGGCCTTCCACAATCGGGGTCTCACCTGGGCCATACATCATGGTCCCGATGCGAGCGATGGGCACTTCCCGGCAGAAGAGAAAGCCTTCCGGGGTCTTGAAGCGTTTGGGGCCGATCTGCTCGACGGTCAGCACGCCCTGTGATGTATCAGGCGGATCTGGGGAGGTGCCTTTGTCTTGCGTCAAGGCCCGGATGAGTTTGCGTAACTGGTGTCGCATTGCTTTCCCTTTCTATGAGGTGTGCGCTTGCATCCATGTGCGAACGGCAACGGCCATAAGCTCGTGGGGCGTGGGATCTGGGTGCACGCCATCCACGGTCACAGCAGCTGCCCAGCGCCAGTAGTCAGCGCTGGCCTTGCTAACGCTGCCGCGCAGGCCTAGGGTGTTCTGGATGTAGGCATCAATCTGCCCAGCAACGCCCACAGCCGCAGCAAGGTCTGTATCGAGCAGGTCGATTTGCCCGCCGATGCCTGAAACTGGCGTCTGATTGATAACAGTCACCCACCCATCAGTCGAAGCAGTCTTCGGTGTGAGCGGAGCGCATGCCACCAGCACAGGGCCAGCAGCTGCTCCTCGAATTGCGTCCCATATGATTTTCTTTTCTGCGTGAAGCCCGTCAGCATTGCCTTGGTTGCCATCGACGTTAATCGAGTTGATGCCGTAGCGCTCAATGAATCGGTTCGCGTACTTCGAAAGTCCGGTGAGCTTCGCCCGCGCTCCGTTGACGCTGCCAGCGCTCCAAACTGATGCCTGCCCACCACTCTTTGCCAACTTCAAACCGGCGCGGGCATTCGTAAATGCGGCTGCGTTATCAAACAAAGAGCGCGTGAACCAACCTCGCCCAATGGCATAGCCGTTGCCCGCATCATTCAAAGCGTAGGTAATCGAATCCCCGGTGCCGCAGAACACTCCAACATCAGGTTCCGTGAATTTGCCAATGACCATGACAGGTGGGGAGAGGCTATTGTTTGTGCTACCAATCTCTTCAGCACCATTAACCCACATCTGACCGGAGCCTTGCAGGTTTGTGAGTCCAGTGTTCAATGGATTGTAGGCAAAGGCTTGAAAACCTCCCAGGGTGCCACCATGCCCAGCATCGCCAGAAGGAAAAGACATACCAGCAGCTGCAACCGTTGCACCGTAACCGATATACAGCAAAGTGCCACGAGGGATTGAGTCAACGAACCCGAGTGCAGATGGCAGGATGGGATCGCTGATGATTTCAGTCTGACCTGAGGAGATGACTTTGCTGGTTGCCCCTCCCCATGTGACTTGCACTCCGGTGCCGGCGCCATCCACGGTGACCCACATTTGAGTGATCGTGAAATCGTTGCCAGGCAAAATCGCGCCTTCGAGGTTGCTTGCACCTAGTGACCAACCGCAAAGCATCAAGCGCACTTCTTCCGCATCGCCGCTGCCAACATAATGCGCTACCTTCATGCCGCGACCGAGTAGAGTACCGCTGCTTGTATCGTTGCCTTCACCAATCAAGTTGGCGTGGGTGATCATGCGGAGCGGATTGGAATTGATCACCGGCAACAAAGCCGGAGATAACGCCCACATCACGCCACCCCATTCAGGATCGAGGCTACCCAGATGTCTTTCGTCGGGTTGTAGACCAGAGAGAGGAAGTCCACTGCATTAGCAGCAGTGGACAGCGTGATGCCAGCAGCACCCGCCGTTTTGATCTTGTTGCCGAGCGTGAGCAGTCGACTTCCCGTCGCATCCTGCGTCAGCCAGACATTCAACGTCACGGCGTTGGTGAAGTTTGTGGGGTTGGCCAGGATCAGGTTGCCAGTGAGCGCAGCAATGTTGATCTGATTCGTCACTACCAGCCCGTCAAGCGTGACCGTTGCTGCATAAGCGACTGGGCTGAGCTGGGAAGTCTGTGCTTTGGTCCAGTTGTTGACCACACCGACCTGGGCACCTCCCGCGCCACCAAGGCTCTGCGTTGAACCATCCGGTGCTTGGAAACTGAGAGGCACCCCTGCCCCATCGAAATTGACGCCAGCGAGATCCGAGGCTGCGGCGGGTGGGTTGGCAAACATCACGCCCAGTGCTCGAAGCGTCTGGACAATCGGATCAGTGAATGGTTTCGACATTGAAGTTCCTTCAGCGGTTAAGGGATGACCATCGCGCGACCATCACCCAGCAGATGGGAGTGACAGTCTTTCTGGGCGTTGTCGCAGTTCTTGGTCCAGACCTTCACGATCTCGGGCTTCCACGCCATCATGTAGTCGCCGTGGCCGCTGAAGCCGGCTGGCAAAGTGGCATCGTATGCATCGCTCGACAGCCGCCAGTACTTGGTTTCGCCCGTGACCCTCACCTGGTAGAGAACCTGGTAGGCAATCTGCGGCAGCGCCACCGGGTGCGTGGATGGGCAGTTGCCGGTGTTGTTGGCTTTCACGTTCACCGGGTTCGCCATGTGGCTCTTGTGGTCAGGGCTATCCAAATTCAGCCCGTCCCAGCATTGCGGGAAGTCAACACCCATGATGAGCCAGGAGCCGTCACCGCCTGGACAATCCGTAGGAATGCTGCTTGACCAGTTGCTGTTTCCCCCTTTCCACACGCATGCGTAGATCGCTGCTTGACTAGGACTTGTTGGGTTGCCCTTGGCGTCGCCGGCGATCATCCGCAGGCCCAGCGGCACTTCGGTGATGGAGCTGGGCGGCAGCGCATAGCCCGTCTTGTAGTAGAAGTTGGACTCGAACATCGGCGCCAGCGGTGCGCCGGTGCGGGTGTCGATCATCGACG
>Ga0307507_10006043_pt1 | contig 19050 bp, 26 predicted proteins | sample 7_EM_MG_FD_207223 | JGI IMG/M metagenome (GOLD analysis project Ga0307507, IMG submission 207223) | Populus trichocarpa ectomycorrhiza microbial communities from riparian zone in the Pacific Northwest, United States - 7_EM | ecosystem: Host-associated > Plants > Roots > Unclassified | place... | reverse complement strand
CTGCAATGAACTCAGAATATATCAATATGCGGGAGAAGCCAGAAGAAGGTGCATACCCAGGAACGAAGCTCCAGCGCCCATAAGGAGGGTGCCCACATGTGAATCCTTGTTTTGTTCGTAAACATCTTAACAACTAAGGACGCCAAAGAGACGTACCAAGACAGCAGCAAAGACAATACCAGCGATGATAACGTAAAGCGACATGAAGATCTTGTCCAGTCTCCCAACGGCGCTGTCCAAGTTCTGCATAGAATTTTCAATCGAAAGCTGTTCACGGTGGAATCCCCTTTCGTGATAATAAGCGGGTGTCTTCACAAGCAAATAAGCAAAGCGACATACAAGCAAGCGGATTCCAATTCCTCTCTGGAAATATCACCATTATTATCCCGATCGAAGAGGGCAAAAGCAACCAAGGCGTCCACAGACGTAGGGAAAAATTTCTCAATATCTTCGACTACAATATACTCAGACCCTCGTTGGGCGAAGGAATAGAATATCCGCCTAGCAAGCTGGGTAATTACATAAGTACTCCCAAAGACCTTATGACCCCGAGTACACAAAACGCACCAAACGTGATTTGTTAGGCGATTCCAACGCTGTCTTAATGACCGCTTGTGGCGAATTTGGCTGCAAAAGAGAACTTCCAGCCATTTCAGATGCAACGTTTCCAAAGACAGTTGCGGTTGTCGTTGTGGCGTATCGTACATGCTCCTTGAGCTTGCGGAACATACTTGAGCTCTCAGAATGTAAAGAATCCAAGCGATCTGGAACATCGACGGAATGCTTGTATAGAACGACGAGGGCCCTAATTGCTGCCTTTTGGTCCGCGATGCGGTCTGAGGGTAGGAACGGATCGGTGATAGTCTTACAGAGAGCAGGAAAACGTACCTGCGTACGACCGTTCATGGAAGTTGCTTGCAATCCACTGAATGGAGAACTTCTCAAACAGGAGAACACCGGAACAAATGACGGATCCCAACAAAATTTTTGCAATGATGTCAAGCGCGTTGGCACTCTTATTGCCGCTGTCTGTGTTCCGATGGCTGGAGATGATGGGCAAATAGGACACCCAGATAGCAATTGTCCAGGCGAATAATGCAGTATACCTATTTACTAAGGTAAATAATGAGACAGAAGGTCAGAAATGAAAAGAACGCGCCTATGAAGAGCGACCATCCAGTCAATATACTTTCGGGTGCTGACCGCCACAACCCCGACTGTGGACCTGATGATGACCGGTACAATACGCCTGCAGAAATGTATTTTAGAATGATAATAGGTGATATTCCGTAGCGACATACGAGGCAGCGAGGGCGGCCCACCAGCCTACAAACAGAAGAATATTTCAGCAACCCAACACCAGTCGAGACTCTTAACCCGAAACTCTTACCTCCCCAAAGTATGCTGAGCCAGATACTCCACCACAACAATCCGACGCCCCATACCTAAGGGTCTCATCAAGACAGGAAAGGAAATACCACGGAGGGGCTTACCTTGGCGTTTGGATAGGTCGTCAAAGCAAGTATACCCGGAATCCAAAGAATCCCAAGAACTGGGACGATGAACAATATCCAACGTGTTATGATCGACACAGTGAGCAGGTATGAATATGCTCGCCCAACCTTAATTCAGTCGTTCACATCAAATACATCTCATTCGGATATACTAATAGTCAATCTGACCTTGGATTTTTGCATGCCGTGATTCACAACAATGTTCGAGTTTTCAGGAATCCTCCTGTTGTAGTAGTTGGGGTGATGGGAACTCACGGGCCTGCCCTGTCGTTCAATATTGTGACCTGTCACCTTTTTCTTCAACGCATCTTGTTTCTTCAACACTGAAACCTTTATCTGCGTGGCCTCTGCATCATAGCCGTCCTTCGACGCAGGGGTGTTGTGAATTGTTGCACCTGGAAAATAGCTCGTCGCATTCAAGTGCGCCGTTTCGTAACTGGGTGGACCAGACATAGAGTCTGAACTTTGAAGTGGCAAAGGAGTGTGGTTAATACTTTGAGCCCTATGAGAAAGAGGTCGTCGTTGCGGGTGAAGGTGAAGGTGAGTTAGCTCGTCAACGCGTCAACCCCTCAAATAAAAAACGTAACCACGCTCAAAATAACATGGGATGTTGTGGAGTACACTCGTTTCAGCTTTGTTGCGTTCAACATTCAACATCTTACCATCGGAGTCGCTTTTCCTGTTTATCATACCATTGAATCTTGAATGCCGACAGACCTCAGTTCACGGACATGTAAGCCAGCACAGGGGGAGATAAGGAATTGATCGTTCCCATTGCCATTAGCAACAGCTCCACCAAAATCACCAAAAATTTGCCAGCTCTGTCGGCGATAAGACTCGTTACCAAACCGGGGGAAACGAGGGACCTGGCGTCATTGATACTAATACTACCGGTGAACCAATCAAAAAGAGGCATTACCATGGTTGTTACTGAAATTAAAACCCGCCTACTTATTGTAGTCAAGTCCGTGGTTTAGGGTACCGCCATAACAAAAATAATGATACAGTTGCATCAGAGTCTCTGCGTCCATGTGGAGTCCTGATGGGGTGCGAGGATGATGAAGATGGCGAAGATGGCGAGGAGGTATGATGTCGTTTGGGTTTAAAGATGAGCACGATGATGAGCCCAAAAATGATGAGAAGCAATAGGAAAATGCATTTCCGTTTCCCTGTATTCTTTTGATATCTACAAAAGTCACACCGACGACTCAAGTTTTCAAGACAAAAAATCACCCACCCAGTAGCTATTTTAAGTTCACTGACAGAATCCTCCATCTGCACAGCAGTCTGCTCGATGTTGTATTCAACACTATCAAGAAGCGTGCCTTGATCGATGACAAGGACTGACAGATCCTTGAATAGCTCAGCAAGAGACGCAATAGATTTGGCAATCTCCGCTAGTTCACGATCACGCGCGGCAAACTCATGTGAAGGTTCTGCATTTACAAGTGAAAGAGATTGTGCGCGTGTATGTGACTAGTTAAAAAGTCAAAGTTGGCCACTGGATAAGTGATAAACAACTCACAACAGCCTGGATGTCATCGTCGACGGCACTAAGACCATCGGAACCCTTGAGATGAACTGCTCCAGAAGCAATGAGGAGATCCTGATTTTTAGCCGCGTGACCTTGTAGCCCTACCAACGATGAACAAGAATGCAGGCAAGTAATACCGAAGAGGACCGTCATCGGCAATGAAATCACGAAACGATAGGAGGTGAGATAATCAAGGATAAAAGGGGAGAAGCAGGTCAGATGTGGACGGGAAATGGACGAAGTCGGAAGGGCTACACGCACTCTCCATGTAAACACGTTGCTTTTTGCGAAATGTGGCACTTAGATCTTGGAGTTTTGCGGCCAGACCTCGTTGGACATTTTTACCGGCGAGGGTCTCGTGGTGTGAGGTTTTGGGGTCTGGCGGAAACACATGTCCGGGAGAAGAAATTTTCTGAATAAGGGATTGGCAAATACGGAAATCCTATTGTTTATATTGCGGTAAATTGACATGAATTTGAAATAAGTAAGAGACTCAAAGTTAAGGATGGAGGTAAAAGAAAGAAACTCAACTCGCGTGATGTCCGTTGTAAGGGTCTCGATGTCCCGTTCCTCTTGTGAGCGGTCTGCGAAGCCTGGAAGGGCGTGCTTTGCATGAAGTTTGTCGAGGGCCTGGACTAGACGTCATGATGACTGAGCTGGTAAAGGAAAGAGAGGAGACGAAAGCACGGACTCTTTGAGTGCGTGGTGGCAAGAGTCTCCTCGACCTGATCCGAAACATCGACCCTATGACACGAGAAAGGAGTTAGGGCAGGGCAGGGTGGTCAGGAGATGGGAAGTTACCATTTGGGAGGCAAAACCGGGATGTCAATAGCTATGTGGTTGTTCTGGATGAGCTGCTCATGTTCGTCGTCGTCGTCCGGGGCCAGTGTGTACGATCTCGAGCGTCTCCGAGGGCCCTGTGAGTCGCGGTAGGAGAGAAAGAGCCCCGTACGCGAGCGGGTAGTTGCCATGAGAGTTGCTGGCGTGTCTTGTTTGGACATCAGATCCGGCATAAAAACTATTTAATTCGCCAGTCGTCTTCCATCCGATCCCACAAATGTGCCGTCTCCATACGTTCGCTGCTCCCTCCTCTGTCCCGTTTTATTGCTCACTTCTCTGCTACAGCGAAGGAATCCAGTACGGCTGCGGCCACTATATTGTGACCAACCATCTCAGCAAAGACGATTGCCACGACGAGTTCTGCATGAATTCTAATAAACACCCGGAAGGACGATGCATCTGGTGTGGCAATAGGTGTAAACGAGTATGTCCCCATCCCCGACCCGTGTACTGTCTCTAACTATGCCCAGTATCACGACCCAGACGCATCCCAGAGTATCATCGATAAGACCACGGCTTATTGCACCTTGTGCGACTATTGGTTCAAGGGTCCCGGCGCGAAACGAGAAGCCAATCCGGTGTCCGGTGCAGATGAAGTCCTTCTTACGAAGCTGGGCAACGCAGATCCCCAGCGACGACGACACAGACATGCATGAATCCATCCCCTACATTCATAATAATCCTAATTCGAGATCAACTCTATATTTATCCCGCATTGTATCACCTTGCAACTTTGTATCTTATTCCTTAGTAATTACATTCAATCAACCCTACCCTACCAGTTCACCGCTAGTCCGAGAACCTCGCTCTCTACTGCTCGGTACGATGTTCGCAATCTTCGTCGTCGTTGTTCTGGATCCCCATCGCCGCATAGCTCTTCCATCACTCTATCGGCTACAACATCCGTAAATTCGGCCGTGTCTTGCATCGTTGTCCCCCTCCAATACGTCTCTTCAACTACTCGAGTCCACTCTTTATCTCCCCATTTCGCATTCTGCATCACTCCGATTTCTTCCCAATTCCGTTCATACCCTTCTTCGTCTTTTGTTGTTCTCTCTAGCCGGGGCTTAAGCTGTCCTCCCCCATTCACACATCCCCCAGGGCATGCCATCACCTCAACATAATCATAATTCTTCCCCCTTTCTTCCAATCCAACCTCTTTCGTCATCCGTCTCCTGCCGGCTAATTTCCCCGCAGCCCCAGACCCTGTCCTAACACCTTGTGACTTCCCCACCTTCCGAACGACATTCTGCAAATTCCTAAATCCGAAACACTTGGCGCCCTTAAACACCACCTTCCCCGCAACCCCCTCCTCGGTAAGCGAATACTCCTCGTAATCCGAATTCCGAATCATTTTCACAGATAACGTGAGCGGGACGTTTGAGGTTTGTTGTAAATGAAGTATAATCGAATGGAGATACGACCCGGACGATGTTCCGGCATGTTGTATCATTTCAGGTAATTGGACATCACCAAAGTCATGGCGTACCTCGAGTTCTAGTTCGCCCGGAACTTCCTTCTCCAAGTCCCATCCATATTCCATCATGATTAGTTCCAGCTCACCCGTCGTAATAACACAGTCCACATCACGCGTGGAATAAATATCGTTATAAAAATCTTGTCGGGATGCCTCGAGTTTCTTATCATAACATGGCATGACTGTGACATGATAAACGCCGTCGGGTCTTTCAATATATTGATCAACACTTGAGGGAAATGAAAGAAATTTTCAACAACTTACGTCCTACTCCAATTTCTTCCCATCCACTCCTTCACTAACGTCCCCATGACCTGCTGGGGGCTTTTGGTCCGTGCGATAAATGGCAACATTTCACTATGGGCTTTCTCGGCATAACAGATCCAGCCAGGACATGCGCTCGCTAGCATTGGCAACTGGCATTCCTGACTGTTAATTTGACCCTGCATCGTTCCGTTCCCCGTAACCTGCTGACCTCCCCCTTTATCTCCTCTATCACTATTTATAATAGACGACGCCGGACTACCCTTTGCCTTCCTCTCAAGATACTCTCTCAGGTGCTCCTTGAGTGCGAGGTGTCGTGCGAAGGTGGTATCGAAGACATGAGAGAATCCGACGGCAGATGTGAGAAAGGTGCGAAGACGGCGCAAGACCTGAAGGGGTGTTACTTTTGCTGTAGAAGAGATGGAGGCGGCGAGTGAAGCAAGGGATTGAGGGGCAATAGATATCACAGGTATCCTGGGGTTCGAAGAAGTCTTATTTTCTTTGAGGAAGGTAACGACTTCGGTGTGAGATTGAAGGGTGATAAGCACTGATTCGGCGGAGGTTATGCAACCGCTTTACCCGACACGACAGTATATCATTAGCATGGGCTGCAAGGATTTGAACAATGCCCTTACCTGCAAGCAAGGCAATCGTTCAGACTGATTTGAGCCTGAGAAAGCTTTTTCGTTTGTCCGTTCACCGTCGTGGGAGACGAGGACGGACCGTCTCCACTGACAACCTCATAATAGGCACCACTGGAGTCTATCATTATTTCAGTCTCCACAAACAATCAGCACACGAAAGGCAATTATAAAGGAGAGACCCTTACCGAAGCTGCACCAGCTTCCTTTTCCTGAGACTTTGGACCATTTATTTGCTCTACGGGCTTAATGCATGCCTGCGAAGGTGTGATAAAGTCATTCAAGTCGGTTAATGTCTGCATCGTGTGGTTTTCCAACGGAAAAGATCAGTATACCTTTGAGATGGTCGACTGCGCAGAGACAAAGATTCAACGTACGAGAGCACCCGAAAATGCCATACGAGACGGGGGTGATGAGAGCAGAGAACCGTAAAGCCGTACATCGGCTGTTCGGGATTGGATGACAAAGAAATTCAGATAAGATAAGCGACATTTCAGATTAAATTTGGCGCTCATGATCATGATCAGGCGCCCAGTAACGTAAGTGAACAAAAGCAGAATCGAATAAAGAACGAATTGTGCTGCTTCTCGGTATACATTTTCTTGAATCATAATGTCGTATCATCTTCCTCTTCATCATGATCAAACACCCTTTCGGTGTTGGGGATCGAGTCAAGGTCAAGGATGAATTTTTGAATTTTTTTTTTTTTTTTTTTGGTTCAAGTTAAGTTGCCACAATTTTCCTCAACAAGAACGCAAGTCTTGTTTAGAATCTAAGCTTCTGATGTTTTTATCTTCTGATCGAAATTTGATGCGCCGTTTATCTCTAACATTTGTCAAAGTCCCCAAAGTGGTCTTCGATAAGGATGAATTCAAGATACTGACGCCCATTTTTTCATAAGTGGTGTCAGTTACAAAACGAGATAGAGAAAAGATGCTCTTGCTCTTTCGAATCCAAATGGCCTCAGCGTGAACCATCTTATCGGCAAAAAAACGTTTACTGAGCGCTATGTCGTGGCATCAGTTTCGAGAAATACTATATAAAAACTGAGAAGTACCATAAGGCAATTAGAGCACAGGGGAAACCTGTCACGAAGCCTGGCAGGAGCAGACACTTGCATGCTGTGGCATGGTGAAAGCAGATGCGCACTGCGTGGCGGAACACTCACTGGTTTCACTGGAAGTGTTGCAGGAAAAGACATTGAACCGAGGCTTGATTTTATGGTGGATCTGACAGTGACAAATTGACCTGTAGGGGATGACTCTGTACTCCTTCGAGATGGCCACACCATGAGATAAAATTGAATAGGTCGGTCTAAACTTTCTCCACGATAGAGTCCCCTTTCGCCTTGTGGATTTATTAGAAAGTCGGACAGCTGTAGAGTTGCCTGGCGGAATCTTAGATGGGCAATACATGATTGTGTATTCAGATTACTTACCTGACCAACTTCTCGATCCAATTATCCTCAAAAAATGTGCTGCTGGAATATTGGTCAGGGAAGCTGTCGCCGAGATGTATCCGGAAGGTAAGATAGGTTGATGGTTATCGGTTCAACTTCGCTGAGTGTGGATGACAAGGGACCAGTGCGACGGATCATGAAATCCGCAGGCCGCGAACCTAGCAAAAAATAGGAAACGGAGAATAAACGTTGGAAGGTCGGAAAAAGCGATAATGAACCACATCAATTACGAGCGCTGAGCGCTCAGGAGTCAGGCCTAGTCAGGTCTAGTCAGAACTCGCATGCTACTGTACACGCTAGGTCCACACGCGGCGTGATACCAATCAACGACAAACACCATCCCTTGAGACGTTTCAGTGCAATAGAACCCCTGCCTCCGCGTCGCGTGTGTAACATGACTCCAAGATTCTGTCCATATCTAACTTTGCATACTTTTCAGCCGTCGACCAGTGATCTCCATTGGCATCAGGCCCTACGAAACGTTTTGATACTTCTAGCGTTGAGAATCCGACGATCGTGCCAAAATAAAGGTAATCGAGGATCATCGATGAACGTTGATCGATGATCGTTAATGATCATAATGTCGACATCAAATTTGAAATACCACAGCATCACGATCGAAGGAATAAACAACATTTTAGCAGTACTGAACACTTACCTGAGATTGGCCTTTCTCCAGGAGAACGTCTGCACGGCTCGGAGGCAGGGACCGGAGGGATTACTCAAAAGTATGTGCAAATTTAAATTTCAAATTTTCAATTGCTTTTACTCTCTTTGAAGGAAAGGAAAACATAGAATAAGCTCGTGAACGTTCACGTCTCGATCCCACCATCATAACCCAGCCAGGAACCTCACGTTTACTACGCTTCCGGTGCACTATGGCGGCGTCAACAAACATCATGTACAACATAGTAGCATAAGCAATACCTTTGCTACGAATCGAATCAATAAAACGGCGGCGGCGATGATCCACCCTGGTGCAGACACTTCAATGGAAACACGTTCGTTCTTCGCAGTAATATGAGAGGATTGTTGAGTACTATCAATTCTCAACGCTTACCCTAAGAATGTCTCCGAGTCTTGTCTAGTTCATGTCGTTGAGTCAGCAATAAAAAGGGATCCCCTCACGACGATGCTTACACGGCGCATCCCCGACCCCAACCCGGGGTCTTGTGGAAGTTGCATGGTGGAAGTATTGGCGTGCTGCATCGGAGACCCCGACGGAGAGAGGCCGACCTCGACGTCAATGGGACAAGTAGTGTTACGGATATCTGCAGGAGACGACATTGTATGGTTGCAAAGAGCCGATGTCTGGTTTGATGGAGTGAAAAAGACAATAGTGGGATGAGGACTTACCACGCGGTCTCTTTTAAACGCAACGGTTCGGTGTGTATGAGGTGGGGCCGGACTGCCCATACCAAAGCATTTACACACGATCCGACAAGCCGGTTTACATAAGTGCTATGTAGGCCGCCAACTAGATGCCATATGTTAAGCTGCCAGGAATGGAAACGCTTAACACTTGGTACATGATGGTACACAAACCCCAATTTGACGTCAATGCGGCTACCGGCACGTGAACAGCCGACAATGCTGCGCGACCATCAGCAATCGCCAAAAACAAATTCTTTGGATAATGCTAATCCTCTTGTCCAACACGCCAGCCAATTCCCAATCGGTTGCCATCGAATTTTCAATTTTGTGGCATTTGGTCATCCTAATGGGGCTAGCTGAATCTTTTTCCGCAAGCAACCCATTCCGGTATACAAAACCTAATATGCTCCACCGATCGGACACGATAACGATGATGGAATCAATTCAGCGCGCTCACCTGGGCCTCAGAAAATGTTGATTTTTGGAACCCACCTTCCAACAAAGGAGCCATCCGAATGTTTAGGACCGGGGGTGTCGGGGATGAAGGGACAGCTATCAAAGCTGTCCCAGAAGGTAAAATAGCACCTTTACTTGGATTACCGCCAATAGTAGCGCTGCAGGCAGGCCGTTTATAACCTGCGAGGAAACATGTTAAAATATTTCATTACTGGTATTCTGGTGCATGAAACCCATTAAATTGCTTTAAATAATTCAAAAGGGTCGTCTCGACTCTTTGATTTTGTGGATACTTTCAACCTGCTATGATAGTACGTCATTGGTTGGCATTTTCGCGATTGTGTATCTCGTCAATTTCGTTCTGAAATGATCGCGGGGTGGTCATCCGGTTTAGTTTTGATTGAGTTTTGAAAAGCAGGCAATCCAATCGTAGAGTCAGATCAATCCAGATGAACGCAAGGTTGACCAGACTTATGCACGGATCATGTGAGGTGGGCAGTGCATGAACGTTTGAACACTCGTTACACGGTATAGATTTGAACTGTAAAGCCGAAAAGCACAATGTGCATATGACTTCTCTCAGGTACCTATATATTTTGGGTTACGGTCACCTGACGTTAATGATGGAACACAAGTTCGTGAATCCTAACTCCACTCATGGCCCGTTCTGCATCCTACCAAAAACCGACAGCGGGACCATCGGTCATACAGCTCGAAGGGACGGATCCTGATGTATTTGACAAGACACAGCGTTCACATCTATTGAGGCGCCAAAATTCTACATTGTCATTCGCGAGTTTCGATCCATATGTCGCGACTCCTCGTGACCCTGACATCTCTAAACTTTCTTTGGACGAAGAGGGGTGTCGTCCGAAAAGGATTGTCATCGAAAATGTTCCAGGTTACGGCTCATTCTGGAGGTGGGTTCCGAGTGCAAGGAAGCAAGAAGGTGTAGAAGACGAAGGAAGTTTCCCTAGACTCAGAGCTGTGCGGGTGAGCCAATAACTGATGGACGACTGGCACATTTGTGATCTTGTTTCTCTGAAGGCAACTATGTGTCTGCTCACAAGACCAGTGGGATATTCATAATTTAGATCCGCTGTACGACTGCTACGTTAGGTTTCCACCAGCCCTAACCGTTATTGTGCCGAAGGGATCCGTCCAGTTTACGACGCCACACCCCCGGATGGCTGCACAAGGCAGTTTATTCGATGAAGACTATGATAGCGAACAAATGTCCGTCGATGACGAGAGTACCAAACCAAAAACTTGTTTTCGAAAGAGAAGGACTTCTCCTCGTGAGCCACTACGATTTGATTTTGCTCAAACAACGGGGTCGCCACCCGAAGCCTGTCCCTAAGATGAACTTAAAACGAAACGACGCGGTGTGTTTGGCCCATTTTATTTCCAAATACTCATCTTACCCAGTCGATCGAAGCCCGCGTGTCGTTTCAATCGCTGCGATCTGTTGAAGAGGAAGAAAATGATTATTTTGCAGAGGACCTCCAAAACCGCAACACCAAGCTTTATGAGCCGAGACACCAGAAGCGTGCAAGGACTACATCCCCTGACTTTGGCAAGCGAGCTGTTAACCAATGACGAACAACGTCAAATGCAATTGGTGGTCACTTTTCTTCCTCGTGGTTATGAAAGGTCTAATGAACCATGGATAATAATGCAAGCACGCGCCTTATCGGACTGGCCAAGGTGGCATGCCAACCAGTTGCTCCAACCCGCCCATGACGTCTTTCACCGGGCTGCGGATCAGGTTCGATGACTTCACCCTTGAAGGTTGCGCCGGCTTGCGTGAGTATCGGTTTATCGTAAATTTCATATATCCGCTTCCTAACCATGAGGCAAACGTGTTGTGTCCCATTTTAAGTGATGTGCCAATCAATGTGCAATTTTAAATTTCAAATTTTCAATTTTCTTTTACCCTTTTTGGCATACCACAGGTGATCGATCACTGACATTTCTAAAAATGGGACCAACAAAAACACAGAATACGTTTGTGCGGTTTGATACACATCCTCTGCTTAACAGATCGAGAAATAACAGCAAACTTGGATCGCGCTGGCGCGACCCTTCAATACAATTCTGATGACGACGTGGCGGACATATACAAAGCGGCTCCCACTCAAGGCACACCTGTCATGAAGCACCTTTACGGCAGGAACCTCACGTTTACTGCGCTTCCGGTACCAGTGGACTATGACAGCGTCAACTACCATCTGTACGACATAGTAGGAGATATAACCTTTGCCGCGAACCGAATCACAGTGAGGGCGGCGACGATGATCCACCCTGGTGCAGTCACTTCAATGGAAACACGTTCGTTCTTCGCAGTAATATGAGGGGTTTGTTGAGTACTATTATCGATTTTCAACGCTTACCCTAACTATGTTTCCGAGTCTTGTCTAATAGTTCAAGTCGTGGAGTCAGCAATAGAAAAGGAGGTCACGACGATGCTTACACGGTGCGTTCCCAACCCCAACACAGGGTCTTCTGGAAGCTGCATGGTGGGAGTATTGGCGTGCTGCATTGGAGACTCCAACGGAGAGTGGCCGGGCTCGACATCACTGGGGCAAGAAGTGTTACGGATGTCTGCAGGAGACGACATTGTATGGTTGGAATTATTGGATATCGCCTGGTTTCAAGTTTGATGGAATGTAACTTGAAGAAAGGCGACAGCGGGATGTGGGCTCACCACGCGGTAGACTCTTTTATACCTAACGGTCTGGTGTGTAGTACGCAGTATGAGATGGGGCAAATAGTTTAAATATTCCTCATGGAACTAAGTAATTCACACTATTTTTTAGGCCTAGGTAAACCCATATGAGCCATATGATGATCTCGGCCTGTGACTTGTTTTACTACCTGCCTCAAGTGGAAACGGAAATTCTTAAATTCAATACAAACTACACAAGATTGGGAATAGTGACTTGAAGAAGCACCTCGATTAAAACAACATTGCCCCCAACGAAACGCAGATAGGGTGTGGAGTATCCAAGCACACTCTTTATGAATCATGTTAATGGGTCGGGTTACTCAGCTATGGATGGAAAACTTAGGAAGATACGCATTGCTTTCATGAAACCATCAGATAATACTCCAGGTGGTTAAATCATATACACGAGGCGCCGGCAAGTAATAGAACGTCGACGTCTTATTGCTAAACGGCCATAATATGTTCAGCCTTGGGCTCTCGGCGTAGAAGGGAAAAGGTATTCTAGAAGTTTCAGCCTAACAAGTGCAGCCTGAGTGAAGCACAGCGGGGTAGTAATTGGAATGGCCTCACAAGTGTTTGGAAAGTGCCAGTTCTCCATCGAATTTGAAATTCTGACAATTGAAATGTGAAATTCCCGAAGTTTGAAATTCGGAATCAAATTGGCATCCAGAAAGTATGTATTGAGTATGTACCGCAGTAAGTACCTCGGGCCTCACCCGATAATCCTCTTCCAACAACGGAAGTAACACTGTGGTCTTGCTAGCGTGAGAGGCATCGGTTTACCCGGCCGACGAAACACATCCCTTGATAATAAGCGGGCGCCGACGTTTCAGTTAATGGGGTAAAAGACCTATTTTCAAGATGATCAATTGAACTTGAATAAGGTTGAAGCAAAATGAAATAAAGCTTTGGCTGTGAAACACTACCCCGAGCCTAATACAATTAATAGGAGATCCCCAGCACCCGAAACAACGTTAACAGATTCAAAATGCTCAAGGACTGACTGACCAGTCAACGATCGTTGATAAAGAATTTTTGAAATTCATTGGAAATTCAGATAACAAAGTTGAATAATAGAATCGAATTCAATCAACCACGAGTAACGTCTCCTGTACAACTTGGAGCATTGATGATTGAGTAGTAGAAGCCAATTCCTTTTCTAATATGAATTCAGGTCTAAAGCCAGGAATTGAATAATATCACATGCCCGACACCATATGATCGTCTATTTGAAATTTTCTTACCAACGGGCAAGTCAGAGATAAAGAACCGAACTAGCGATACACGCAAGCGAGAGCGCCATCTTGATAGACGAGGTTCGTAGCAAGCCGGGTCCTCCTTCACTCGTCTTCATCGAGGTTCGTGGCGTTATTACGCCCAACTTTGGCCCACGGCTTGGGCTTCCAATTTTGTCAAGCCTGAGCTTTGGTAGAGCCAAAGCCGGGGTATCCAGGCCGAGCCGAGCCTTTAACATCACTACCTGCAAGTAATAAGTATCATGTGAGGGGCATTCCACAAGAAGTGATAAAATAAACAAACGAACGAGAAATAAAATCCATTCACTACAACGGAATCGGCCACTCGAATCGGTGAATTGGATTGTGAAATGACAAGCGCATCGTTGACACTAATTCATCATGATAGTTGGAGTTACATGTGACATTTGGACAATGTCACAAACTCGTCCTCAATGCTCATCCATCTCGACTCGGATGATAGACTTAGTGTCGTCCGAGGGATCAGAGTCGACCAGACTTAGCGTCGTTCCTCCTTTGTCTCCAAAGGGTCGACCTTCTCGTCAGTGCACTGGGGCTTGTTCATCGTAAACGGTTCTCATCCGACTTCCAGCTTGTTTTGCCAGCGCTGTTCCCCTTCGCGTCCCAAAGATCGAACATTTGCACGTCAACCCATTATCGTAAACAGTTCTCATCTGGTTTCCAGTGTGTGTTTTTCTTTTGATGCATGCACAAAATACTTCCCCATTTCGTAGTTTTTCCAATGCAGCCGTCCTCCAATACTGAATTCCTTGCCTTACAAGACCCATCTCGTACGTTCATATTTCTTCGCTACAGGATTTGATACAGGAAAACCTGGGCCGTTTGATGCAATGGCCGCGGCGGTCATCGGAGACTTTGTCCCAATCAGAAGGTCATCTGGTGACTGGTGTCCGCCTCCGACAGGGGAGGTGTACCTCCGCTCTGATTTTCGTTTTGGTCCTCATGACCCTACACTCTGGCCGCAGCCTTACGTGGCGGAATATCTTTATCTTGGTGCCATCCCACGCAAGCCAATGGATCCCGAGGTGGAGTCCGACCCGCGGCGACTTTATTTCTTCAAGTGGAGGTGCAGTGGATGGGATTGGAAAGTTGTCGAGGGCGATGTATTCACGGTTTGAGGAGATGAAGAAGGCGTTGGATGGCAGAATAACGATGTACCATACCAGGAATCCCAAACATGAAGTCGTCCTTTTACTCGAAAGAGATATACATAACGTGTTAATCCGTCTCGATTCCTTGAGGACGACCTTCGATCAGATGGTGTTCGGTGTAACCGAGTTCCAACGTTGTTATCTCGAGGTCCTCGGTTTACTCGATTATTTGGAAATTTACAGGCCACGAAAATATGGCCTCGCAACAGCGTCATCCGTTGCGAAGTGCAATCACCAACAAACCGAACATCGTCCAAGACCTTGTTCACGCTGGTATACCTGTCTGGTTCTCCCAACCCAAGCAACCCGGCGTATTTCCCCACAGTGTCCTCGACGTTGTCATTCCTTTTGAACCTCACAACTTTTTATGTCTCGATAAGGCCGATCCTCCTTTCCCTGTCGTCTATACGATGGTCCTTTGGGAACATGTGATAAGCACAATGCGCTTCATCGTTTCTCTCGCTCCTGGATGGTGCTCAGAGACCCATTTGCGTCATTACCACAGACATCGACACCGACGAGCAGGGCGTCTACCACCTCTCAGGCATCTACAGGAATAACGCAACGCCCAGCTTGTAAGTACACTTTAAATATCCCGTGGTAATTTCTTTCTAATAGCAATTTTCAAGCATGGAAGCACCAACCTGCTCGCTCTACAGATCGAGACAAATTTTCCCCTTTACAAAGTCGGTTCGCCCCATTTCCCATTCCTGCTTGGAGTGCAGCACTCGCGGCCGTTGACCAATCTGTTTTCGTTGAATTGCCGAATACTGATTATGCATTCCCGGACCCTGGTCTCGTGGTGGGTCCAACCAAAAATGAGAGGAAAGCCAAGTTCATCGAAACATGGGTGCGAAGTCGCGACGCTTGGATCTCAAGTGTTGCAGTTGAGGGTACCCTGGCCATGAAGGCTCAGCACTGTATCGAAAGTGACCAACGAGAATTCCAAATCTGCAAAGCCTCGTAAGCATGTTCGAAGTGTTGTGATGGAAAAGTTGACATCCAATACATCGGTAGCGCCCCGATCCACTGTAGGGGAAGCACTCGTTTGGCAAGGCCGTAATTACCCTCCAGGTGAACTTCCTCCGGAGAATGTTGTCCGCCAGATTCTTTGGGAGCTGTATGAGCTCAATTTTGCTCAGGAGTTCGTCTCATCAGACCACCGCGCTTGCACATCGCGGGATATCAGGGACACAGAAAGACTCTACGACCGCCAATCATTGATTTCGAAGTGTTTTGTTTCCAATGCGGTCAATTATGCACCTCTTCCAAACACGAATTGTGGACTTGCCGCAGACAAAATCCGCGACCGCCTTCCATATCTTCGATGCATGGTTCAAGTAATGGACGCTTGGAAGGGGCCCAAGCCTGCTGTCTTCGATCTCGCAGAACACTCCTCAATTACCGATCACCAGGAGGTCCTCGAAAACGTTGCTACGAAATATTACTGTCAACAATTCTTCGTGTATTTCGGACGTGCCGCCCAAATCCCCCATCGACTTTTTCGCACATAGCTTTGCTTCATCTTTTTTTATGCCTATTGTTGAACCACAATCTATATGTATTAAGTCCATTCTTTGTATTGATCATCCCCTCCCTGCACAAATAAATTTGAGACGAATGGAAACGGCGTAATTCCCCAAAACGCTATAAAATCATCATCACTTTTTTGGTTGTATATAATCTCTATGTTAAAGGTTGTAAAATGTTCCTGCAAATGCTCATTATTGTATATCACTTTTCTACCTCTACCTTTGTTGTCGTTTTTCCCATCCCCGACCACAGTGGGTGTTTCTAGTGGCATCACGCGATAGTCATGTTCGAGGTGACAAAGGTCATAGGCAACCCAAAATAGTGTTAGATAAATCCCTTATCTTTCTACATGGGTGCTACCGATGGTGATATATGTTTCTTTTCCTACTGCCGCTTGCCAACCCTACATCCAACTATATAAGGGCTGACGGAGATGTGTTAACTTGGGTGAACTCAAATGAACCTTAAAGGCTCTATGATACGGAATCAAAATACGAATATATTCTTGTATGAGTAACATACCTCCAGTATCAATTTGGGCACGCCCCGGAAGGAAGTATTGGTTTGCAGAAGTTCCAATTGCCACCTTTACTAGCATTTCCCCCTTTCGTCCCGATTCCACATGCACAGGGGCCCAATTTACCACAATCACCTACGGAACACCTTTTTCGAGAACGTTTTTGTTAGACATAGTTTGTCCAATGGACTCTGCACAAATCAAAGAAACTCACTCGCAACGGCTTTCTGTGGCACAGTGCATACGATCCGAGTAGCCGCTCGGGCATTTGCACCCCCCAACTAGATTGCACATGAACTTGATATCTTCACCAGTAGTTGAACCTATTTTTCAACAGGCTACACAATTGCCACCGCAAAACAATACGCCAGCGGCCACCTGATCGAAGCCAGCTCCAAAAACCAAGGTGAAGGCTAATAAAGAGAGTACTTTCATGACTCGAGGAGGCTTTGGTGAATGAAAGTAAGACTTGTACTTTTACGACGCTTTTATAAAGACAGCCTCGGTATGACTCGGAATAGGACGAAGCACAGATCTCAGAATGATATCAGAGATGATTCGGGAGGATTCAGAGGAATGCGGGCGATATCGATAATGCCAGACAATACAGGTTTGCAATCGAGGAGAAGTCCGCTTGCAAGCCGGGTCGGAAGGCTCGCTTCGAATCTCAGTAGATGTGGTAATTGAAAATAATAGTGAGAGAAGGACTCTGCCTAGCAAAATATCCAGACGTTGACAGAGGTTGCGTTGCTTTCCTTGCAGTGCACATTGAATCCACCTTCCACATGTGCTGACGGTACAATATAGTACTAGAAATAAAGATCCCAGTGACAAAGATGCCTATTCATGTAAGTGCCCAGAAACATACCTGATTGCAAAATACAAGCATAGGGTCCCATTCTGAAAGAATTATGTGACTTCAGCCCGTCACTTTGCTGACCTCTGCTTGTTCAAGTTTCTTATAAACAACCCTTCTGAACGTCCTGAGGAACCCGAGGATTTCCATACGTCTGATACCTATGTCCCCTTGCATCGCGGCACCTAGTTCTATTGTTCCGACTTTCTGCATAAATCTCTGATGCGTTCCTTCAAAACACGTTATCTCGCCTACCACTATTTGGAGTGTCCTGATTCTGCCTCAGTTGGTTCAAAGGCGGATTCGAAACTTCGCATTGCGTCTAATACGGTCTTGACATCTGAAAAAGAGCCCATTGGGGTGGATGATGAAACGATTTTCGGATTCGACAATTCGAGTGCGCCCACAGCGCATGTGTATTCACTTGGTATTGTAAAGAAGATACACTTCAGGTTTAATTTTTTTTCTGGGCTTGCCATGCCGGGCGACCTGTATACGGGCAATCCACAGGACAAACATAGTCTATCTACATCTCCTGTGTCCTCTCCGTCTATCTTCTTCGTCGTCAGTTTGGCTGCAGACTTCAGTTCATCAACACTTGAAAGACGAGGAGATGATGTATCCTTTTTATGGGGTGCACTCTCATAGAAATTGCGCAATAGTTCACGACTTCTATAGACAAGCCGCAAACGCCGGAGAATCACGCAGCTGCTCTTGGGACTGGGACTGGAGCCTCCTACGCGTCACTAGCATCCTCATTGGATCACGTCTGCCACTCTGAATCTCCTGATGGCTCATTTATCGACCGCACAATCAGCCTTTTTATTCACAAACGTTAAAGTTGCCATATTCTCGATAACAAACTCTTATGCGAGTCCCCTCATCTTGTGCGCCCAGCGAAATCTCATCATTTGGTTATCTATGAAATCAAGCAGAAATCGACCCTCTAGGTCTAAACTTTCTCCACGCTAGAGTACCCTCTCGCCATGTGGTTTTATTGGTAAGTCGGTCAGCTGTAGAGTTGCCCGGCGGCATCTTAGATGGGCAATACATGATTGTGTACTCAGTTTACTTGCCTGACCAACTGAGGTTGTTGCATCAACCTACGAGAATACCCCGATTCTCGATCCAATTATCCTCAAAAAATGTGCTGCCGGAATATTAATCAGGGACGCTGTCGTCGAGATGTATCATACATTGCACCTATCCGGAAGGTAAGATCAGTTCATGGTTATCGACTCAACTTCGCTGACTGTGGATGACACAGGACGAGTGTCGCATCCGAACCTAGCAAAAAATAGGAAACGGAGAATATCAATGTTGGAAGGTCGGAAAAGGCGATAATGAACCGCATCGATTACGGGTCACCTAAGCACACACACAAAGAGTCTTCGTCTGGTCTACAAAAAGGAAAAAGTGCCCAAAATGG
>Ga0307507_10006042_pt1 | contig 19051 bp, 8 predicted proteins | sample 7_EM_MG_FD_207223 | JGI IMG/M metagenome (GOLD analysis project Ga0307507, IMG submission 207223) | Populus trichocarpa ectomycorrhiza microbial communities from riparian zone in the Pacific Northwest, United States - 7_EM | ecosystem: Host-associated > Plants > Roots > Unclassified | place... | reverse complement strand
TTTAGGCTTTTATATATACTCTATAGCTTCTATTAAGGTTATATAGTAAATAGTTTAGTAGTTTTTAAGATATTAAAATTTGGGGGCCAAGATAAGGCTAAATTACTATATCTTGCTATATCTTAAAAACTATTAAACAGTTTACTATATAACTTTAATAGCGGCTATAGAGTATATATAAAAGCCTAAATCTAAATCATTAGAATTTATTATTAAGTAGTTATCAAGATATTAATGTGCGATTTTTCTAATTTTTAGTAAGTTTTGAGATTGTCAGCTTGTTTGTAAACCACGTTATAGGGTATTTCTTTTTTAAAGTATTTTTAAAAGCTTAAAAGGGAGTATATTATACTTTTTTTAAAAAAAAATTTAAGTATTATATATTACTATAATAGGAGAAATGGGCGAACACGATATTCTAAAATTAAGAAACCCCTACTAGGAAGGTATTTAATAAAATATAAAGCCTATTAAACGCGTCTAGTATCCGCAACTAAGGAAAAGCGAATATTAGCTATAATAAGTTAATATAGCTAGTAGAATGGCTTCGCTAGGCTAGCGAACCCTATACGCCTATTTAGTAAACCCTTAAATAAATCCTTTAACGCTTAGATATAATTAAAAGTAAATAAAATCCTATTTTATTGGCAAACTATACCTAGGCTACTATTACCGCATTACTATAGTAGAGGGAACCCGCCTCCTTTAAAATAGCTATAGGATATATAATTACGATCTAACTAAATATAGAAAAAGTAGAGGAGTTTAGAGGATAATTAAAAATAAAAGTTCTTATAGAGATATATAAGGGAGCTTAGAACGCTGTTATAGTAAGAGTAGGGGCCACCACACACGGCCCACTTAAGCGAAAACCATCATTTTGAGACTTCAACTTGCATAAATCATTATAATTACAATTATAATTATTTTGACTTAAAATTAAAGATATATATTAATGAATAGTAGCTAATCCACGCACTGCGATTATATCCTCAATTTTGCAAGTCAATTGCTCAGTATAGTAACGAAAGTTACGTGGATCTACCCGATCCCAGAGCTTTTCTAGCTCTCCTTTTAAATCCTCTATACTTTTTGGAACATAACCTAATTTCTTTAACTCTTCTTTCATCCACCGCTAAACCTTCTTAATTAGATTCAAATCCGGTAAAGAAGGCGGCTAATTAAACCCGCGAATACTGTGTAAAAGCCGGGGTAAACGGGCCCTCCCTGTATATACCTTAGCACCATCTTCCATAAAGATATACTCCGGGCCTAGCTGATTAAACAGTGGAAAAACAACAGGTTCTAAGACTTGCTATAAGTAGGCTTTAGAGTAAATACCCTTGCAATTAGGGAGCTTCTCTATAAACACCAATTTTAACTTATAGTCCCAGCCCATAGCCCTCCAAATCATAACTGAGACCCTTCCTGACCTATACACAGACTGTATACAATTGGTACACCGTTTTTCGTCCACCCGGCGCGTTACCCAGATCCTCCCATTCTTCCTAGTCTTAAATATAGCTTTATCTAACCATATAACCTTCCTCCAGTCTCCTCCGATCCTGCCGTCTTATCTAAAAGCTGTATAGTCAGATGTCCCCCACCACTGGTGCTCTAGCGCAAACCCTAATCTCTTCTTGGCTTGCTTGCGTGATATATAGGGTCGTGGGCATACAATATAGCGTCAATAGCCTACGCGGCGTAGTTCTCGTCGTATAGTTCGCGCGGATGCTTGGATACCTAGCTGCGTTTTAACTTGCTCAAAGGTAAGGCAACGCGTTAACCAGTCTCTTGAGATATAGCGAATACAGCGGCGTATCTCTCTAATAGACATTATATGAGGCTTTGGGGCTTTCTTTCTGCGCAATCGGTGGCTTAATTCTTAACGTAAAATTGTGCGAATTGTGCGTCGTGGGAGGGTAGTCTTTAGAACGATCTCGCGCTGCGATTTTCCTTGCCGGTGCAATTGGCGTACCGTTTGGCGGACAGGGGTAGGCCATTCTCCATTCTCTTTCTAAGGGGGGGAACTAAAGACAGGATCATCGTCCATTGCGAATTATAGGCAAAAAGAATTAATAGTTAATGTAATAACTAAAGAGAAAGAAGGAGGGTGGAAAACCCATGTGTCGACGCGTCTCGCTTAAGTGGGCCGTGTGTGGTGGCCCCTACTCTTACAATACCTTAGAAGCGGAGATATTAGAGTTACGCCTAAAAATTAATAGACGAAAGAATAAGCTGTAAAGGTAGGAGACAAACTAGGAGAACGTATTAGCGCGAAGGTACTTTAAGAAGACTACCTAGTCAAAGTCCTTATAGTCTCCCTTAGCTTTAGGGTAAAAAAAGAACGCTAGGCAGATAACGTAATATAATATATATTTAAGGCTTTAGGGGATAACTAGTCTAAGGGCTAAGGGTATTTAGTATATGGGTAGATAGTAAGCTCTAATAGAGCGTATATATAAAGTAGGCGGCTTATAGTGATTAGATATAGTTTAATGTAATATCTAGGATTATTAACTCTATATAGGGTTGTCACGGAACCTAACTATAGGGGCCTCTATAGAAGAGCCCCATGCTCTTACGTATACCTTACGTATAGCTTACGTCAGCTACGCGTAGGTATATTACTGTAACGGGACTAGCCCAGTTACAGTAGGAATGTCTTGGTGAAACACTCAACAGATAAATTCTAACGCTTTAATTAAATTCTGCCAAATTCTGCCAAGTCAATTAAATTCTGCCAAATTCCGCCAACTTAATTAAATTCCACTAAATTCCACTAATATAATGGAATTTAGTTGAAACCTGTTAAAACCCGCATGCGTATATACCTACGCGTCTGCTGCTAAGACTCCTAAATATTTAGTTATAAGCTTCCTATGTTCCTTTCTCTTCTTTATATAATATCTTGTTCCTAGCAAGAGCTATATACCCTTAGATTTAGATAGAATTTATACTATTCCTTTAAATCTTCCCTAAAGTCTCTTCGCGCCCTTATATTACATTGCGTTAAAATAACTACTATTAAAATGGCAAATGAACTCAAATCCCCCGCGTTAATAAGCATTATGGCCCTAGTTAGGGAACAGTTAACTATAATACAATAGTCCTTTATAGAAGCCTTAGCCCAACAGCAAGCAACATTAAAAGCTTAATACTAGCAATTAATTAGAGCAATCCGCGAAGAACTCTATAACCTTAAGGCACTTATATTAGAGACCCTAACAATAACACCTATAGATAGGATTAAAATAACTATATATAAACCTAGCCCGTTAAATACAAACCCTAAACCAGTAATGGTAGCTTAACCTATACCTATAATAAACCTAGTACCTACTATAAAATTAGAAAAGCTTTCTAACCCTCTAATATTTAATAAAAACCAAAATAACCTATATCCCTTTATAACTAAGCTCCGTCTTAAACTTTTAATAAACTATAACTAATACCCTATTAAAGCTAGCAAGATTAGCTATAGAATGTCTTATTTAAATAAAGACGCTATATAAACTATAGACCCGTTCTTCTGTAATGGCACCTTTATTAATTTTAAAATCTTTATCTCTCTATTAGAATAAATATATAATAACGCTAGCCGCGAATATACAGCCGTTACTAAACTTAAAAACTTATAACAATGGAACCAAGACTTTACTAGCTTCTTTTTGGAATTTCTAGGCCTTATTAGCAAACTAGATTAGAATAAAGCCGCTAAAGTTACGGCTCTTTAATAAGCCATTTTAGATGAAATTAAAGCATAGTTAGTAAGTAGGGAACTGCTAAAGGACTTACCTAAATTTGCTATAATATATTAATAAATTAATAAGGACCTTTAATATAACAAATAAACCTATTCTCTAAAGCCAACCACGCCTTACGTTTAAAACCCTACAAAACTAATATATACTCTAAAGCGCGACCCTTTTCTAAAACCTACGCACAACCCTATAGACCTTAATACCACTTAATCCTACGCATCCTTAGGAACCAATAAATAAAGAACCCAAGCCATAAATGGAGAATGCTTTAGATGTAGTAGAAAAGGATATATCTAAAGGAATTACCAAACTCACCCTTTTAAAAAAGTCCGCTATAGTTCCTCCTAGTCTTTAAATCATACCCACTTCTTAAATTGCACTTATTCTTTAAGCCATACTTACTCCTTAACTTATACTTATTCTATAAATTATACCCAGTTATTATAAAGCATCTTATCCTTAGCTAACTTAGAAAATAAATTATCCTAGAGCTAAGTTGCGCCTTAAGATAAGAAGTGGAAAAGCATAAGTATCTAGGCTTTTCCAGCGCTAATACATAACACGACTCCCTTAATGTACTTAGCAAAATTCAAACACTTAAAAAATAGAAGGAGGTATAAATCCTTATAGACAGCGGAGCTACTAGTATAGGCTTTATTAATATAAACTATGTAAAAACCTAACGCCTGAATTTAAAGAAACTTAATAAGCCCTAAGGCCTATAAGGCTTTAACGGCAAACCCTTAATATATAGCAAATTAACGCACTACGCTCTTATAAAAATGCGGATAGGCAAACACCTTAAATATATTTCCCTATTTGTAATACCCCTAAAGTAATATAAGATAATACTTAGATATAGATGGCTAAAACAATATAACCCTTTAATTAGCTGGGTTAAAGAAACACTAAAATTCCGCACAACCTACTGCTAAAGTTATTGCTTAAAATACCACCTGCCCTATAAACATGCATAAGATTATTTAAATTTAACACAATATAAACTGCCCCTGCCATGGACCCTAAACCAAAATAATAAGGCTATAACTACTAATTATAGTAAAGAATGCGAAGATATTACGCTAAAACCTCTTAAAATTTATATAATACAAGCCGTACCTTTTATTTTGTTAGCAAGAAAACAAGATTATAAAATCTTTACTATAATAATAGAAGATATTAAGAAAGCGCTAGAACCAAAGCAGTATATTAACCCTTAACCTCTTATACCTAAGGAGTACTATAATCTAATTAACGAGTTTAAAAAATAATTTATAGACCAGCTACCCTCGTATTAGGATAAATATAATTTTAAGATAGAACTTAAACCTAGTATAATACTAAAGTTCGGTCCACTATATGGAATGTTATAAAAAGAACTGCTTATAATGTAATAATACCTTAACAAGCATCTAGAAAAAGGATTTATTCGCCCTAGTTAATCTCTATTTGCCTCCCCTATACTATTTATTAAAAAGCTAAAAGGAGGCTTAAGATTCTATATTAATTACTAAGCCCTAAACGCAATTATAATTTAAAACTAATATCCAATCCCCTTAATCTAAGAGATGCTTGACCGCCTGGCAAAGGCATAATATTTTATAAAACTTAATATAGTCGCTGCCTTTAATTAAATTTGTGTCTAAGAAGGAGATAAGAAGTATATAGCCTTTTATATATAATAGGGACTCTTTAAATACCTAGTAATGCCATTTAGTATAAAGAACGGTCCTAGTATATTTTAGCAATACGTTAATAATACGCTTCGTGAATTCCTTAATATATTTATTACCGCGTATATTAACAATATCTTAATCTACTTATCTTCACTTTCTAAGTATTAAAAACATATCTAAATGGTCCTTAAACGTCTATAAGATGTGGGTTTATAATGCGATATTAAAAAATGCAAGTTCTATATATCCAAAGTCACGTACCTAGGCCTGATTATATCCCGTAACAGAATTAAAATAGACCCTAAAAAGGTTACTGCGGTTATAAACTGGGGAAGCCCTAGTAATATATAAGACATTTAAGGATTCCTAGAATTCGCAAATTTCTATTATTAATTTATTAATTAGTTCTTAAAAATTGCCTAACTGTTGGTAAACCTAATAAGAAAGAACGTAAAATTTAAATGGACTGCTAAATGCGAATAAGCTTTTAATGACTTAAAATAACGCTTTATAACCACTCTAATTCTTACCCACTTTAACCCTAACCTTAAATATATTAGTAAAACAGACTTGTCTAATTATACCCTAGGGGGAGTGTTATCGCAATATAATAAAAACGGTAAGCTGGGTCCAGTAGCCTTTCTCTCTTAAAAGCTCGCCCTTACTAAATTAAACTATAAGATATATAATAAGGAACTGCTTATAATTATTAGATGCTTTAAATAATGGCGTCTAGAACTTAAAGGATTATTATTTCCAATACGCGTGTTAACGGACCATAAAAACCTATAGTACTTTATAACTATAAAGCAGTTAACACAGCGCTAAATTCATTAGGCTGAATACCTCTTATAATTTAACTTTAAGATTACGTACTAACTGGGCAAACTTAATTAGAAGCCTAATACATTAACAAGACGATTATAAGACTTACCTGTAAACGCCTTAGATAAATAGATTACGAATTAATTACGGATCTTATTACCCCCTAAACGTTTTAAGAAACTATATCCTATATTCCTAGATATAGAACTTAACAGAAACAAATTAGAAATTAATAAATAGGAAATAGAAATTAATAAGCTAATAGAATACAAATATAAGAATAATATATGGATAGCAGATGTAATAAAAGCGATTTAAATAGGAAAATAACAGTATAAAGATATCACACTTGCTAAATGCGAAATTTATAATAATTAACTATACTATTAATAAAAGATAGTAGTCCTAAATTCCAAACCCTTATAATTTAAGATACTTAAATTCGTATATAATTCCCCTATAGTAGGACATCCTGGCCATATAAAGACTTATAAGATTATTTAACAAGTATACTACTGGCCTATAATACATAACTATGTACAAAAATACATTTAAGTATACAGAATGTGCGTATATAGAAAGACCTCTTACATAAAAAAGCAAGAAGTACTTTAACCATTACCAATTCCAATGCAAAGATGGCAAGATATCTTAATCAACTTTATAGTCAACTTGCCTAATAGTAATAGGTTTATAAATGTTATGGTAGTCGTCAACCATTTTATAAAAATGCAACATATGATTTCTATAGACTCGATTAATGCGATATTAGTAGCCAAATATTTTATTAAGTACGTCTTTAAGCTATACAGACTTCCTAATACAATAATATCTAACTATAGAAGCCAGTTTGTTTTAAACCTTTGGCAAGCTTTATATAAACAATTAAGCATTTAAACACAACTCTTAACTGTATTTTATTTAGAGATAGATGGCTAAACTAAAATCGCGAACGTGATTATAGAACAATACTTATAAATATACTGCTCCTACCTGCAAGACAACTAGGAAAAATGGCTGCCTTTAGCTGAGTTTACCGCGAATAATATAATAAATATATTAATAGGCGTGACGCTGTTCTACGCGACCTACAGACAAGACTCTTAACTTGGATTTAAACTATAACCTAAAATTAATATAATAGGACCCACAATTAAACGGATTTAGTTAATTAACGCGTATAACTTCGCTAATTAAATAAAGTAGTTAACAGAACTATTATAAAGTGAATTAATATACGCTTAAACGTTATAGGAATGGTATGCAAATAAAGAATAAGCTCTTGCATAGGACTTTAAGGAAGGTAATATGGCCTACCTAAATATATAAAACCTAAAGACTTAACGGCCCTTAAAGAAACTTAATTAGAAGTTTGCGGGCCTATACTAAATTAAGAAGAAACTAAGCCCGTACGCCTATAAGCTTAAACTGCCAACTAAGATAAAAATACACCTAATGTTTCACGTAAGCTTATTGCAACCTTTAAAAGATAATCCTATAACTCGCGAAGTGCCGCCGCTACCTCCTATAATTGTTAATAATGGTAACAGTTCTTACTTTATTAACTTAATCAACAATATATAATAGAAACTATAATCTAAATAATTTAAACTTCTTGTTAAGTGGAAAGGATATAAAATATAAACCTAGGAAACCTATAACCAGATTAATGCCAACGCGCCTACCTTAGTAAAAGAATTCTATAAAGACTATTCTTCGCGGCCTGCTCTGGCTAGATAGATATAATATAAAGGTAAATAATTGCCACCTAATATAAATACATGAAACATAATAGCAGGAAACTCGAAATTAAAAAGAACTTAAAATATATTATAACGCTTATAACGCAATAAGTTATAAGTTCTTAACTAAATTAAATTATTTTAGATCTTTAGCTAAAGGGGGGGGGTACTATAACGGGACTAGCCCAGTTATAGTAGGAATGTCTTAGTAAAACACTTAACAGATAAATTCTGCCAAGTTAATTAAATTCTGCTAAATTCCACTAACGTAATGGAATTTAGTCAAAACCTGTTAAAACCCGCGTATGTATATGCCCACGCGTCTACTGCTAAGACTCCCGAATATTTAGTTACAAGCTTCCTATATTCCTTTCTCTTCTTTACGCAACGTCTTGTTCCTAGCAAGAGCTATATACCCTTAGATTTAGATAGAATTTATACTATTCCTTCGAATCTTCCCCGAAGTCTCTTCGCGCCCTTACAATCACCTCCTTACGCCCTTAACCCTTACGATTAATCGCGCAACGTCTTATAGACTCCCCAAATATATACGTTCTGTAGCCATTGCCCCTATCCCATAACATTATATTACGCCTTTTTTATTATTAACGCTTAGCCTATAACTAATTCTACGTCTCTATAATATTATAGGCACTGCTAGAAGCAATATATCTCCTACTTTATACTTCTAAAGAACCGACAATAGTAAGATAAAATTCCTTACTAGCCACTATATTAAACTTAAAGAAAAATCCAATACCTATATTAAACCCACGACGCTAATTAATCCTAGAAGAATTTAATTTACTAGCCCTAGCCTTAACCCCTAAAAGGAAGCCTAGTGGCTTAAAAGACTATAATAACCTTAATAAGGTAGACATTAATAATATCTTATCTTTTATTAACTATATAACTATGGACAAATAAGCCAAAGGGCTACTACCTATTAAGATTAAGATACGAGACGCTAAGATTTTTGCGAAAATGGTAGCATAAGAACCTAATAAGTACTACCGCCTTCTATAGAACTACTATCTAAAGCTTATATAAGCTAAGATGTATATTGCCTAAGATTATAATATTATCTAAGACCTATAAGCTTATAAGGCGCTTGCTAATAATATACGCCAAGAGATTAAAGACAACCTCTATATATCTAAACGCGACGTCTAATAATTAAAGAAGGCTAAGATTATACTTATTACTATAGTTACTAAAAGAGAAGGTATAATTAAATACCTATAATCTTAGCTTAATAAGTACATTTATAATAATACCAGACACCCCTTTACTACATATAACACTACCTAAGTCTTTATACCCCTGGCAACCTTACCTACTTACTACTTAATAGAGGGCTAGCGCTAAGCAGCTTTATCTAATAGGAACCCCTACTATAGCGGTAATAACAAAAGCTATAATAATTAAACTAAAACTGCCACTATAGGGTTTAATACACACTACCCTAATCCCCTAATCTTTTAGGGTGACTATAAGAAATACAGCTATTAGAAAATATAAATCCATAAGAAACTAACCTAGAGCGCCTGCCTTTTCCCTATAAAAGATGCTAAGATTAGCTATATTATTAGGTAAATAAAGGGCATCCTGTTTAATAGGCTCTTTACTTAATAGGAGACTAGCAGTCCCTAAAAGTAGCAGTCTTACTAGGAAGTTCTTAAGGACCTTAACTAAATATACCGTGACTATAACCTAGTAGCCACTAGCCGAGCCAAACTACGTGCCCTAAAGATAAGTCCTACTAAATTATTTAACAAGTTCTATGTTAAATTCTAGGAATATACTAGAGTCCTTACCCAAGACGATGCTAAAGACTAGGAAAATCTTCTTTAAAAAGTCACTTATTACCTTAGATACGCAGCCGCCAGCCATAATTATAATAACGTTTATAATATAATAGCAGCCTTATAGAAGATTAAATAACAGCTAAACTAAATCGCTACTATAAACCCCTACCCAAAGACCTCCCTATAGAAGCCCTCTAGACCTACTAAACCACTAATACCTACTACCCTAAGTAATACTACCAGTCCTAATATTAACCTCTCTATACCAACCTTCCTATAGAAGCTACTAGACAAAGAACGCGAGCTACTCTAGAAACTAAGGCGTTGCTATAGATACCATTAAGAAGGCTATTATAGCTATAGCCCAAACTGCCTAATAGCTAAGTTTAGCGGCCGCCGCCTAATACCTAACCTAGTACCTCAAACACTAAATATATTACTATATGCTATTACTATATAAGACAAAGACGCAGTAATAGTAGTAAAGTTGGATACGGAAACAGAAAACGCTAAGTCCTAGCTCTAAGTTATAGGTTAGGACGCCCTAATAATAAGGGGATCTATATATTAGCCTACTTAATAGATAATTTAGTAAAGATAAATAGACGGAAATAGATAGTTTTACCTATAATAGAAATTACTACTAAAAAATAATATAAAAGCCGTTCTATAATTAATTGCAGAGCTACTAATAAATTTATAGATACCTAATTTATATATACTTATAACCTACCTACCTTACCCCTTACTAAAGCCCGCGCCCTATAACTCACTAATAGTAGTTATACCGCACAAAAGATTACCTATATAGTATAACTCTACCTAGATATAAACGGGCACTAGGAAGAGCTTTAGGCCTATATTATCTACTTACTAACTACCCTATTATCCTTAGAATAAACTAGCTTAAATAATACAACCCTACTATTAACTAGAAAAAGAGAGAAGTAACCTTTAACTCTAAATACTGTAGAGAGACTTACCTGGGATATAGCCTAACCGCCTCTACCTACTCCCTAGGATATTGACCTAAGGAACCCCTTATTACCTTACCTATAACCAACTACTACTATATAAGTGCCGCGGCCTTCTACTATATAGCATATAAAAAAGGCTAAACCGTTACTACAGCCTCCTAATTACAACCATATAAGCTTAATAAAGAATAGGACTATGTCCTCTATAGTAATAGGATAGATAGAGTTAACCTTTTAGAAAATAATACCTCCGTAAAACTCTATGGACTTTTACCTTTAGACTTTAAAAAGTTTATAAAGCTTAAAAAAGGACTTACTAATAAGGACCTCCGCAAGCTCCTCCCTAAGAGGTACTATAGCTTTATTAATATATGCTTATAAAAAAGCATAGAGATACTCCCCCCATATTAACCTAATAACTATACCATTAATATTAAATAAGGAAAAACGCCACCCTATAAAAGACCCTACCTAATATTAAAAGACAAACTTCTAGTTATTAAAAAGTATATTAACAAGCACCTTGACAAAGGGTTTATTTATCCTAGTATATCCCTAATAGCTACCCCTATCCTCCTTACTAAAAAGCTAAAAGGAGGTATTTAATTTTACGTTAACTATAGAGGACTTAACACTATTATAATTAAGAACTAATACCCTATACCGCTTATATATAAGACTTTTAAGCAGCTTAGCCAAGCAAAAATCTATACTAAGCTTAATATTATTACCGCCTTTAACCGCCTCTAAATATAAGAAGGTAATAAATAAAAAACTATATTTACATCGTGCTTTAGCCAATTTAAATATACTATTATACCCTTTAGCGTATATAACGGCCTAAGCAGTTTCTAAAGCTATATTAATAACGCCTTATAGGACTACCTTAACGACTTCTACTCTACATACCTAAACAATATACTTATTTATAGCGATAACCCCTTTAAGCATACTAAACATATTTAAAAGGCCCTATAGCGCCTTAGGGACGCAGGACTTTATATTAATTTAAAGAAGTGCAAATTCTTAGCTACAAAAGTAAAATACCTTCTAATTATTACTACTAAGAGTGTCCATATAGACCCTAAGAAAGTATATATAATTACTAAATAGTAAATTCCTAACTGTATTAAGGATATATAAGCCTTTTTTGGTTTTACTAACTTCTATTAGAAATATATATATAACTTCTTAGATATTATAGCACTACTTATAGTAATAATGCGAACAAATGGCCTTTCTATAAAAGGAAGAAAAATATATCTATATTTTATTTAGACGCCTAAATACAAAAAAGCATTCTAAGACCTTAAAGATGCCTTTACTAAAGTACTTATCCTAGCTTACTTTATACCAAAACAACAACTCTATCTTAAGACTAACTCCTTAAACTACGTTAACGCGGGTATTTTTTCCTAAATAGGTGACAGCGGCCTTCTTTACCTAGTTATATTCTACTTATCTAAGCTTATACTATAAAAATATAACTATAAGATCTATAATAAAGAACTTCTCGCAATTATATAAGCGTTTAAGGAATTCTAACTAGAACTCTCCTTAGCAGAGCCTAACTAGTCAACTAAAGTCTTTATAGATTATCGCAACCTTAAATACTTTATAACTATAAAGCAACTAAATTAATACTAAGTACGCTAGAACAAGTTCCTCTCTAGTTTTAATTTTAAAATTATATATAGGCTAGGAGTATAAGGTACTAAACCTAATAGTCTAATATATTGTTTATAAGACCTTCCTTAGTTAGAAGATAACCCCTAAAATTAATTCTAATAATAGATAATCCTAAAAGTATAAAACTTAGCCCTAAGTATATTACCCAAGATAAAACTAACCGTACCTTAGCTTTATACTATAGAACTAGAGTTACCCCCTAAAATTAACAAGCTTATTACCGCAGTATATAATACCTCTATTAACCTATTACTGCATTAACTAATTACCGCAAAGACTGCTAACACTTATACGCTGCCTACTAACCTCTAAAGCTTAGGCTAGATTAATATAGCAGCCTTAGAAGTAAAAGAGAATAGGCTCTATTATAGAGGCTGTCTATTTATCCCTAACTTAAAAGACCCATAACGGTAACTAATCCAAATAGCCTATAACCTCTAGTTAAGCGGCTACCTAGGCAAAGGAGGAACCTATAAGCTCTTTAGCCAATACTGCTTCTAGCCTAAAATAATAGACTTGGTTAAACACTTTATAGGCGCCTACTATAGTTATAAGCATACTAAAGCATTTTATATAAAGTACTAAGGACTACTATACCATTTACTAGTACCTATACGCCAATAGGCAGATATAGCTATAGATTTCGTTGTTAACCTACTGCCTTATAAACAATATAGCCGAACCTATAAGAATATCCTTATAATAATATGCTAACTTATAAAAGAACGCTACTACGTCCTAACTAAAGGTGTAGCTGTTAGCAATATTACTAACGCCTTCCTCTATAAAGTTTACTAACTATATAGGTTACCTAACTCTATTACGTCTAACTAAGGTATATAATTTAACTTTAATATATAGAGGCGGATCCGCTAACACCTTAATATCTCTATTAAGATATCTATATCCTTTTACTATAAAACCGCTAAATAACTGGAAAACGCTAACGCTAGTATAAAGGCGTACTTACAATAGGTAGTCGCCTATAGTTAAAATAACTGAGTAGACAGCCTTCCACTAAGTAAATTCGCAGTAAATAACTACGTCTTAGCTACTATAGGACTTACTCCATTCTTTGCGAATAAAGGTTATTACCTATAATCTAGTATAAAGCCACCAGAGCCTATTAATAAGAAACTGCTATATAGAAAACGCCTTAAGATACTACTTGCTAATTAGCATATAGACTATATAAAAGATCTACTTAACTACTATAAAGGAGAGATAGCCTAGGCCTAAGTAAAGTAGGCTTACTTTGCCAACCGCTATAAAACACCACCACCTAAGATACGTGTTAGCGACTAGGTATAGTTAGATATATATAATATCTTTACGCAGAGGCCTATAAAGTTACTTAATTATAAGAACCTTAGCCCCTACTAGATTAAATAAGTTATTAATAGGAGAGCTGTATACAAACTAGAGCTCCTGCCGGCCTTAGCTACCCATAGGGTGTGGCCCGTGTTTTACCTATAGCTACTATACCTTTACTAGCCTAACCCTCTACTAGAATAAATATAGCTTAAACCCCTACCGGTACTTATCTAAAATAAGAATAAAGATGAGAACCATAAGGAGTGGACCGTTAAATAAATTATTAACTCTAAATACTTTAGCAAAGGCAGAGGACAGCGGCTCTACTATAAAGCTACCTATATAGGATTTAACATAGATTAGCCGGAATAGCAACTATAAGAAGATTTTAAAAATATAAAGATCTAATTAGCGATTTTTACTACGCAAATCTATAGAAACTAGGCTTAAGCAGAGATTTCGTACCTAATCCCCTATAGAAGCCGTCACAGCTAAATCGTTATATATTACCGTTACGTAACTACTCCAATAAGATATCTAGGAACTTTAACTACCGGTTAAAGTTGTTTAATTAGTTAGATTCTAGACGCTAAGGAGAAACTAGCTAATTAGGATTTTCTATCCCTAGGATAGAAAATTGCTATTAGCTCGCTTACTACTAGTGCCTTAGTAACCCCCTTATATCTTACCTAGTCTTTAACAGTCTCCTTCCCCTTTATAGCTTAGTACCTTCGCATAGTAGCAACCCATAAGCTTTAAGTTAGAAGCATCTATATAAGCCTATTATACCTATAATAATATCTCTTCTTCTTCTCTATGCCCTAAGCGTTCCCCCTATATATATATAGTAACCACAGCGTCGCCAGAGCTCCGCCTTAATAGGAGGGAAGGTAATATTACGGAACCTAAGCATAGGGGCCTCCATAAGAGAGCCCCGTGCTCTTACGTACACCTTATATATAGCTTACGTTAGCTACGCGTAGGTATATTACCTCCTTACGCCCTCAACCCTTACGATTGATTGTATAACATCTTGTAGACTTCCTAAATATATACGTTCTATAGCCATTGCCCCCGTCCCGTAACAGGGGTCTATGCTTTTAAAGGTTACGACTACTATATATAGTGGTTATCCGGCTAACTATAATACATAGCTCTAATATTTAGGCTATTAAAGTAACCAAGAAGGGCCCTCCTAAATCGCTCCTTAAGCCACTTTAAAAGGTTTAAATAGCCTATCTTTAAAGAATAATAGGCGGGTATAAGTAAATGGATATAGTTCTGCTTAAGAAAGAAACAATATACCCCCTCTATAGCTGTATATCTAAGCTACCGCAATATAAAGGGCGCTAAAGGAGCGCAACTATAACGTTATTGTTCGTACTAACTTAATAGCACGAGTGAGTCGTATCCCGGGGCACGAAATACGTATAGTATTGTATGCTCTTTGGGATGATGGTGACTGTCGATTGTATAAAGCAGACTACGTGGTCTATATACTGATGCGTCCTCCCCCTAATTAGTCAGTGCTTCATAAGTGCACCAGACGCGTAAGCGAGTGGTTGGTGCACTGAACGCGTAAACGCGTACCTGGCGTACCGAACGCGTAGGCACGCGGTTGGTACGATAGGTGCTGTAATTATACACTGGCGGTACTTGAAAAATGAAACCACTTATATACAGCCTCCGTAATTGCTTTAATAGAACCATAAAATATAAAAGAAAATATATAGGAAATCTCCCCTAAGGTGCCGTCTAAGCTGCCTTCCAAACGGTGCCCCAAGCTGGCCGTAAGTTCTGCTTATGGTCCGTAGAATGAACCGTACGGCCTTTTAACGGGCAGTAGACGAGCTATAAGTTGGATTGTGAGGGCCGCTAAGGCGCTAGTGCTAAGCGAGCTAATGGCGATTTTCTATCCCGGGGATGGAAAATCGTGATTAGTTAATTTGACTACCCTATAAAATTTGGCGGGTTACGTAAGTCCACTAAGTTCCACCGTAGCTTTCTACCATTTTCCACCTGTACCGTATAACAAGCCGTATGGCCTTCCAACGGGCTGTAGACGTACTATAGGTGCTCCGTTAGTCCTGTTCTACCTATTCTATGACTTCTAGGTTAAGCTTATTTGTGTTAATTAGGGTTTTAAAAGCTTAACACGGCTTTGCCTTAGTTATAGCGTCTGCTGGGTTATCTCTGCTGCTAATCTATTTGACCTCTGTAATCTCGCGCCGTTTATAGGCCTAATGTAAGCACATAAGGTTGACCATAAGCCTCTTCTCTTATGTTGTACCTAGTTTGACTAGGCAGTTGTAGAGGGACTTTAAATTAGTATATAGAACCAGGGGTAACTGCTCCAGTTATAGAATCTTCTGGACCGTTGATTTGATTGCGGCTGCTATATTAAAGTTATGGGCTAGTGCATATAGCTTAGAAGCTAGTATACTGCGGGTTACTTATTTGCACTTAATTGAAAACTAGTGCAGTATATTTGCGTTTTGATTACGGTCCATAAGTATAATTATAAAGCTGATTTGTGATAATAGGTCTTTATTATTAGCAAAGGAGGCATCCATAAATGCTATTATATTAAGGGAATTTAGGTCTAGTGGTATAAAAGTAAGTTCTCTTATTGCGTTGTTAATTTGCTATTGAATGCGCTTATTAAGCTGCTTAATATTTTCTTCTTGCGGATCTACTGCCTGGGCCGTAAAGGATAAGTCGTAGGTAGATTTAGGTTGGTAGACTGTGGCTATATAGGCGCCTCTTGCACGCTGTGCAGCGTATTGGTCCTTTATATTTACGGTCTTATAGGTCTCTCCACAGGAACTGGTAAGGTCCGTAGGCTTTGCTATAATAGGCTTTAGGTTTTAGGCTTGGCGTTCCTAAGTTAGCTTAATTAGGTTACCCTTTTATATAATTAGGCCTCTATTAAACTTGATTAGATTCTGCTTAGTTAGCTGCTCTTATAGCTTTGCTAAGAACTTGGCCTTTTATAGTTTAGTTTCTTTAGTGTCTATAAAGGTCTAGTCTGCTAGGAATAGGGTATTATCTATTTAGAGTCTAACAATACTAAGGCCGTTTAATAGGCTGTATAGGAGGCAGGGGTTGTAGGTTAATTGTTCTATTTTGAGTTTACTAATATAGTGCTGGTGGTATATCTTAAACCAATAGTTTCTAGCTTCTGGTACTCCGTATAGAGGTTTTACAACCCGTAGGATTATTTCTGGTTGTAGGTTAAGCTTGGGGGGTGGCCGTATAAAGATGTCCCTACTTAGGTAGGTATTAGACTGTATATAGGCTTGTGAGATGTCCCATAGGTAAAGAGCTACGGGTTTACTTTGCTGTAGTCTAGGCATAAGTGCAAGTATAATCCATTGGCTGACTTGTTGAATTGTAGGTGATTGCGTAAGGACTAAGCCCTTCCCTTAGTTGTTGTAGGCTTGTATAACAAGCCTTAATTTTTTAAAAGCTTTATTAGTACCTAGGTGCTTAATTTTGTTAATAAAGCGTAAGTTAAATATACGGACGCCTTACGGAACGTCTTTCTCTATTATAACCGCAAAGACGCCCTTTTTAAGTAGTCCGTTAATCTCTTTATGTTGTGAGTCCGTAAAGGGGGTTTCCTGTACTAGAACTGATATATCTGTAGGCGGAGATTGCCTTGCGGATATTCCTGCGGAGGTTAGGTAAGTCTCTGTTATAGTATTTTTAGTTATAGGGTGCTTTCGGGGGCGTCCTTAACTGCGCTTTACGGTAGGTATAGCGGGTTTAGTAGGTTTCTGGAGGACTTCTGGGGTAGGTAAGGGTGCTTCTAGCTTATTTAGTTTAGCGGTTGCTTCTGGTTTGTCTGGTTTGGCGGTTACCTCTAGTTTATTTAGCTCGGCAGTTGCTTCTAGTTTGTCTAGCTTGATGTTATGGGTGTCTTTAGGCCGAAAGTAGGGTTTTATGGACGTGCTCCTAAAGCTGGTCGGGCCGCTAGGAAGTTATATATAGCACGTCTTGTTTTCTATAGCTAGTAAACAGTAGGGTCTAGTCTACTTACCGCTTTCACGCCATATAAGGACTTTAGAGTTAAGCGGGAGGTTGTGTACTGGGGTCGTATTGGGTCCGTTGTGGTGGTGTAGGGCGTTATTAACAGCTTGTTTGGCCCGTAGCTTAACTATCTTGGCTATCACCTTCCGTATTGCAGCTGCTTGTTCCGTAATGGATAGGGTAGGAGGATTTAGATTACTTATCCTTGGGTAGGCTCTATAGACCAAGAGGGTAGGTACTAGTCTATTTAGGCCAGTAGTGTTGTTAATGGCTTTTACGGCCATCTATAGAGCTAGTTCCTTTTAGATGTCCTTGCACTCGTCCGTAATAATCTAGTAAGCTCTCCGTAGGGCTAGGTAAGCTTGCTTAATAAGCCTAATAGACCAATGCGCCTCAACTGGAACGGCTTTTGTTAATATAGCCATAGCCATAGCATACTGCTGGAATTCCTTGCTAATGAAGTTCCTACTAGCGTCGTGGGTGATATACTTAGGAGGTCTAACGTACGTGTTAATCTAGTAGGTCCGTAAAATATCCCAAGTATACTTTATAGATATATTTTACAACTAACGGGCGGCTTGATAGTGGGTTGCCTTGTTAATTATGTGTAATACTAGGCTGCCGTTAATGTACATAATGTCTACGTATACTGAATAGTTAAAGTTAAGATCCTTATAAAGGGTGAACTTAAATTAGCCTAGGGAACGTCTGTATTTCTAGTAGTAGGAGCAGTATTTAGTTAGGTGATTAACTGCCTTCCTGTTAACGTTGTCGTGTCTAGAGCGTTTAAGGACTCTATATAGCTTTTCGGCTGATGGGTGGCTAAAATGATAATGTAAATGGTAAATCTCCGTACTGGTAAGGTAGCACGGGTTATAGTTAAAAGATTCCTAAATATAGGTCTATAAAGTCTCTCCCTATATAAGGAACGGGTGTCTAAATCGTTGTGTAATTAATAGGGTAATATGCTTGCTTTCTAGGGCAGTTACGGGGCTGATTAAGGTGTCCGTAATATTGTTATAGTAAACCTATAACCTGTCTATATCCGTAAGGCAAAGTAAGAAAGGGATGTCTGCTTTTACTATGTGGAAGTTAACTAGGCTAATTGGGGTCTTAACTGCAACTAATCTAATTAATACAGTTAAGCCAATGCCGAATTGGACGTTTACGGCCCCAGTTTATATAGTGTTAATATCCGTATTATTATTTGCGGTGGTCCTATAT